>OHAT01003487.1_pt1 | contig 10314 bp, 9 predicted proteins | sample 1577141 | NCBI WGS metagenome assembly OHAT01 (sample SAMEA3541578, study PRJEB24748) | human gut metagenome | biome: human gut; feature: human-associated habitat; material: faeces | place: China | collected 2012
ATAAGCTTGCTGTATGAGATGTCGTTCATTCTTGCTGCTGCGTTGATACGAGCGATCCAGAGCTGTCTGAACTGTCTCTTTCTCTGCTTTCTGCCAGCGTATGAAGATGTAAGTGCTCTCATAACTGACTGCTTTGCTACTCTATACTGCTTGCTTCTTGCTCCTCTGTAGCCCTTTGCAAGCTTTAATACCTTATTGTGCTTCTGCTTTGCGTTCATTCCGCCTTTAACTCTTGCCATTGGTTTTCTTCCTCCTGATCTATTAGATATAAGGTAATATCTTCTTCATTACCTTCTCGTTTGTTGCGTCTGTCATTGTAGCCTTTCTAAGATTTCTCTTTCTCTTAGTGGTCTTCTTTGTTAAGATATGACTCTTATAAGCTTTAGATCTCTTTAAACCGCCGTTAGCTGTTTTCTTGAAACGCTTAGCTGCTGCTCTTTTTGTCTTTAATTTAGCCATTTTACTTACTTCCTCCTTGAATTATATGTCTATAATAATTTAACGCTTTTGTGTTAAAAACATTATCATGCTTCTTCCTTCAAACTTAGCAGGCTTATCGATAACTGCTATCTCTGCAAGCTTCTCAGCAAAGTTGTCAAGAATAACCTTTGACTGCTCTACATGCGCAAGCTCTCTTCCCCTGAATCGCAGTGTAACCTTAACCTTATCGCCATGCTCAAGGAACTTTCTTGCCTGATTGATCTTGGTATTAAGGTCATTCGCATCGATGTTCGGTGAAAGTCTGACTTCCTTGACTTCCATGGTCTTCTGCTTCTTCTTGGCCTCTTTCTCTTTTCTGGCCTGCTCATAACGATACTTACCATAGTCAACTATCTTGCACACCGGTGGCTGTGCCTTAGGTGCTATCTTCACAAGATCAAGTCCTGCATCCTGAGCCATCTTGTATGCATCCCTGGATGACATTATTCCAACAAGCTGACCATCTTCTCCGATGAGTCGTACCTCTCTGTCTCTAATCTGTTCGTTGATCATTAAATCGCTAATGACTCTCTACCTCCACACTTTTAAAATTCAATTCTCTGACATAAGAAAAGTGGATAGAACCATCTATCCACTTTCTTAATACAAAGCATATTCAAACTCAGGAAAACCCTGTAAATCTTCTAAGCTAAATATTAACCCGAGCCATGTCAGACCATGCTGAGGTGAGAGTGGATACTCTGCTTCTATGTTCACTGTTTCACACAGCAATGGTAGAATACCACATCGCCAGCCGTGTGTCAACTGTTATTTTTCTTTTGTCGATATGCCTCTGTGCTGCCTTTATATCACTCATTATCGCCGTGGGATTCAACCGGGATGAACACCCTGTCATTGTCCTCTTCCTTCACCGGCTTCTGACTCTCCTGCGCAAGCTTCACAAAATACATCTGTGAATCAAGCTTTGCCTTGCCCCTGAGATCCTGCTTCGCATATGAGCCGTCAGGCTGCATGATGTGAGCCTTGAGTGTATCATCAAGCTGTATCTTAAGGATATTCTTTATCTTCTTCTTAAGCTCCGGATCCTCTACAGGGAACGTTATCTCAACTCGCTTGTCCAGATTTCTAGGCATCCAGTCCGCACTTCCCATGTATATATCCTCAAATCCGTCATTGTAGAAATAGAATATTCTCGAGTGCTCAAGATAATTTCCAACTATGGATCTTACTGATATATTATCTGAAAGTCCCGGAACTCCTGCCTTGATACAGCATATTCCCCTGACGATGAGTTCGATCTTTACGCCTGCCTTTGAGGCATCGTAGAGCGCATTCATGATCACCGGATCACAGAGACTGTTCATCTTGGCAACTATCCTTGCCTTTTTGCCCTGTCTCGCATTCTCTGCCTCACGGCCTATCAGCATGAGGAATTTGTCCTTCAGCCAGATCGGGGCAACTGCAAGCTTGTTCCACTTCTTCGGCTCTGAATATCCTGACAGCATGTTGAACACCGCCGTCGCGGCCTCTCCTATGGCATCGCTGCAGGTGAGAAGTCCCATGTCAGTGTAAAGCTTTGCGGTCTGATCATTGTAATTTCCTGTTCCCAGATGCACATATCTTCTGATTCCGTCCTCCTCGCGTCTGACAACCAGTGCGATCTTGGAATGTGTCTTAAGACCCACAAGGCCATAGATAACATGACAGCCCGCCTGCTCCAGCTTCTTGGCCCACGCTATATTGTTCTCCTCGTCAAATCTTGCCTTGAGCTCGACGAGAACAGTTACCTGCTTGCCATTTTCGGCAGCCTGTGCAAGTGCCGCGATGATAGGTGAATTGCCGCTGACACGGTAAAGTGTCTGCTTGATCGCCAGGACATCAGGATCATTTGCCGCCTGTTTTATGAACTCTATGACCGGAGTGAACTCATAATATGGATGGAACAGAAGAATGTCTCCCTTCTTTATCCTGTCAAATATATGGCTGTAATCGCCCATTCCAGGTACAGGCTGCGGTTTGTACTTAGGATACTTCAAATGGTCAAAACCATCTATGCCGTTCACCTTCATGAGGAATGTGAGATCAAGAGGTCCGTTGATCTTGTATACGACCTCGTCATCGACTCCGAGATGCTTCTTGAGCTCCTTAAGGAGCTTCTTGTCCATGGCCTCGTCCACCTCAAGTCTTATGACCTCGCCCCACTGTCTCTGCTTGAGCTGCTTCTCGATCTCCTTCAGCAGATCTGCGGTCTCCTCCTCATCTATGGAGAAGTCTGCATTTCTCATGATACGGTATGGATATGCACACACTATGTCGTAGTTCAGGAACAGCTTGTCAAGGTTCTTCTCGATAACCTCCTCCAGAAGAATTATCTCGGTAACGCCCTTCTCCTCAGAAGGAAGTCTCACGATCCTTGGAAGTACAGATGGAACCTGAACGGTCGCTATATCCGTCACGTCCTTTTTCTTATCGTATATGAGTGCACCTATATTCAGTGATTTATTGCGCACCAGCGGGAATGGTCTGGACGAGTCCACCGCCATAGGTGTGAGTACCGGGTATACATCCTTCTCAAAGTATTTGTCCACGTACTTTGCCTGCTTTGGAGTGAGATCCTCATGGTGTCTCACAAGCTTCAATCCGTTCTGGGCAAGCTGAGGGATGAGGGATCTGTTCAGTGTCTGATACTGGTTCTTCATGAACTCTTTGGTGCTGGCATGGAGTGCGTCAAGCTGCTCCCGCGCCGTCATTCCGGCTATATCCTTCTTGGTGTATCCGGCATGCACCATATCCGTGAGTGATGCTATTCTTACCATGAAGAACTCATCCAGATTGGATGCCGTTATACTCAGGAACTTTATTCTCTCAAACAGAGGAATGGTCCTGTCCTTCGCCTCGGACAGACATCTCTTGTCAAATTCAAGCCAACTGAGCTCTCTGTTATAAAATATCGGATTCTTATCTGCCATCCTTTACAACCCCCTTTTCTGTTTTAACACAGGCTTCACTCCAAAGACCTTTCTGAACAGTTCAGTCTTGGTCTTGAACACCCCTGCCTCAAGCGTAATATCATTCAGTGTATCTACCGTCATAGTGAGCACGTAGTCCTTGAAGCTGAACTTCATATCACTTATCTTCTGCCTGTGGCTCTTGTCAAGGACATCCGCAAGTCTCAGTATGGATGCCAGCTTGGCGACCTTCATGTAATCCGCAGTCATCAGCGATACCTGTGCCTTTGTCTGTGAAGGGAGATAATACTCGTTGAACTTCACAATATTTGCAATCTCCTCCCTCTCCTTGTGGGACAGTCCAAGTATCTCCGTGGACATGATTATGTGATAGGACATCATGGTGCCCTCGTTCATATTTACAAATTTGCCACAACTGTGGAGCATGGCTGCGATCTGGAGCTGCAGTCTCTCTCTCCTTCCGAGTCCGTGGACGCTCTTGAAGGAATCAAATATATCCAGTGCGTTCTGCGTCACATTCTGTGTGTGCTTCCTGTTGACCTTATATTTCTTGGCTATGCTGTTTGCCGATGCAATGATATCCTCGTCGAAATTCTTATTCAGCAGAAGAGTTCCGTTCTTATCCATATAATCGGCAACTATTCCGTCACAGAACGTAACATCCGGCGTGATGATATCCTCCGCCCTTGAGTTGTCGAGGAATGACTGGTAAATGATCGCCATCGGAAGCATCAGTGTCGCCCTCTCGTATGGCACACCGTATTTTTCTGAAAGGACCTCCGGGGTGGTCTCAACTACCTTGTGATAAAGCACGCGGAACTGATCTCTTGTGATCTTGTCTGTGATATTCAGCTCCGGTCCGACCTTCTTCAGATTTGCGATTCCGTCTCCTATGGCTATTATGCTCTTGATGTCCTTATCGTTTATAAAGAGGTTCCTGAACTCCTCTATGAAGTTCGATACGAACTCCTCCATGATATTCTCCAGAGCCACCGTGTCTGCGCCGTATTTTGCCAGATAATCCCTTATTCTCACGGCTCCTATAGGAAGGTTCTGTGTCTGGATCAGATTCTGCTTGTCAAATATAGATATCTGAAGACTTCCCGCTCCTATGTCCAGAAGCGCCCTGTTCTTCGTGTCGGCATCCTCAAACTTCGACTTTGCCGCATACGCCTTGTAGTTCATGAATCTCTGCTCCGAGTTGCTGAGCACTGAGACGTCGATGCCTGTGTGCTGCTTTATCCTCTCAAGGACCATGACTGAATTCTCCGCCTCACGCACAGCGGACGATGCATACGCCTTGTATTCACGCACATCGTATTCCCTCATCTTCCTGCGGAATTTGTTGAGGATCTCACATACCTTCATTATGGAATCCTCGGTTATCCTGCCACTGTTGTAGGTATCACTTCCGAGCTCAACTGTGCTGTTGACGTAATCGATCTCCCTCGCCCCTTTTTTGGGAGTTATCTCATACACCTTCATTGACAGCTCGTTAGAACCTACATCGATGGCTGCAAATACCTTACTTGCCATATCTACCCCACCTTTCATGTTACTTATCAGTATGTTCCAATTATCTTTAAATCCATAGAATCATTATTTATATGATCCAGCGCATCTATCGTCGCCGGATCCATGAGACTTCCCTCAAGAGTTATGAAGAATGAATATTCCCATTTTCTTCCCCTGAGAGGCCTCGACTCAATGCTTGTCATATTGAGCCCGTTATGTTTTATATGTCCAAGTATACTGTAAAGGGTTCCACTCTCATGTGGCAGTGCAAAGCATACGGATATATTTCCCGCACTCTTCACATACTCCTTTTTCTTTGACAGTATGATAAATCTCGTTGTGTTGTTCTCATTGTTGACTATATCGTCCTTGAGTATCTCAAGTCCGTATATATCTGCGGCAAGAGCGCTCGCTATGGCAGCCTGGGTAATATCACCTTCATCCCTGACCTTCACCGCACCCACTGCAGTGTTCGCAACCGGACACTGTGCGTATCCGGCTCTGTTTAGGAATTCACTGCACTGCAGAAGCCCCTGTGGATGGGAATATACAGTCTGTATATCAGAAAGCTTTGAGCCCGGAACTCCCATGAGCATATGTGCCACCTTGACCTCGTCTCCGCCCACGATGGTCAGGCCGCTGCTGCCAACCATATCATATATACCACTCACAAATCCGGCAGAGGAATTCTCTATAGGCAGGACTCCGTAATCAGCCTTGCCGCTCTTCACCGTCTCTATGACATCCTCAAATTTTGCAACATTTACATTTTTTATATCCTTGCCAAAATAGTCATGCATAGCCTGATGACTGTAAGCCCCCGGAACACCCTGGTATACAACCACCGTGTCTTTATCGACATTCAGATGATCCACGGGCACAAACCCGCTCACCACATCAGAGCTTATATGTGCCAGCGCAATATCTCTGCCCTCAACACACGCTCTGTCGATAAGCTCATTCTTTCTGGTGATAAGCTGCTGTATCTGCTCCTCCAGACTGTTTATCTCTTCCAATGTATTCATTCTATCTATCCTTCCACTTGAAGTGTCAAATTTGTCACTGTTTGTCCAGCCCGGCACGAAGCTCGGATATTGTCTTGCCAAGCAGCGGGTGCCTCTTGTATCCCGCTATCGCGGACAACGGTTCAAGTACAAACTCTCTCTTGTGCATCTCCACGTGTGGTATATGAAGATCCTCACTGTCATACACGACATCATCATAAAGCAGGATATCGATATCCAGAGTTCTCGGTCCCCAGTGGATCAGCCTCTCTCTTCCCGCCTCTTTCTCTATTCCATTCACCAGTCTCAGCAGTTCCTCAGGAGTCCTGAGCGTCTCTATCTCCAGACAGCCGTTCAGAAAATCGTCCTGCTCAACGCCGCCATACGGCTCGGTCTCTATAAAATCTGATACTCTTGTCACCTTGGTGTATTTATCCTTGTTCAGCTCATCTATGGCCATGTCCAGATATGATTCCCTGTCGCCGATATTTGACCCAAGTCCAAGATATGCTGTGTGCTTTTTTCTGCTTATGGACACGGACACTGTATCTACATGTACCATGACCGGAGCCCACGGCTTCTTCACCGTCACATTTACCCCTCTCACATCATCGTAAGTGAGAAGTATCATGTCTGCTATCTCCTCAGCCACAGTCTCTATCAATTTATAATTTCTGTTCTTCATGACCTTCTGTATGCCATCGCACACGCTGCCATAGTTCACAGATTTTCTTATATCATCACTTCTGCCGGCCTCCTGGGTCGACACCTGCATGGATACGTCCACCACGAACTTCTGTCCAAGGACATTCTCCTCCCTGTACACTCCGTGATGTGCAAATACCTCAAGTCCTTTTATATTGATACTGTCCATACCGCACCTCCGCTATATGTTATCTGGCACTCAGCATCGCATGCGTCATCTTGAGTGCTCTGTAGTTACTCTTCACATCGTGTACTCTGAAGAAATCGCAGCCCTTCACAAGCCCAAGCACTGATGTGGCAACTGTTCCCTCCTCGCGCTCGGTCACCGGAAGATCAAGTGTAAGTCCTATCATCGACTTTCTCGACGTTCCGAGGAGTATCGGGAGATCCCATTTGTGGAGCAGCTCCAGATTGTTCATGAGGAGCAGATTCTGATGCAGATCCTTTGCAAATCCTATTCCCGGATCCACCATGATCTTGTCCCTGTCTATGCCTGCTGCCAGAGCCATGTTAACCGACTCATCCAGATCTGATACAACATCAGCCAGATAGTCTGTGTAATCTGTGTTCTCCCTGTTGTGCATAAGACAGCACGCCTTGTCGTACTTCGCTATGACAGCCGCCATCTTCTCATCGTACTTCAGTCCCCATATATCGTTTATGAGATCTGCACCTGCATGTATACCCGCCTCAGCCACCGCAGACTTGTATGTGTCGAGTGATACTGCCACGTCGAAATCTCTCTTTATCGCCTCTATGATCGGTGCGGTCCTCTCTATCTCCTCCTCATCCGATATCTTTGTATATCCAGGTCTTGTGGACTCACCGCCAACATCTATTATCACAGCCCCCTCAGCTATCATCTTCTCTGTGGTAAACAGAGCTGTGTCCATGGTGTTATGCTGTCCTCCATCCGAAAATGAATCCGGGGTCACATTCAGTATCCCCATCACATAAGGTTCTTTTCCACTCTCAAATGTCTTGTTTCCTATTATCATCCTTTTATCCTCCAGATATTAAATATCCGCACATGACGTGCGACCCCTTGGTACTTCCCTTAATATTTTATCCCTGTATTGCGTGCACTCTCCAGCCAGTAACACTGGTCTGATGCCTTGCAGTCAAAACAGTTTCGAGACAGCTTATCCGCATTATACAACACATATGCCAGTCCTTCCCGCTCAGCACCGTCTGTATTGTGTGAGCCTATGGCATCACATATCTGCTCATTCTCCTGCGTGGAAAATCCGCACTGCTCCAGTATCCTGCCCGCATACTCAACACTCAGCTCATGATGCTTCCTGCCGGTGTCATCAGGATCTGCCCGTCCCACATCGTGAAGAAGTGCCGCGGCATATATGATCTCCTTGTCTATCGCATATCCCTGTTCGATATTCATTATATACGCTATCCTGGCAACATCCAGGCAGTGCTCAAGTCCATGCCTGCAGAATATCCTGTCGGTCTCCTTGTTCCGCACAGTCTCCATGAGACGTCTATATTCATCGTTGTATATGATCCTGTCCACTCTGTCCATCTCTGTCTGCATCAGCTTTCTATATATCCTCCATGTTCCGCACGGTCTATGATCGGCCCAATAAATGACAGCGAGCCAAATACAATCACCACCGGATCCTGCCTGTCATCAGCCAGCGTCATCGTCAGCCTCACGGCATCGTCCACATCTTCCTGCTCATAGACTTCATCTATATATGTCCCTGCCAGCCTTTTCAGCTCATGCCTTGAAAGTGCTCTCGGGTTATCCGGCTCAACTGCTATGAACGCAGAAGCCCCCGGCATCATGATCCTGAGCATCTGCTCATAGTCTTTGTCCTTGAACACCCCACATATATATATGAGGTCTCTTCCGGCAAAATACTCATCTATGTTCTGTCTAAGTGCTCTCCAGCCTCCCGGATTGTGTGCGCCATCCACATACAAGAGAGGTTTGTCCATAAGCTTCTGGAATCTTCCCTTCCAGAACGTCGCTTTAAGTCCTCTCCTTATGTCATCCTCAGTCAGCTCATATCCAAGCCTCATGAGAACATGTGCGGTCGCAGCCGCTGTGGCACTGTTATATATCTGATATATGCCCGGAACCTGAAGTTCGTATCTCTGTCCGTCATATATATATTCACTTCCACCTACTGACTCTCTGCATATCTCTATATCCTTCTCCCTGATAAGTACCGCCAAGTCCGATATATTATTCTGCTCACATGCCATATCCCACATATCCTCAAGCTCTGAGGCAAGCGGGTACGCCACACATGGGCAGTTCTTTTTCAATATTCCAAGCTTCTGTCTGTATATATCCCTCAGGGTATTCCCGAGGAAATGCATGTGATCCATGCTTATACTTGCTATTATCGTACAGACCGGGTGGCTGCACACATTTGTGGCATCCTCCAGGCCTCCCATTCCGGTCTCAAGCAACAGGAAATCGACCTTTTTGTCGCAGAAATAACAGAACGCCACCGCTGTCTCCGTCTCAAACGATGTGGGTCTTCCCCAGCCGTCCGACACCATGTCATCCGCTGCATCTTTCACCGTCTCAAGATATACGGCAAAATCCTCCTCAGACATATATTCCTTATCTATCTGAAATCTCTCAAGATATGTAAATATCGTCGGAGATATATATCTTCCCACACTGTATCCTGCACTCTCAAGTATCTCGTCCAGAAATGCGCATATCGAACCTTTGCCATTTGTTCCTGCTATATGTATAACCGGGACTGCGTCCTGCGGATCGCCCAGCCTTCTCAGTAGCTCCTTTATACTGTCAAGCCCCAGAACGCTTCCCATGGTGTCCGTATATTCTATATAACTTCTTGCCTCTTCATAAGTCATGGCATATATCCGTCCCTTCTCATCTGTGCCTGATAAGTGGTGCATTCTCATCTATAGGCAGCAGCTCATACCCATCATCCCGGAGTCTTTCAATGAGCATCGGCAGTGATTCCACCGTGGTGTGCCTCGACTCAAGATCATGCATCAATATGACCACATCGTCGTGCTGCAGTGCATCCTTCATGATATTGTCGACAAGCTGCTCCGGCGTGTAGCTGCCACACACGGCATCATTGTTCAGCGCATTCCAATCATAATATATAAGCCCCTCGGCATTCACATAGTCTATCAGGGTGTTCATATCCACTCTGGATACCGTATTTGAACTGCCGCCCGGGAATCTGTAATATACACAATTTACACCTGTTACATCATACAATAAATTTCGCAATTCCTCAATATCTTCGGAGAAATCAGCAAGGCTTCCATATATTTTATCGTAATCATGGGTGTACGAATGAAGCCCCAGTGTATGTCCCCTATCCACTATATCCCGGTAGGCATCATAATAGCTCTTGTCGCGCCCCACGACAAAAAATGTCGCCTTCACATCGTATTTATCAAGGATATCCAGTATCTCCATTGTGTTCCCGGATGTCAAATGTGAGATACGCCCTCTTCGTTATCTCCGGCTCCGCATCAGACTCCGTTTCGTCCTTCTCCGGCTGCATCTCCCCGGTATCATTTGCCCCATCCACCTCCGATGGTGTGCTCTCATCCGCCCCCAGGACATTTGCCTGCTGCCTGACCGGCCCTCCGGCAGTATAAAAGCCCCACCTCGACTGGCTGATTATGTAATAACAACAGAAAATTATGGCAAGAAATAT
>OHAT01003492.1_pt1 | contig 10295 bp, 6 predicted proteins | sample 1577141 | NCBI WGS metagenome assembly OHAT01 (sample SAMEA3541578, study PRJEB24748) | human gut metagenome | biome: human gut; feature: human-associated habitat; material: faeces | place: China | collected 2012
AATTGGCCGACTACGGCATGATGGTGGCCATCGGCTATCCCAAGCCGGTGTCGACGCATGGGAAGGCGCGCGACATGCTGCTCGATGAGATCGGGAAGCTGCGGGCCGGCGATTTCGACGAGGAGCTGCTCGCCTCGACGATCGCCAACTACAAGCGCGGCGAGATGCAGGCGCTCGAAGAGAACGGCAACCGCGCGATGGCCTATGTCGACGCCTTTATCAACGGTGCGGAAAGGAAGCGTTCGGTGGAGGAGCTCGACCGCCTGTCGAAGGTGACCAAGGCCGACGTCGTGGCGTGGGCCAACGAGAAGCTCGATCCCGAGGTCTATGCAGCCGTTTACAAGCGCCAGGGCGTCGATCCCAATATCCACAAGATCGACAAGCCGCAGATCACGCCCATTGCCACCAACCGCGACAAGTCGTCGGAGTTCCTCGCCGCCATCCAGGCCGCCGAGGTCGAGGCCGTGCAGCCGGTCTTCGTCGATTATGCCAGCGACCTCTCGGTCGGCAAGATGAAGCAGGACATCGAGGTGCTCTATAAGCAGAATACCACCAACGGGCTGTTCAGCCTCTACTACGTCTACGATTTCGGTACGACGACCGATCCCGCCTTCGGCATCGCGTCGGACTATTTCGACCTGTTGGGCACCGATACGCAGTCGTTGCAGGAGATCCAGCGCGAGTTTTACGATCTGGCCTGCTCGTTCGGCATCCATGCGGGCGGCGAGCGCATCTATGTGACGATCAGCGGACTTGCGGAGAATATGGACAAGGCCGTGAAGCTGGCCGAGGAGTACATGCAGAACGTCGAGGGCGACGACGCCGTGCTCGCGCAGCTCAAAGCCAACGCGATGAAGGCGCGCAACGACGCCAAGTTGAACCAGAACGCCAACTTCCGCGCACTGCAACAGTATACCTTCTACGGCCCCGAAGCGATTCGGGCGCGGACGCTGACCGACGAGCAGCTCATGGCGCTCACGTCGGACGAACTGCTGGCGCGGATCCGGAGCCTGAGCGACTACGAGCACTACGTGATGTACTACGGTCCCGAGACGGAGGCGAAGCTCATCGCCGCGCTCGACGCGATCCACCGCACGTCGCAGGAGTTGAAGCCGGTGCGGAAGGGGCGTTTCCCGCTGCTGACGGCGGACAAGAGCGGGGTCAACGTGGCGCAGTACGACGCCAAACAGATCTATTATCTCCAATATTCGAACCGCGGCGAGAAGTTCTCGACCGACAACGATCCGGGCGAGACGCTCTTCAACAGCTATTTCGGCGGCGGCATGAACGCCGTGGTCTTCCAGGAGATGCGCGAGGCGCGTTCGCTGGCCTATACCGCTTTCGCCACCTTCACCGAGATGCGCGACAAGGACGATCCCTATATCTTCTATGCCTTCATCGCCACGCAGAACGACAAGATGCGCCAGGCCGTCGAGGCGTTCGACGAGATCATCGAGAACATGCCCGAATCGGAGAAGGCCTTCGAACTGGCCAAGCAGGGTATCCTGGCCAACCTCTCCACGCAGCGCACCGTGCGCGACAACGTGCTGTGGAGTTTCGTCTCGGCGCGCGAGATGGGCGTCGGGGTCGATCGCAACAAGGCGTCCAGGAGCCGTCGGCGTTCTGGGTGAACGTGGCCTCCGGCACCGTCAGCTTACCGGCCACCGTGGCAAAAGCGCCGGTGGCGGCGTCATAGGTGTAGTCCTCCGGCGACGTCCAGGCCGTGCCGTTGAAAGTAACGCCGGTGATGTTCAGGATGGGGTCGAAGGTGTCGGTGATCACGGCCCCCTCCTGGCCGGTCAGGGCGGTGTTGCCGGTGTTGCGGATGGTAAAGGTATAGGTCAGAGGCCCGTTGCCGGTGACCACGGCGGGAGACAGGGCCTTGCTGATGGTCAGCTCCGGCTCCAGCCGGGCCGCCGTGGCAGCCGTGGCCGTCAGCGGCGTGGCCAGACCGCCGCCGCTGGCGGTGACGGTGTTCCGGATCTCGCCCTCCACCCCCGGCGCGGCAAACTCCGTGACCCGGGCCTGATACACCAGGGTGGCGTTGCCCCCGGCGGGCACCGTAACGCCGGTGACGGTCATAGGCGGCCCCGCCGTCACCGTGGGGGCGGGCTGGGCCGTGCCGCCGTTATAATAGAGGACGCTGCCCGGCACATAGGCCAGGGGATACACGGTCCCGGCGGCCACGGTACTGCCGCCCAGATCGTCGGTCAGAGTCAGCCCCGTCAGGGCCGCCGTGCCGGTATTGCTGAGGGTCACCACATAGGTCACCGTGTCGCCGGGCCGGTAGCCGCCGGATACCGCCGTCTTGGTGATGGTCAGGGCGTCCTGCAGCTCGCCGGTGACCACGTTGGAATTGATCTGGCTGCCGTTGTAGGACAAGGTAGCCATGTTGGTAAAGGAAGCCATAGAACTCCTCCCGGAAAACGGATGGGTTTTCCCGCCCCCTGGGGGCAGGAGCCGTTTCCGCATTCCAGTGTATGCGCCATGGCCCGCCGCCGTCATCCCTGCCTGTCCAGAGACGCCTGCACAAAGCCCACAAACAGCGGGTGGGGCCGGTTGGGACGGCTCTTGAACTCCGGGTGGAACTGTACCCCCACAAACCAGGTATTGGCGGGTTCCTCCACGATCTCCACCAGATGCCCGTCCGGGGACAGTCCCGCCAGCCGCAGCCCGGCGTCCTGCAGCTCCCGGCGGAACTGGTTGTTGAACTCATACCGGTGCCGGTGCCGCTCGGAGATGTCGGCGGTACCGTAGGCGTCCCGGGCCAGAGTACCCTCCGCCAGCACGCAGGGGTATTTGCCCAGCCGCATGGTGCCGCCCTTGGCGGTAATGCCCACCTGATCCGGCATCAGAGCGATCACCGGATGGGCGGTCAGGCCGGAAAACTCCGCGCTGTGGGCGTCGGCCCACCCGGCCACGTGCCGGGCATATTCGATGACGGCGATCTGCATTCCCAGGCAAATGCCGAAATACGGCACGTCCTTCTCCCGGGCGTATTGCGCCGCCAGGATCATTCCCTCGATGCCCCGGTCGCCGAAGCCGCCGGGCACCAGAATGCCGCTGCAGTCCCCCAGCACCTGCTCCACGTTCTCCGCCGTCAGGCCCTCGGAGTCCACCCACTTGATGTTCACCCTGGTGTCGCAGGCCGTTCCCGCATGGAACAGGGACTCCGCCACGCTGAGATACGCGTCATGCAGGCCGGTATACTTGCCCACCAGGGCGATCTGCACGGTTTTATGCACCCCGTTGATCCGCTGCACCAGGGCCGTCCACTCGGCCAGGTCCGGCTCCCGCTGGGGCAGTCCCAGCTTCCGACAGGCCACCCGGCACAGGCCCTCCCGCTCCAGCAGCAGGGGCACCTCATACAGGGTGGAGGCCGTCAGATTCTGGATAACGCAGTCCTCCTCCATGTTGCAGAACAGGGCGATCTTCCGCCGCAGGTCCTCCGGCAGGGGACTGTCGGTGCGGCACACCAGAATATCCGGCTGAATGCCCACGGACAGCAGCTCCTTCACGGAGTGCTGGGTGGGCTTGCTTTTCAGCTCACCGGTGCCGGGGATGGACACCACCAGGGGCACATGGATATACAGCACGTTTTCCCGGCCCTTCTCCGCCGCCACCTGGCGGATGGCCTCCAGATAGGGCTGGCTCTCGATGTCGCCCACGGTGCCGCCTACCTCGGTGATGATGATGTCCGTTTCGCCGTCGTCCATGGCGTAAATGCGCCGCTTGATCTCGTCGGTAACATGGGGGATGATCTGCACGGTGCCGCCCAGATAGCCTCCCTGCCGCTCCCGGTTCAGCACGTTCCAGAACACCTTGCCCGAGGACACGGACGCGTTCCCCGTCAGGGACTCGTCCACAAACCGCTCATAGTGCCCCAGGTCCAGGTCCGTCTCCGCGCCGTCGTCGGTGACAAACACCTCGCCGTGCTGAAAGGGGCTCATGGTGCCGGGGTCCACATTGAAATAGGGGTCGAACTTCTGGTTCTTCACCCGGAAGCCCCGCTGCTTCAGCAGCCGCCCCAGGGACGCCGCGCAGATGCCCTTTCCCAGCCCGGACACCACGCCGCCGGTAACAAAAATATGCTTCATCGTGACCACTCCTTACCCGCAGAATACCATATTAAAAATACTTTCAAATTCTACTGCCGCCGCCCTCCCCCGTCAAGACGGAATATTTATCAAAATAAAGAATCCCCTCCGGCGCTTCCCTGCACAATCAGCCGAAATTGCGGAATTTGCGAAACTTTTTCTTGCAATCCGCCTACCGGCGTGGTATGGTAGATTTGAACCCGCCTTATCCGGCGCCCTCTCCCCTACCGCAGCCCGGGAATGCGCCTGCGCAGCACCGGGCACAGCAGGGCCGTCACGGCAATTTTCGCGGCGTCCCCCGGCAGATAGATCAGCATCCCCGACCAAAGCAGGGCCGGCGCGCTGATGCCCTTGCCCAGATAGCCGTTGAGGATCAGCGCCATATAGGGCACCCCCACGGCATAGAGAACCGCCAGCCCCGCCCCGCAGGCCAGGGCCAGCCTCACCGGCGAGCTGCTGCGGCGGCTCAGACCGCCGATGACGGCGGCGGCGGGAATCAGCCCCAGCAGGAACCCGAAAGAGGGCTGAAGCACATAGCCGAAGCCGCCTCCGGCGGTGAAGATCGGCAGCCCCACAAGCCCCAGAGCCACATAGACCCCCTGGCTCAGGGCTCCGCCGCCCGGCCCCAGCAGCACCCCCGCCATGGCGGTGAACAGGAACTGCAGGGTGATAACGGAAATCCCTATCGGAATACGAATAAACGCGCCTGCCGCCGTCAATGCGGCCAGCAGCGCGGTATATACCAGCTTTCGTGCGGACATGGCCCCTCCTGATTTGGAATAGATTGGGGCCATGATACCATAGCGGCCCCTAGTTGTCAACGAATTGACAACCAGGGGCCGTTTTTCATTCTGCCTCCGCCTGGGGATAGACCAGGCTTTCCGGCGTCCAATTGCGGATCACGTCCGCGTAAAAGGCGCAGCTCGCCCGGGCCAGGGCTGCGTCCAGGTTGCGGTAATTACCGCACTCTGCGGCGCTTTTGCCGGGCATGGGACCGTCATAGACCGCCCCGGCGGTGAACACCCGCTGCACCAGGCGGATAGCCGCCTCATCCGTCAGGCGGCGGCTGTCGAACAGGAAGTAAAAGCCCGTCTGACAGCCCATGGGGCCGAAATAGATCACGGCATCCCTTTCCGGGCTATTGCGCAGAAGGGTGGCGATCATGTGCTCCACGGAGTGCAGCTGGGCATTGGTCAGCAGGTCGCCGGTGTTGGGCTTTTTGAAGCGCAGATCGAAGGTGGAGACCTCCCCGTCCCGCCGGGACAGATACAGGCCCGGCACCAGCACATTGTGGTTCACGGTAAAGCTGGCAATTTTTTCCATGTCACGCCTCCAGCCGGTCCACAAAGGCCATGACCACCCGGTTCAGATCCCGCATGGCGGTTGGGAAATTGAACACAAAGTCGTGGTGCTCGAACAGGCAGTCGGACACGGACTTGACGGACATGAAGGGCACCCCGTTGCGCAGACACACCTGGGCATCGGCGCAGCCCTCCATATCGCACAGCAGCGGGTGGAAGGTGTCGGCGATCCAATGGGCCCGGGGGGTGTCGGTGGCGAACCAGTCGCCGGTGGCTACCCAGCCGGTGCGGTATGGCACGCCCACCCGGTCCATGGCGGCCTTGGCCCGGTCCAGGTCGCTGGTAAGGAACTGCACTCGGTTCACCGTGGACACCAGTCCCACAGGGTCGCCCAGGGCGCTGGTATCCACATCGTGCTGCAAAAAGCCCTCCGCCAGAACGATGGAGCCAATGGGCATATCCTCAAAGCACCCGGCTACCCCGGCGTTGAGCACCAGATCCGGCTGATACAGGCTGATCAGCAGCTGGGTGGCCATAGCGGCGTTGACCTTGCTGACGCCGCCGGCGCAGGCGATGACGTCGGGCCGGATCCGGTAAAAAGGCACCCCGGCCACGGTTTGCAGCGGCTGGGCATTTTCCTGGGTCAGCAGGCTCTCGATCTCACCGGTCATGGCGTATACGAGTCCGATCTTCATAATTGGTTTCCTCCCAATAAATCATATTTTTCACCTATATTGTACGGATTCCCAGGGGGAGTTGTCAAGAGGATTGCAAAATTTCCAAAAATGAGGTATAATGAAGCCAGAAATGAACCAAATGCCCAGTTTTGAACAGTGTGATGATTATCTTTTTTCACGCTGCACAAAATGCCGGAAAAATCGTTGTGAAATTGTAACTGGTTTGTAACTATTTGTAATCTTCCGGAGGGGGTGAACAGCATGCCGGTTTTCGGTGTGATCTGCGAATACGACCCCTTTCATCTGGGGCACCGGTGGATGCTGGAGCAGCTGCGGCAGCAGGGGCCGGTGGTGTGCGCCATGAGCGGCTGCTTCACCCAGCGGGGGGAGTTTGCCGCCGTGAACAAGTTCGCCCGGGCGGAAATGGCCGTCCGGAACGGGGCGGACCTGGTGCTGGAGCTGCCTACCCCCTGGGCAGTGTCCGGAGCCGAGCGATTTGCCCGGGGCGGCGTGGAGCTGCTGCAAAAAGCCGGGGTGGTGACTCACTTGGCCTTCGGCAGCGAGTGCGGCGATCTGGAGGCTCTGCGCCGGGTGGAGGCATGCCTGTCCGGGGGTGCATATCAGGATGCCGTCCGGCAGCGGCTGGAGGGGGGCGAAACCTTTGCCCGGTGCCGGCAGCTGGCGGTGGAGAAGCTGCTGGGGCCCCAGGATGCGGCGCTGCTGGCTCAGCCCAACAACATCCTGGCCATTGAATACCTGAAGGCCCTGCGCCGGGCGGATTTTTCCATGGAACCGATAACGTTCCCGCGCCGGGGCGGACCCCACGACGGCGGTGCGGCGGATGGGATCGCCTCCGCGTCCCACATCCGGGGGCTTCTGCGGGCGGGGCACACGGAGGAGGCCATGGCCTTCCTGCCCCGGGAATCGGCGGAGGTGCTGCGGCGGGAAATCGCCGCAGGCCGGGGGCCGGTGGATATGCACACCTGCCAGCGGGCCATTCTGGCCCGGCTGCGGACCATGTCCCAGGAGGACTTTCTCCCCTATGACGGCGGCGGCGAGGGGCTGTACCGCCGGTTTTACCGGGCGGTGCGGCAGGCCGCGGACATAGACGGCCTGCTGGAGGCCGCCAGGACCCGGCGCTATCCCCTGGCCCGGCTGCGGCGGATGCTGCTGGCGGCGTATCTGGAGCTGCCGGAGCCGGAGCACATCCCCTATCTGCGGCTGCTGGCCGCCAGCTCCCGGGGCTGCACCCTGCTGCGGCGGATGCGCGGAGCGCCGGTGCTGACCAAGCCCGCCGACGTATCCCGCCTGGGGCAGACGGCCCAGGACCTGTTCACCCGGGAGGCCGGTTGGACCGATTTATATACTCTGGCGTATCCCGACCTGTCTCAGAGCGCCTGCGGCGCGGACTGGCGGGCCACCCCATGGATCATGTAAGGAAATGCCTATGAAGAAACTGTACATCATTCTGATAGCGGCCCTGACGCTGGCGGCGTGCCTGACAGCCTGCAGCGCCAAGCCCGTGTCCCTGCGGGGCACCGAAGCGCCCAATCTGCCCGGCCCGACTAATGACGCGCTGAAGGTCACGGACGAGGGCCAGGACTGGAACATCACCCTGGAGCAGGTAGATAAGGAGAACTTCGCCGAGGACGACCGGCTGCTGGCCAAGGGCAGCTATCAGGTGTTCCAGCTGAACCAGGAGGGCTCAGGGGACACTCTGACCGCCACCGCCGCGGCCGCCGAGGGCATCAACGCGTATTTTGAGCAGTGGCGCAAGGACCAGCTGCAATTTCTGGGAGACGTGACCAACCTGGCCCGGGATGCTTACGCCGGTGTCAACGGGGAGGACTCCCGCTGGGAGCAGCCGGAGTATGTGTACTCCGATACCGTTACCACCGACTATTGGGTGGGGCCGGAGCTCCTGTGCGTGGAGATGCACTACAGCTCCTATTCCGGCGGGGCACACCCCAACTCCTGGCGCGTGGCGGTGAGCTTCGACCTGAACACCGGCGAGGCCGTCAAGATCATGGAGCTGGCCGAGGACAGCGAGGGCCTGCGGGCCGCCGTCAAGGAGAATCTGCTGTACCAGATCCGAGAGAGCGACATCTGGATGGAATACGGGGCCGAGGCCTTCTTCGAGGACTATGAGGACACCGTGGGCAACTGGGCGGAGCAGTGCCTGGTGTTCGGCGACAACGGCCTGACCGTGGTGTTCAACCCCTATACCATCGCTCCCTATGCCACGGGAGAGCTGTCGTACCTGATTCCCTACAGTCTGCTGCAGCCCTATCTGAATGGCCGGGCCATGCAGCTGCTGGGTCTGAACTGAGTCAATTCTTTGGATAAATAAAGGGCTTCCACCCGACCGGTGGAAGCCCTTTATTATGTCGTTGTTACAGGATGGACTTGGCGTCCACATAAAGCTCCCGGACCGCCGGTGCATCGTCGCTGACGGGCTCCGGCTGATGGTCCCGCTTTTCGATGAACTTGGGGGCTACCTGGGGGAACAGGGCCAGGCTCAGCACGTCCTCGTCGGACTTGGCAAGGCCCCGGAACTCCTGGCGGTACTTCTCCAGCTCCGGCTCCAGCAGGTCGGCGGGACGGCAGGTGACCACGTCCTCGGGAGCGATGCCCGCCTTGGCCCGGACCTCCGGGTTCACCTGGCCGGGGAGCTGGCCGTACTCGCCCTTGAGCATGGCCTTGGACTCCTTGGGGAACACCTTGTACCGCTCCCCCATGATGATGTTCATGACCGCCTGGGTGCCCACGATCTGGCTGGAGGGGGTCACCAGGGGAGGATAGCCGAAGTCCTTGCGAACCCGGGGAATCTCCGCCAGCACGTCGTAGTATTTGTCCTCCTTCCCGGCCTGCTTCAGCTGGGAAATGAGGTTAGAGAGCATACCGCCGGGGACCTGATACAGCAGGGTGTTGGTGTCCACCCGCAGGACCTTGGGGTCCAGAATGCCCGCGTCCTGAAGCCGCTGGGCCACCTGGCGGAAATGGACGGCGGCATCGGACATCTTGCCCAGGTCCAGGCCGGTATCGCGGACGGTTCCCTTCAACGTGGCCACCAGGGACTCGGTGGCGGGCTGGCTGGTGCCGTTGGCCATAGGCGACAGGGCGGTGTCCACGATGTCTACCCCGGCATAGGCCGCCATCAGCAGGGTCATATCGCCGGTGCCGGAGGTGTTGTGGGTGTGCAGGTGGATGGGGACGCTGACGGTCTCCTTCAGAGCCTTCACCAGGGAATAGGCGTCCATAGGCAGCAGGAGGTTGGCCATGTCCTTGATGCAGATCATGTCCGCGCCCATCTCCTCCAGCTCCTTGGCCAGCTTCACGAAGTAGGCCTCGTTGTGGATGGGGGACATGGTATAGCTGAGGGTGGCCTCCACCTGTCCGCCGTATTTCTTGGTGGACTTGATGGCCTGCTCCAGATTGCGCACGTCGTTGAGAGCGTCGAAAATGCGGATGATGTCGATGCCGTTTTCGATGGACTTGGCGCAGAAGGCGTCCACCACGTCGTCGGCGTAGTGCTTGTAGCCCAGGATGTTCTGGCCCCGGAACAGCATCTGCAGTTTGGTGTGCTTCACGTGCTTGCGGATGGTGCGCAGGCGCTCCCAGGGGTCCTCCCCCAGAAAGCGCATACACGCGTCAAAGGTTGCGCCGCCCCAGCACTCCAGGGAGTAGTACCCGATGGAGTCCAGGGTCTCCAGGGCGGGCAGCATATCCTCGATGGTCATGCGGGTGGCCGCCTGGGACTGGTGGGCGTCCCGGAGGATGGTATCGGTAATCAGCAGGGGCTTATTCGATAAAAATTCCATAATTTACCTCCTATCAGCCGAACAGGGAGATCAGCACGCCTGCGGCGATGGCGGAGCCGATGACGCCCGCCACATTGGGACCCATGGCATGCATCAGCAGGAAGTTGCCGGGATTGGCCTCCTGGCCCACCTTCTGGCTGACCCGGGCCGCCATAGGCACGGCGGACACGCCGGCGGAGCCGATGAGGGGATTGATCTTCTCCTTCAGGAACAGGTTCATGAACTTTGCCAGCAGCACGCCGCCGGCGGTGCCGAAGCCGAAGGCCACCACGCCCATGCCCATAATGGCCAGGGTCTTGGGGCTGAGGAAGGTGGTGCCGGTGGCGGTAGCGCCCACGCTGATGCCCAGGAAGATGGTGACGATGTTCATCAGCTCGTTCTGCATGGTCTTGCTGAGGC
>OHAT01003495.1_pt1 | contig 10275 bp, 13 predicted proteins | sample 1577141 | NCBI WGS metagenome assembly OHAT01 (sample SAMEA3541578, study PRJEB24748) | human gut metagenome | biome: human gut; feature: human-associated habitat; material: faeces | place: China | collected 2012
ATTTTCCCGGATGTGAAAATGCCTATGTTTCCAATATTTCTGCTATGGTCGGTGTACGGGACAGTCGCCGGATTCTGGGTGAATATGAGCTGACCGGCGAGGACCTGCTGGAACAAAAAAAGTTCGAGGATGCCATCAGCCAGGCAAATTATCCGGTAGATGTGCATGGTATGAAGGAGATGTATCGGGATGACAGACCCCATGGAGATACAAATAAACCGTGGTATGAAATTCCCTTCCGATGTCTGGTGGTGAAAGGGTTTGACAATTTGTTGACTGCGGGACGATGTATCAGCTCGGATTTTATTGCGCAATCTGCAGTTCGGATCCAGATCTGCTGTCACAGTACAGGAGAAGCAGCCGGTATTGCAGCTGCCATGTCGATTCAAAACGCTGTTTCTGTCAAAAAAATAAAGGGACAGGAAGTACGGGCAAGAATGCAGGAGCTTGGAGCAGCTTTTGTGTGATGCCTTGATTCATTGAAAATGCAAATAGGAGGAACTGAAAATGAAAAAAGTGATGGTTGGAATTATCGGCTGCGGAACAATTGCCAATAGTGCACATATTCCGGCATATTTAAAAAATGAGGACGTAGAGATCAAATATTTCTGCGATATTATTCCGGAGCGCGCAAAGGCAGCAGTAGAAAAATATGGCTGCGGCATTGCAGTGGAGGATTATCATAGGGTATTGGAAGATCCGGAAGTGGAAGCAATCTCTGTTTGTACGCCCAATCGGATGCATACAATTATTGCGATCGACGCGATGCGTGCGGGCAAGCATGTACTCTGTGAAAAGCCTGCAGCAAGAACCTATCCGGAAGCGTTGGAAATGCAGAAGGTACAGCATGAAACGGGAATGACCTTGAATATCGGCGTCGTGAACCGGTTTAACGATATGGTAAACTTGATTCGGGAGTATATTCAGGACGGACGTTTGGGCGAGGTATATCATGTTTATCTGAGTTTTCGTGCATTTCGTTCGATTCCGGGACTTGGCGGTGCGTTTACAACGAAAGAAATTGCAGGCGGTGGTTCTTTGATTGACTGGGGTGTACATTATCTCGATCTTGTCATGTATTGTTTAAATGATCCCAAGCCCCTTACGGTGTCCGGCGAAACATTTTGCAAGCTCGGGAAAAATATGGAAGGTTATGTGTACCGGGATATGTGGGCTGGTCCTCCGAAGTATGACGGTGTTTATGATGTGGATGATTCTGTGACGGCGCTGGTTCGGACAGAAGGCCCGGTCTTTACCGTACACGGTGCATGGGCGCAGAACATTGACGAGAATGAACAGTTTATAGACTTTATGGGTGATAAGGGCGGTATTCGGCTGACGTATGGAGGAGAGTTCACCCTTTACACGACAGAACACGGAGCATTAGTCAAATATGTACCGGAAGCAAAGACCAGAAATATGTTTGAAACGGAAATCAATTCGTTTGTGCGCTGTATCCGTACCGGGGAAAAGCTGCCGTCCCACATTGACACAGCAGTGCTTACCTCCAGGATTATGCAGGCGATTTATGATTCCGCTGCAACACACAGGGAAGTAGTGCTGGAGTCATAAAATTCGGACGGCAGTGGAGTTTTTACAGAAGCTGATATTCTTTATAAATTATATAAGGAAATGTAAGAAGCGAAAAGAGAAAAAGCTTTTTTTGAAAGTAGTTTCATAAATTAAATCCTTTCGTTTGCCATAGGCTCCTCCCACTACCTTCAGGTGGTGGGAGGAGCCTTGTGAATCTTTCGCCATTAACCCTGACTTTCAATATACTTTTGTATAGTCGCTGACGATACTTCTCCAATACTGCAAGCAAAGTATCCGTCTGACCAAAATATCCTTTTCTTCCAATACTGTTTAGACAGAAACGAACCATACTTTTGCCATAGGTAATATGTTGTTTCTTGTTTTACAATCTTAACAATGTCGCAAACCATATCAGTCGTATCATAACTTATTAAGAAATGCATGTGATCTTTGTCTGCTTCCATAGCGATTATTTCGTAGCCACGAGTATTGGCTATATCAAAAATCTTTTGCTTAACATCGTCAGCAATAGAACCTTTTAGTAGTTTCTTACGATATTTAGCTACAAGAACTATATGTACTTTCAGACTGTATTTTCGTCTGTTATGACGATTATATCTATTGTCCATAGCCTACCTCTGATAATTATTGACATTCACTAACTATTATTATATACTATATTTAGTGAAATATCAATGAAGGGAGTACATCTATGGAACAGATGACTATAACAGCAAAAGTTCAAATAGTCGCTACTGATGCAGATAAAGTTTTGCTTGATGAAACTATGTCTGTTTATCGTGATGCCTGTAATTATGTTTCAGACTATGTATTCCAAACTCATGATTTAAAGCAGTTTTCACTGAATAAAGTTTTGTATTCTACTCTAAGAGAAAAATTTGGTCTGAAATCGCAAATGGCTCAGTCCGTTTTGAAAACGGTCATTGCAAGATATAGAACTATTCTCGAAAATCAAAATAAATGGATACGACCAACCTTCAAGAAACCTCAGTATGATTTAGTTTGGAACAGAGATTATTCTTTAACGCAAAACGGTTTTTCTGTGAATACGCTGAATGGTCGTGTTAAACTTCCATATTTCGCTGAAGGTATGTCTAAATATTTTGACCACACAATCTATAGGTTTGGTACAGCTAAGCTCACAAACAAACATGGTAAATATTATCTTCACATACCAGTAACTTATGATGTCGAAGAAAGTAATATTTCTGACATCTGTAATGTTGTGGGTATAGATAGAGGTATTAACTTTGTTGTTGCCACTTATGACAGCAAAAACAAGTCTGGATTTGTTAGTGGTAAGGCTATGAAGCAAAAACGTGCTAATTATTCCAAACTTCGTAAAGAACTCCAAATGCGACAGACCTCATCTTCAAGACGAAGAATAAAAGCTATTGGTGGGCGAGAAAACCGTTGGATGCAGGATATTAACCATCAGGTATCAAAGGCACTCGTCAAAAATAACCCCAAGCACACTCTCTTTGTATTGGAAGATTTATCAGGTATTCGTAATGCTACAGAACGTGTTAAAACAAAAGACCGTTATGTTTCTGTATCATGGTCTTTCTATGACCTTGAGCAAAAACTAATCTACAAAGCAAAACAGAATCAATCTTCTGTTATTAAGGTAGATCCTCGCTATACAAGTCAGTGTTGCCCTTGTTGTGGACACATTGAAAAGGCTAACCGCAATAAGAAGATGCATCTGTTTACTTGCAAAAACTGTGGTTATAAATCTAATGATGACCGCATTGGAGCTATGAATCTGTATCGTATGGGAATAGACTATCTTGCAGATAGCCAAGTACCTAATACAGTTGTAGCAGAGTAAACTCTGCTACAAAGGGTGCTGTCAACCACCCTATGATGTAACGCCACTTTAGATAGCAATATCTATTGGGGTTAAAGGTCGGAGGTGTAAACCGTTAGTACGACTGGGCGGTTACAAGCCCATTACCTTTAGGCGATGGGTAGTTGACTATTATAAAATGATTGTACAATAGTCAAAGGAGGACAAGAGGTTGGATAATAAGGAACTTTTATCTATGAGTGATGGTCTTTTAATTCAATTATTACAGAAAAATGCAAGATATAAGGTTTCTGACCTAGCCGCCGCGCTAGCAGAATCTAAAGACAGCATTGTAGAAAGATTAAATAGACTAGAAAAAGAGAAGATTATTTGTGGTTACCATACTATTGTCAACTGGGACAAGACAAATACTGAACTTGTGACTGCGATGATTGAGATTAATGCTATTCCTGAAAGAGAATATGGTTATGATCGTATTGCATCACACATTTATAAGTACGAAGAAATTGAGACAATGTATTTATTATCAGGTGATTATGATTTTATGTGCATTGTAAAGGGTCGTACTATGCAGGAAGTCGCACACTTTGTTGCATCTAAATTAGCATGTATTCCAGGTGTTACAGGAACAAAAACAACATTTGTGTTAAAGCCATATAAGACAGATGGACATGTCCTAGTAGATGATGAAGATGGTAAAAATACGCGACTGGTGGTGACTCCATAAAATGGATTATGAGAAGAAATTAAGTACTGCAGCACAAACTATTAAACCAAGTGGTATTCGTAAGTTCTTTGATCTTGCGAACCAGATGGAAGGTGTTATTTCATTAGGTGTAGGGGAACCTGATTTTGCGACACCTTGGAAGATTAGAGAAGCTGCAATCTATTCAATTGAAAAAGGACGTACTTTCTATACCGCAAACAGAGGTTTATTAGAATTACGTCAGGAAATTAGTAATTATTATTATCGTCGTTTTGGTGTACATTATGATCCTGAAAATGAAATCATTGTGACTGTAGGTGGTTCAGAAGGTATCGATATCGCAGTAAGAGCCTTAATGAATCCAGGTGATGAAATGATTATCTTAGACCCAGGATATGTTGCTTATGAACCAAGTGTTATTCTTTCAGGAGGAGTACCTGTAAGAATTCACCTAGAAGAAAAAGATGAATTCAAATTAACACCTGAAAAGCTTAAAGCAGCTATTACACCAAAGACAAAGGTCATGTTGATCAACTTCCCTTCAAACCCAACAGGTGGGGCAATGACAAGAGAAGACTATGAGAAACTTGTACCGATTATTAAGGAATCAGGTATTATTGTTATATCAGATGAAATCTATGCAGAATTAAGTTATGAAGAACCATTTAGTACATTGGCTTCATTCCCAGAAATCAGAGATCAGATTATTGTCATCAATGGTTTCTCTAAAGCTTATGCTATGACAGGCTGGAGATTAGGTTATGTCCTTGCAAACCCAGTATTCTCTAAGGCAATGTGTAAGATTCATCAGTATATTATCATGTCAGCACCTACTGGTGCACAATATGGTGCAATAGATGGACTGAGACATTGTGATAAAGAAGTAGAAGAAATGAGAGCCTCTTATCTCTCACGTAGAAACTTCCTTGTAAAAACATTTAATGATATGGGACTTCATACATTTAACCCAATGGGTGCTTTCTATGTATTCCCATGTATCCGTTCTACAGGACTTACATCTGAACAATTCTGTGAAGAACTATTAAATGATCAGAAGGTAGCCTGTGTACCAGGTACAGCCTTTGGTGATGCTGGAGAAGGATTTATCCGTGTCTCTTATGCATACTCACTAGAAGAATTAAAAATTGCGACTGAGAAGATTAAACTATTCTTAGATAACTTAAAAAACAGATCTCATTAGAGGTCTGTTTTTTCTCTTTCTAGCATCTCCTGATAGCTATAAACACAGCCACAGTAGTTCTGTCTATACATATGATATTCATCACTCATACGTGTTGATTTTAAATAACCATTATCCTTCTTAAAATCACTATGAAGGAATTTTGGTGTCTCTAGATCTAAATCATCACCAATCTCATTGATCCATTGGCTATTCTTATGAGGAGAAACAGACAACACAGTTGTCCAATAATCAAAACCATGCATTCTAGCATAATCTCTTGCTTTCTCCATTCTTACCTTATAACACACATAACAGCGGTAGCCCTTTTCTCCAGTATCCTTATATGGCGCAATATGCGTTAAATATTCTTCAGGATCATAGGTATCTTCTACCACTTGTACATTCTGGTTCTCTTTATCATTGAACTCTTTCACAAATCTTTCTAATTCAGATTCACGACGATGATACTCATCAGCAGGGTAGATATTACTATTTGTATAATAAATAGTAATATCAAAGTACTGACATAACTCTTTAATTACATTAGAAGAACAAGGACCACAGCATGCATGAAGCAATAACTTTGGACGTCCTTCTAAATGTTTAAGAGTCTCCAACATCACTAAACGATAATTCTGTTTCATTAGTGAATAAACATTGCATCACCAAATGAGAAGAAACGATACTTCTCATTTACTGCAATCTTATAGGCATTTAAGATATGTTCTCTACCTGCAAGAGCACTTACAAGCATCACTAATGTAGACTTAGGAAGATGGAAGTTTGTGATCAATGCATCAATACCAGTAAATGTATAACCAGGATAAATAAAGATATTTGTATTTTCATGAGCTGCTTTGAAGCATCCATATTTAGAATGGTTGGCTTCTAGTGTACGACAAGAAGTAGTACCCACCGCAATAATACGTCTACCTTCTTTTTGAGCCTGATTTAATTTTTCAGCTACTTCTTCACTAATTTCATAATATTCACTATGCATATGATGTTCTAATACATTTTCTACCTTAACAGGTCTAAATGTACCTAAACCAACATGTAAAGTCACATCTAGGATTTCAACCCCTTTTTCTCTTACTTTCTGAAGTAATTCTTCAGTAAAATGTAAGCCTGCAGTAGGGGCAGCAGCACTACCTTCTACTTTTGCATAGACTGTCTGATAACGATCAGGATCATTTAACTTTTCTTTAATATATGGTGGTAAAGGCATAATACCTAACTGATCAAGAATTTCATAGAAAATTCCATCGTAAATCATCTTGAAGATACGAATACCTTCTTCTCTGATTTCAGTACATTGAGCCTTTAAACGACCATCACCAAAAGTAATCACAGTACCTAGCTTTACAATCTTCGCATTACCTACTAAACATTCCCATAAATCATCATGAAGATCTTTTAATAAAAGAACTTCTACATGTCCACCCGTTTCTTCCTTAAGACCATAAAGACGTGCTGGAATAACCTTTGTATTATTTCTTACAAGCACATCACCTGGCTTTAGATAATCTAGAATATCATAGAAATGTTTATGTTCAACATCTCCTGTTTCTTTATCTAGAACCATTAAACGTGAAGTATCACGTTTCTTTAATGGTGTCTGTGCAATTAATTCTTCCGGAAGATCATAATCAAATAATTCAATATCCATAAAACTAAAACGCCCTTTCATAAACATCGCGACCATACTGTTCTAAGAATTCTTCCTTAAAATCAGCTAAACGGTCTTCTTGAATTGCTTTTCTAATATCTGCTGCAAGATCTAATAAGAATGCAACATTGTGAATAGATAATAAAGACTTACCAAAGATTTCATCACACTTGTGAAGATGTCTTAAATAAGCTCTTGTATAATTTCTACATGCATAACAATGACACTTATCATCAATAGGAGTAAAGTCACGTTTATACTTTTCATTATTGATATTCATACGTCCATGATGTGTCATAAGTGCACCATGTCTAGCGACACGTGTAGGAAGTACACAGTCAAACATATCAATACCTCTCATAGCACCTTCGATTAAATCAATAGGATTACCTACGCCCATTAAATATCTTGGCTTATCTTCAGGTAACCACTTAACACTATCTTCAATCATCTTATACATGATTGGTTTAGGTTCACCTACAGAAGTACCACCAATAGAATAACCAGGGAAATCCATATCAACTAAAGTCTTAGCACTTAGTTCACGTAAATCCGCAAACTCACCACCCTGGACAATACCAAATAAAGCCTGGTCTTCTCTCTTATGTGCTTCCTGACCTCTCTTAGCCCATCTTAATGTTCTTTCTACAGAGTTCTTCATATAATCATGAGTACATGGATAAGGTGCACATTCATCAAAACTCATAATAATATCAGCCCCTAAATCTTCCTGAATTGCGATAGACTTTTCAGGAGATAAGAATAGCTTAGAACCATCCACAATACTCTTGAAGGTAACACCTTCTTCTTCAATCTTACGTGTCTTACCTAATGAGAATACCTGGAATCCTCCAGAGTCTGTTAGAATAGGTCCATCATAGTTCATGAACTGATGAAGCCCGCCTGCATCTCTTACAATATCACTACCTGGTCTTAACCATAAATGATAAGTATTCGCAAGTACAACCTGAGAGCCCATTTCTTTAAGCTGTTCAGGAGAAATACCTTTTACTGTTGCCAGTGTTCCTACAGGCATGAACATAGGTGTTTCTACATCACCATGTGGTGTATGAAGAATCCCATATCTTGCGCCTGTCTGTTTACATACGTGTTTACATTCATACCAAAAATCTTTCATTATATCACCTCGATAACCTTGGATATTATACGAAAAAATACGCATTAAATCAATAAAAAAGGGGAAAGCTCCCCTTTCTTAAGAATATTATTTGTGTTTTAAGTCATCCAGTTTTTTTAGGATTAGAAGACCAAAGATAATAATCAGTCCAATAATCACTAAGCCATAGGATCTAATGTTTGTATCATAAGGTGATATAATATACACTATTTGTTCGACACAAACTAAAGCGAAAAGTGATGAAATAAACCAAATGACAAATTTTACTACAATACTGTCTTTCATAAAATTTCCTCCATCTAAATTATAACAAATTTTGTTATAAAGAATGATAAAATAAAAAAGAGGTGAAGACGAATGGTTTAGCACTTGCAATCATTACTCCTAAATGGATGACTTATTTATTAAACAAAGATGAAACTGTAGCTGGAGACTTTGCTCGTTTTGGTTTAAATGTGATGGGTATTCAAGATCAAGGTAATGATCAAGATAATGCAAAAGCAGGAATTGAAGCTTTACAACACTTCATTAAAGTTACCTACAACACTTAGCGAAATGAATATTACAGATGAAAAATTTGACGAATTAAAGGTTAAGGCTTGTTATGGTCAAGACTCTTTACCAAGAGCTTATCGACCATTGAGCCAAGAAGATTGTTTAAATATTTATAAAATGTGTTTATAAGGGGAAGCGTTTAGCTTCCTTTTTGTTTATAATAAAGAAAAGGGTTGTTTTTGTGAATAATGTTGTAGATTTTAATATGATTCTAGAAATCAATCAATTACTTAAAGAAAATAATATAGAATACTCAATTCATGGTGTTGGTGGATGTACATGCTGTGGGTTAGAACTTAGACAAGATGGTAAAAGTTATCCTACAGATAAGATTTTAGAAATCATAAATGGTTCTTTAAAAAATCACTGGATTTATGTTCAAGAAAACAAAAATCAGCCAGGATTTCTTACAGTTCATTCAAAATTTGATAAAAAACCTTGACTATAAAGTAACTCTATAGTGTTAGATAAAGTTAAGGAAGGGGTGTTATTTATGAAAACACACGAATTAGAAAAAGAATTAGGAATCTCAAAACATACCATCTTCTATTATGAAAAGGAAGGAATCGTTACACCACAAAGAGATGACAATGGTTATCGTAGTTATAGCCAAGAAGATTTACAAAAACTGATCATGGTAAAATTTTTACGTAATTTAAATATTTCTATTGATGATGTAAAAGCAATTTTAAATAATGAACTAGATTTTAAAGAATGTTTAAAAATCAATCAAATTCATCTAGAAAAACAAATTAAGAGTTTAGAAGAAGTTCAAGGAAATATTGAAATGTATGTAAGAAAAGATTTACCAATGTTACCCGCTTTACAACAAATCCAAAGAGAAACAAAGAATTATAAATTAGGTTATCAAAAAACAACGGATACAGTATCTCTTGGAAGAAGACTTACAAAGAAACTCGCAATAAAAAAATTCTTATATAAATTTATTCCTACATTTTTAATTGTTTTATTCTTTAGTGCTGTAAATGAGCAAGATGTTTTAACAAGAGTACTTTCAGTATTAGTGATTTCATTTGTATTTACAAATGGTTTTATTGCTGCTGATTTCCAGTTTTCACAATTATGGTTAAGATTACCACTTGATCAAACAAGAAATCAATCGGTAGAGTTTTTAAATGATCGTATTCGTTATTATCAATTTAAAGGTTATATAGATAATGTAAAATATTTTTATTCTGTTTTATTGGGTAAAGAAGATAAATTTATAAAGGAATATAAATATGAAGATATTCAAAGTGTAGAACTTCTTTTAAAACATCGTTATGAAAACTATGGAACACCGATTGCTAGAGATTGGTATGTTCTTGATTATCGCTTTGAATTTAAAGATGGGAATCATTTCTATTTCTATTGTCCTTTTACAATTGATGATGATGCCCGCTTTATTGGAATGATTTTAGATGAAAAGGTAGAAAATGTGATTGATAAAGATCATGTCATAGAAGCTTTAAAAAATGGTATTCATTTAAATGATTATGTGAAAAAGACTGAAGATTAAAATTCTGTAATATTCTATATAAATATATTACAATAAAATTATAAGTACTAACTATTTTTAACGGGAGGAAACAGAAAAGATATATGTATTCTGTGCACTATTTTTGCGTTTCATATATATAATTAGGTATTTAACAAAAAA
>OHAT01003504.1_pt1 | contig 10253 bp, 10 predicted proteins | sample 1577141 | NCBI WGS metagenome assembly OHAT01 (sample SAMEA3541578, study PRJEB24748) | human gut metagenome | biome: human gut; feature: human-associated habitat; material: faeces | place: China | collected 2012
CATGGCGAGAGCGGCGGTTCACTTCGGCGGTTCAAAACGCTCTCGGCGGTTCGAGAATCCGAAAAGTGAACCGCCCGTCCGTCATTTCGGCAAGGAGCCACACAGTATCACTATGTCCGTATAGACACAAATACAAATTCAAATTCCACATTCAGGCCCTCAGTTTCCTTCAGGAAGGCCTCATAAAACAGAGGAACCGCTTCCTCCTCATTGTAGCAGGGAATCACCACGCTGAGTTTTTTCATGGATGATGCTCCTTTCGTACTTATTCCACCAGATAGCAAAGCGTTTGCGCCACAAGGGAATGCAGCATGGAACGCAGGGTTTGGTCGCCGTCAACGACGTGGATATCCACCTCGCACAGCCAGTCCTCTCCGATCACGCAGGCCAGCGCGTCCAGCTGCAGATCGCATTCGCCGCAGCGCAGCCAGTAGCCAAGGAACGCATGACCGGATTTGAACCGGTGACCTCATCCTTACCAAAAATCTGTTTTACGTGGCGGGTGGGATTTCGTATGAGTTTGATACGCTGCACTTCAACTACAAAAATGTATTCGATATGCTTGACTCAACATCAGAAGCCTCAATATGATAACAAAAAAGACACTAAAAAAGTTAGAAAATGGATTGACAATGCACAAACATACAGCTATAATGAAATCAGATATCAGATGAGGGAGGAGAATGGCCGTGGCAAAGCAAGGTATTTTGCAGAAAAGGATTAAAAAGCCTTCCGTTGCCAATACGGTAATGCAGCGCGTTTATGATGCCCTTTTGGAAGGAGAAATCAAGCCAGGGGATTTGCTGCCCTCCGAAGCCGAGCTCTCTGAGCAGTTGAACGTTGGAAAATCCAGTGTGCGTGAAGCGATCAAAATGCTGAGCGCCATTGGTGTGGTTGAATCAGTGCAGGGCGAGGGTACGTTTATTCGTACCAGCATTGATGAAGCAGCCGTTAATCCCATGACTTATCAAATGGTTCTGATGCAGGGCGCCGATGAGCAGATTCTGGAACTGCGCTACTGCCTTGAGCCTGCATACACGCTGCTTGCTATGCGTAAGGCAACCCCGGAGGATTTGGAGAAAATCCATGATACGGTTGTCAATTTGGAGCGTAAAATTTGCACCAATAGCCAAACTGCACAGGATGACCTCGCTTTTCATGAGGCGATTCTGGATGCGACGCATAACCCCTATCTGATTCGTATCGGTAAAACCATTCTGCAATTGTTTGAAGCTTCTATTCAGAAGTCAATGTGTAATATTCCCGATCAGGCTTTGGAAGATCATCGAAGAATCATTGAGGCCTTTGAACAAAAGGACAGCGATGCGCTTCATGAAGCCGTGCTGAAAAGCTTTGTTGGTTGGGAAAAAATGCTTTATCATTAATCGGGTTTTCTTTTGTAATAACCGTGTAGACGGTTATTCTATCCCCTTACTCATCTGATATCTGTAGAAAGATATCTGAACATATGAAAAAAGGAGAATCAAAAATGCGGTACGAGCAGGTCGGAAAACGTTGGATTGTTCAGATTATGGACAACGGCGCAGCAGCACTCATCGACAGGCAGAAGGATGTTACCTGGGGAGGCGAAGTACCTGGCTGGGTTACCATGCGCAGCGGCGAATGCTTTACCCTTGGTGCTCCTGAAAAAGTAGGGCGGACTGCCGAGGGAGCCGCTTATGCCGTGTATAAAATCCCCGGGTATTCTTTCCGCGCAGTGTTTGCTCTTGATGAGGATGAGCTGACGCTCAGCATTGAAGAACTGTACTGCGAGGGTGAACTGGAATCCATCGAATACCCCGCGCACATGCTGCGGGTCGATACGGGCGTCAAAGGAGGATATGTTGTCATTCCTCATAAACAGGGTACACTCATCCCCTCCCGTCTGGACGATGGATTCATGCGCTATCGTCATAACACATGGAAAAACATCGCTGATATCGACCAGACCATGCCGTTTGAATTCTGCGGCCTGAATATGACATGGTTTGGCGCCAGCTTCAATGGCTCTTCCGTGATGTGCTATCTTCCCGAGGCGGTCGATATGGCGCTGCACATTGCCGGCAATGCTGTATACGACGAAAACGGCAAGCTTGTCAACAGCCGTCAGGGCGATCTTCCCGGCAAGCGCTATTCGTCACTGACGCCGATCTGGCGTGCAAGCAGAGGCAAACTGCGCTATACGCGCCGCATGTCTGTGAAGCTGACGGAAAACGGATATGTTGGCATGGCCAAGCGCTACCGCGAGCTTGTGAAGGCATCGGGCAGATTTGTTTCCCTTGAAGAAAAAATCAAGATGAATCCTGCTGTGGCTGGAATGATCGGCGCTCCCGATCTGAAAATCTACATTTATACCCATCGCCGCAATGAACCGCGTCTTCGTTCCTGGTCAGAACCTGTGCTGGATGGTTACGAGTGTGTACACACCACGTTTGACCAGGTAGGAGAAATGGTTGAGGACATGCAGAAGATGGGCATGGAAAAGGCGCTGGTGCTGCTTGGCGGCTGGAACCGCGCCGGTTACGACCGGGAACACATTGATATGTGGCCTCCGGCAGAAGGTGCGGGCGGCGTGGAAGGTTTGGCCCGTGCCAGCCGTAAAGCCATCGAGGCTGGTTATGTCTTCTCCCTTCATGACAATTATCAGGACATCTATCCCGATTCACCCAGCTACGATGAAAAGCTGGTCATGAAGCATCCTGATGGCTCTGTGCATCTGGGAGGCGTCTGGGATGGCGGCCTGTGCCGTCTGGTGTGTTCTTCTCAGGCGATGGATTTAGCTGATCCCGTTATTAAGAACGTAAAAGATCATACCGCCGTCAACTCGTACTACCTGGATACCACCACCTCCGCTCCCATGTATGAATGCTACGATGAAGATCACCCCATGGTTCGTGCAGATGACCGGGCGAACAAGCGCGCTATTCTGGACAAACTGGCTGCGCAGGGATGGGTAGTCGGTGCAGAAGCCGGTGTGGATTGGGCCGTGCCCGTTGCTACCTTCTTTGAAGGAATGCCCGGTTCGGCTGTAGACCTGAATCACGGCGCCGAGTCGGCTGACTTTGGCATGATGGTGCCGCTTTTTAACCTGGTTTATCACGACGCTGTAGTTTGCTACTGGCAGCATGGCCAGCCCTTTGGCCGCGAGGATCACGTCAATCACGTGCTGCATGATTTGCTCAGCGCACAGCCGTCCAGCTGGTCCCTCATCTATGAGCAGTGGGAAGACCTGAAGCCTTTGATCTGGCAGTGCTATGATCTGCTCGGCCGCCTGCACGCCCGTACAGCGTTCTGTGATATGGTCAGCCACGAGTATGTGACGCCTGATTTCGAGGTGCACCGCACGACTTTCTCGGATGGAACGACCGTAAGCGTCAACTTCGACATCCGTTCTCATGCCTGCGGGGATATCATGCTGGCGCCCAAGGGCTTCTGTGTTTCGTTCCCCGGTGAAGAGCCCATCGTTGGCAGACTTTCCAGGGATATCGTTCTTGGTTAATACCATGCGGAGGAATGCATGGTAATAAATAAAAAGGAGGTCTCCAAAATGAAGAAACTGTTGTCCTTGTTGCTCACTGCTCTGATGCTGCTCGGCCTGTGCTCGCCTGCGCTGGCAGATGACGAACTCACGCTGGAATACTGGATTGCCGGTGACGCTCGTCGTACTCCTGTATACATTGAATCTGCAGGCCGCTTTACCGAAGCCACCGGCATCAAGGTCAATGTAACTGAAGAAGTTGGCGACAATACGCAGGTTCAGCAGAAGCTGCTGACCATGATTGCCTCCGGCAGCGCTCCTAACGTGCTTCAGGTGGACACCATGTACGTAGCTGACATGGCGCGTGCCGGCATCATCATGCCGCTGGATGAGTTTCCCGGCTTCCAGGAGACGAAGGACGCTATCATCGCGGCCGAAGTTGATCCCCTGGTTGTAGATGGCAAGACCTACGGCTTCCCCATTCGCGGCAACTCCATCCACCTTGTGTACAACAAGCAGATGTTCCGCGAGGCTGGCCTTGATCCCGAGAATCCTCCCAAGACGCTGGACGAGCTTGCTGATGCGGCTGTGAAGCTCACCAAGCGTGACGCGGACGGCAACATCGAAGTGTACGGCTTTGAAATTGGCATGAATGCCGACCCTCACTGGAGTCTGCATGCGTTCAGTCCTATCTTCTGGGGCTTCGGCGGCGAGTATCAGCTGGAAGACGGTTCTTCCGGTTGGGGCAGCGAGGCTGGCGTCAAGGCGCTGGAATACTGGAACAAGCTGGTGAATGAACTGCAGGTATCTCCCGTGGAGCGCATCACCAACGGTTTTGTCAGCGGCAAGCTGGCCATGATGCTGGACGGCGAGTGGAATTTCCGCGCCTGGCGTGAAGAATATCCCGAGCTGGATTACGGCATCTCCACCATTCCCATGCCTTCTGCTGATGTAACTCCTCAGATTCCTCTGGGCGGCCGCGCATGCGTGATCCCCGTTATGAGCACCCATCAGGAAGAGGGCTGGGAGCTGCTCAAGCACGTACTGTCCTATGACGAGCAGATGGCTTATACCAAGGCTGAAGTTGGTCTGGGTGTTCGTCAGGACATGGGCAGCGATCCCTGGTTCGATACCAACAAGAACTATCGTCTGGTGCTGGAGGATATGCAGTACTCCAAGCCCAAGGCTGCTACTGAGATCATGCAGATGGATACCATCGTGTTCGACGCCATTCAGCAGGTTATCCTGATGGGCGCCGATCCTGCGGAAGCTCTGGCTGCGGCTGATGAAGCCTATAACGAACTGCTCGCTTCGCTCGAGTAAGGCACTTTCGCAGGGAGGAGGAGTAATCCTCCGCCCTGCATTCTTAGCACAGGGAGGCTGCGCATATGAAAAAACAGAGGCTCTCACTCAGCCGGCGTCAGGCCATCATTGGCGTGGTGTTCCTGCTGCCGTTTCTGATTCACTTTTCCATGTTCCTGATTTATCCCTTCTTTTCAACCGCTTATACATCTCTGACAAATGCAAACCTGATGTCTCTGACAGAAAAATTTGTCGGACTGAAGAACTACCAGAATGTTCTGAAAGATAAGCTGTTTATTTCTTCGCTGAAAAACACAGGTCTCTATCTGCTGATTGACGGTGTGGGCGTAGTGATTTTCGGCATGCTGATGGCGCTTGCTCTCAACCAGAAAATTCGCGGAATTTCCTTTTTCCGCACAGCGTTCTATATTCCTGTCCTGGTGGACTGGGTCATTGTATCCATTGTCTTTCTGTTTATTCTCGAACCCAATTTTGGCGTGGCCAACTATGTATTGCGTCAATTGAACCTTCCGCAGCAGAAATTTTTGACCAGTCCGCTGCAGTCCATGCCCATCATAGCCATCGCTTCCGTCTGGAAAGGATCCGGTTACTATGCCGTTTTCTTCCTTGCAGCTTTGCAGGACGTACCGGTTGATCTGAAAGAAGCGGCACAAATTGACGGAGCCACAGCCATCCGAACTTTTTTCAGCATTACGCTGCCGCAAATAATGCCTGTAGTCATCTTTGTGGTTCTGATTTCCTTCATCGGTTCCCTGAAGGGATTCGATCAGTTCTACATCATGACCAAGGGTGGACCGGCGCGTTCAACAACAACCATTATGTACTATTTCTATGAAGTAGCTTTTACAAATATGAAAACGGGCAAAGGAGCTGCCATTGCTATGGTTTTCACAGCAATTGTGCTTGCTTTTACAGCCGTTCAGCGTATTCTGTCCAGCCGCCTTGCCGGTGCGGACGGCGTAAATTGAGGAGGAACTGGCATGAAAAAAGCTTTCAAGCGCTTTCTCCAATATGGCATCATGCTTCTATGGACGGCTATATGCATTGGGCCGTTTGTGTGGATTCTGCTTTCCTCGTTTAAACCGCTTCGTGAAATTACGGCCTGGCCTCCTACACTATGGCCGCAAACGGCAACAACCAACAACTATATCGAGGCGTGGAACAGCATCCCCTATGGGCGCTATCTGCTCAATAGCCTGTTGATTGCTACGTTATCCACAGCGTCGGTCGTGCTGGTAGCCTGTTTTGCCGCATACAGTCTGGTGGTTCTTAAGTCCAAGCTGTCCAAGCTGGTGGAGATCCTGATTCTGATCGGCCTGATTATGCCGGCTCAGATCACCTTCATCCCCCTGTTTAAAATGATGCGCAGCTTTGGCCTGATTGACAGCTATGCTGGTTTGGTTCTGCCCTATCTTTCAACGGCATTTGGCGTATACATGATGACCTCGTTCTACAAGATGATGCCATTTTCGCTGGTAGATGCTGCGCGAATTGATGGTTTGGGCGAGTTTGGCATTGTAACCCGTATCGTAATGCCCAACGCCAAAAGCGGCATCATCACCCTGATCATCTTTAACTTCCAGCAGGTATGGAAGGATCTGTTCTGGCCGCTGCTGCTGATCAACAAAACCGAGCTACGCACAGTACCAATTGGCATTACGGCGTTTTTGCAGCAGGAGGCACAGAACCAGGGGCAGATTCTGGCTGCAGCGATTATTTCAATCCTTCCGCTGTTCCTTGTTTATGCTATTTTTCAGAAACAATTTGTTCAGGGCGCTTCCTTTAGCGGTCTGAAGATGTAAACAGCAAAGGAGGATGCCCATGCCCCCGCTTAGTACCGCTGTTTCTGCCGGAGATTATGTGTTTCTCAGCGGCATACCTCCTGTTAAGAACGGGCAGGTGATTGCTCCGCAGGACATAGCGCTGCAGGCAGAGTATGTATTAACAAAAATGGATGAAGTACTGGCAGCGTTTGAATTATCATTGAAACACCTGGCTTATGTACAGATTTATCTGCAAAGTATGGATGACTATGAGACGGTCAATGCGGTATATGAAAGGCACATGCCACAGCCATATCCAGCTCGCAAAGTCATTATTACGGATTTCGCTGTGAAAGGCGTACGCCTTGAGATGAATGGTATCGCGACAGGAAAAACCAAAGAATGCATATTTATGCCATAAGGAGTGATTGATATGATTTTTGATGCGGATCTTCATCTTTCTCTCACGGAGGACAATGGTCTCACTGCGGAAGCTGCACTCCATGCCCTGGACAAAGCGTGTATCGACAAAGCGAACATCTGGCTTCAGCCGCCCTACATGCGCGTGATTGATGAAGCAAATCAATACATTTATCAATCTGTCAAGGCGCATCCCGATCGTTTCAGCGCAACCGGTTGGGTGGATCCCCACTTTGGAGAAGAAAAGTCCCGCGACATGCTCAAGCGCTGCATTGAGGAATACGGGATGCGCACCATCAAATTCAATGGAGCTCAAAACAGCTATTATATTGATTCACCGGAGCTGTTTCCGTTATATGAGCAGATGAATCAGGCTGGCTGTGCACTGGCATTCCACATCGGATCCGATTTCTTTGACTTTACTCATCCTTCACGTGCCCAGCGTATAGCGGAGCATTTCCCCACGATGCCTGTGATGCTGGTTCATATGGGCGGAGCAGGCAAACCGGATTTGAGCAATGCCTGTATTGACGTGGCCAAAGTCTGTCCCAATGTGATGCTGACAGGCAGCGCTGTATCCTACCTTTCAATCATTCACGCGATTAAAGAACTGGGACCTGAACGCGTCTGCTTTGGAAGCGACGCCCCCTTTGCCCTGCCGCATGTTGAACGCGCCGCTTATGAGGCATTCCTGCCCGATGTGACAGATGCTGCAGGTGCCGAGCTGATCATGTGTAAAAACGCCATGAAATTTTTCCAGTACAATTGAAAACGGTAATCTGGCTTGAACGCAAGCTAAGCCTGTTTCTTCTTGAAAGTAGTTATCAAAAATCCGGCTGAACTGCCCCCAACTGTGCAGACAGTACAAAAAACCTTGAGTTGGAAAAAGGAAGATTAACCGGAGTGACGAAGCGTAAGCGGAGGCACTCCGGTTTTAAGCTGGATCCGTTCACAGTTGTAGAAAAGGATGTAAACCGTTTGTCATTCGCTGGTTTGAAGAGCATGGCGCTACTGTCGACAATGATAACTTTGCACTTTCTCAGCTGTTGCAGTGGATATGGCGAAGCGCGATCCGTAATGACGAGTCAGTTGCTCTCTATCTTCCGTCCAGCAGGATGCGCAGATTGCTTATGAACTGGCTTGGAGAATCCTGCTCCCACAAAGTGAGCTGAACTCCTTGTAAATCAACAGGTTTGAAGAAAAATCCTAAAAAGAAAAAAGGATATTCATCATCCATCTTTCATCCGCACTTTACATAAATCAGAGAAACCACGACGTTGTCTGCTTGAGGAGATCAAACGCTACATAACACACAGGATACTTTGAGGGACTGAGCAGCACACCCTCCCCTTCTCTATGAATCTATTCAAAATCCCCTGTGGACAAATCTGTCCAGAGCACTATCCCGCACCTACACAATTCGCGGTGAAGAAAGACAAATGTCAACGAAACATCCTTATTCTTTTACAAAATCATCATTACGAAAGGAAAAAGAACCTCATATCCCTAATCACATAGATCGAAGAACGTCTTCCCAAATTTCTGGATGAGGCGGTAACCAAAGGAACAGCCTCAAGGCTGGCTGCGCTGAGCCTTGACAACTGCATCTCCTCCGAAGAATCACAACCGCCATGTACGAAAGGGGTATTCGACATGGCGATACCTTGATTCACAGGCAATACCGTCAGCGAAGCATTCCTCAACGGCTTTGAGCATTACCAGAGGATCACGCAGATGTCAGTAGAGCCATCCCCACCCTCACCACCCTTCCGGGAGGTTTTGGGGCAGTACCAAAGCATATTCTGGAAGAAGCTGCGTACAAGTACCCGCACAAACGATCAGCATCAGGCAAACAAACGCATACTGCCCGCATTTTCCCACATTCTCATTGCGGATATCCCATCTCTCTACAGCGCTACACGATATTTTCCAAGTTGATTAAACATACATTGAAACAAATCGGTTTTACCGAGGGCAAATATACCGCGCATGATTTCCGGGCAACCTGTGCTACAGAGTGGATGGAAGCGGGCGTTCCGCTCAAAACCATCTCTGCTATGCTTGGACACCGTGATACGCGAACAACCGAGCGGTATTACGAACGCCTGCGGCCTGAAGTTGCCTATGAAGGCGTGGCAGAAACACCAACACACCTCTTCAACTCAATGAACACAACAAAAACCGACTTGCATTGCACAAGTCGGTTTCATGGAGCTGACGTGCGGATTTGAACCGGTGACCTCATCCTTACCAAAAATTTGTTTGACATCGCGGTTGGGAGTTTCTGCAGCGAAGTTCAAGAGCATCAGACTCCAAAAATGGCAGGCATGTCAGTAGCAAGGAAACATATACCTTCCATACATGCAAAACAAACGATGATATAGCTCAGGGAAGCGAAGGTGATTTGTTTTTAGACCTGCTTTCATAGATAGAAAGTGCTAAGATTGCTGTTTGAGAGGAAAACATTTTCATGTTGCAATCACTTTTCAGGGAGACGAGTTAAGGAAATGCATGTGATTTTGATTGCGCCCGCTTTTCACGAGCGTCAGCACTTTCAATCTATTGTATCAGCCTATACAGGCCTGACCAGTCTAAGCGTGTTTTCAAATCCTGCACAGGCATCGGAATGGATGAGGGAACATCCCGTGGATATTGTATTCATGGATACCGATCTTCCGGAAGAAAAACCCGTCGAGACGGCCAAAGCGTTTATTGCGGCAATCCCGAATATCAGGATTGTCTTTTTAGCGTGCGATGGAAGCCTTGCGCTGGATGCATGGCAGATTGGCGCAGCGGGATTTGTTCTCAAGCCCTATACTGAAGAAAAGATCGTTCGTGTGATGGAACGCTGCTGCTATCAGCCGCTTCCTTCCCAACGCGTCGTCATTCAGACCATTCCTTCTTTCTCGGTCACCGCCCATGGCAAGCCTCTGCATATCTCAGCGGAAAAACCCAGAGAGCTTTTCGCTCTGCTGGTGGACGCCGGCGAACGCGGACTGACGACCTCGGAAGGCATCGCCTGTCTGTGGCCGGACAGAGGAAATGACAAGAGTACGCAGGCGCTGTTCCGCATGACCTACAAGCGGTTTGTCGACATTCTGGAGGAAGCAGGCATTGCCGATGTGGTTTCTTCACGGGATAAGAAGCGCTTTCTGATGGTGGACAAGGTGGACTGCGATTTGTACCATATCCTTTCCGGCGACCGGAAAGCACAGAAGAAATATGCAGGTCAGTACTTGCAGGAGTATTCCTGGGCAGAAGACAGAAAT
>OHAT01003516.1_pt1 | contig 10196 bp, 5 predicted proteins | sample 1577141 | NCBI WGS metagenome assembly OHAT01 (sample SAMEA3541578, study PRJEB24748) | human gut metagenome | biome: human gut; feature: human-associated habitat; material: faeces | place: China | collected 2012
ACCGCCGTACACGGTTTTGCAGACCGCTGACTAAGCCACTCATCCAAGGAACCATAATTTCAACACAAAACAACTACTTTCGTTTTGCGAGTGCAAAGAAAGAGAATAATATTGGAATTACCAAACTTTTCCTTTCTTTTTTATTTTTCCCTCCGAATATTATAGAAGTAGAGAAAATGAGCTTACCTTTGCCTATCAAATAGATAAATAACGAAAAAATGACTTATACAGAAACTGTAATACCGGGCGTATGGATCATTGAGCCAAAGGTATTGAAAGATGCGCGCGGATACTTTATGGAAGCTTTTAAGCAAGCGGAATTCGAGGAGCATATCGGAAAAATCCAGTTCGTGCAAGACAACGAATCTTGCTCCTCTAAAGGCGTATTACGAGGATTACACTATCAGCTAGCGCCCTATTCTCAATCTAAATTAGTCAGGGTGATCAAAGGACGGGTATTGGATGTAGCCGTAGACGTACGTGAAGGCTCGCCCACATTCGGCAAATATGTAGCTGTAGAGTTATCGGACGAGAATAAACGCCAGTTATTTATTCCACAGGGATTCGCCCACGGATTCCATGTATTAAGTGACGAGGCTATCTTTACCTATAAAGTAGATAATCCATATACTCCAACGCATGAACGGGGAATCCGCTATGACGATCCCACGGTCCATGTAGATTGGAGCATCACGGATCCGGAATCGATCAACCTATCCGAGAAAGACACCAAGGCTCCATCGCTGAAAGACGCTGAGCTTAATTTCAAATACTAAACACTGTACAGATATGAAAACTTACCTAGTTACCGGCGCCGCCGGTTTTATCGGTGCCAATTTCATCAAACACATGCTAGCGAAATATGACGATATCAAGATCGTTGTCCTAGACTTGCTGACTTACGCAGGTAATTTAGGCACCATCGCCGAGAATATCGATGGAGTACGTTGCGAGTTCGTGAAAGGCGATATTTGCGACCGTGCCTTGGCCGACCAGCTATTCGAGAAATACAACTTCGATTATGTCGTGAACTTCGCCGCTGAAAGTCATGTAGACCGAAGCATCGAAAATCCCCAGTTATTCCTGCAAACCAACATCCTTGGTACACAAAACCTATTGGACGCCGCACGAAAAGCATGGGTTACCGGTAAGGCCGAGACAGGTTATCCGGTATGGCGTGAAGGTGTACGTTTCCATCAAGTCTCTACCGATGAGGTCTATGGAAGCCTAGGTGCCGAAGGGTATTTCCACGAGACCACGCCTTTAGATCCCCGAAGCCCGTACAGCGCCTCCAAAACAAGCGCGGACTTATTCGTAAAGGCTTATCACGAGACATATAAGATGCCGGTATCTATTACCCGTTGTTCCAACAACTACGGACCTTACCATTTCCCGGAAAAATTGATTCCTTTAATCATAAAGAACATATTGGAAGGTAAATCCCTACCTGTATATGGTGACGGCACAAACGTACGCGACTGGTTATATGTAGAGGATCATTGCAAGGCGATCGACACCGTCATCCACCACGGGCGTGTGGGAGAGGTTTACAACGTAGGCGGTCATAACGAGAAGCAGAACATCGAGATCGTGAAACTCACGATCCGGACGATCCATCAACTAATGACCGAACAACCGGAATATCGCCAAGTATTAAAGAAAAAAGAGATCGGTGCCGATGGACAAATCTCTATCGACTGGATCAACGACAGCTTGATTACATTCGTAAAAGACCGTCTGGGCCATGATCAACGATACGCCATCGACCCGACGAAGATCACCAACGAATTAGGCTGGACACCAGAGACCTGCTTCGAGGTCGGTATCGTAAAAACCATCCGTTGGTATCTTGAGAACCAAAAATGGGTAGAGGATATCACCGGTGGAGATTACATGAAATATTACGAGCAAATGTATGGATCACGTTGATTCCTCAACGTGACCGTGTGTATGTGGATGAATCTCAGAGAGGCTGTTTCCTAATTCGGGAGCGGCCTCTCTTATTTGTTTCCGGATCGTCTCGCGTATCTCCTCACGCACATTCCTGCGGGTACTATCCAGTTCCGCTTGCTTGGCAGGTTTCAAGAAATCTTTATATTTACATTTCACGATCTTGAACTTGAAATCATCCAGATTCCCTTTTATATCGATACCCAACTTAAACGGTACCGGCGATTTTAAAACCGAGAGATGGTAATCGAACGTCATATCCAAATTATGCGTCCCTCCTACGGCTACTTTATACCGGTCCATCTCCACCAAGAATGGGAATACCTCGATCTTGTTATCATGGATCGCTAAATCTACCGCTATACTATCGATCATATTCCGTTTTTTATTCTTGAACATCAACGTCTTCGATATCTCGGTAAATGTCTCACCATCCAGCAGCACCATATTCTTTCCGCTCAGGTAGCAAGAGGCATTTACAGACGGCAGCAACACGGACATCGTAGAATCCGCCTTGCAAGTCGCCGTCATCTGGCAATCTACCATGCCTTCGAACGAACGAAGCATAGGGACCAATGTGTCGATATCCGGGAATAAACTGATTAACCGTTCCACTAAAATATCATTTAAGGACAACTCAAATCCCATAGTCGCCTCTTGATCTGTTTTGGTCGTATAAACCATCGTCAGATCTCCGGAACCGATATTCGAGCTCATACATAAATCGCTCAGATTGATACTTTGATCCCGGATTACAACCTCACCTTTCACATCCTCCAACTTCAGATCCTTAAAATCTATTTTTTTAGCATTTGTATGAAGCGTCAGATCCAAGAATTTCGGAACGACAAATAGTTGAGAGATCGAATCCGTAGCGACACTATCCACGGTATTCGCTAATAGATGATCCGTCTCCAGTACGGAGATACTGTCTTCCGAGAAGGCCCCAACCGAATTGGATGCCAATTGATCAGAAAACTGCAAACCTTTACCTATAGCTAGCATCAACTGGTTACAATCGATCAGATCGGATTCCAACTCGAAATTCGCTTTCAGCTTTCCTCCCCGTAGCATGGCCCGCCGGATGTCGCTAAGCTCTCCGCTCAAAGTAAGATCGCTCTTTCCTAAATGCAGGCGGGCACCACTCAACGTCATATTGTTAGTATTGAATTTCACGCTTGTCTCATCAATATACATCGGAATGGGGAATAAGCGGCTAAAGCCCCTCAATTGCTTAAACCTCACTTGTCCCCGAGCCTCCCATTGGCGTAAGACACTGTTTGAGGAAGCGACCGAATCCACTTGCGACCGCTGTCTATTCGCCCTTCGGGTGGTCTGCGTGCGCCTGCGCAAGGTATCACCGGCGGCAATACGGCGTTCACGTTGTTGACGGATCGCTTGCCGATAAGGTAATGCTTCCAAAGAGAACTGGCTTTCCGTCAGAACCATACCCGTCCGTAAAGGGATAAGAATATATTTTAAGGTGTCCACCGAGATCGTAGCTCCCGCCATAGGGATCCGCTTATCTGTAGAAGAAGCCTTGATGCCCCCTTTCAACACGGTCTTACCGGCCACCATCCAGGTAGAATCCGGCAACTTGGTGCGTAAATGATCAAATTCCAACCCTGCGGTCATAGGGATAACAGCCGTTGTATCAATAACCGGCGTCGTATTGGCTACCATCTTCAATCCACCGATATTCGTACTGATCTCATCCTTATACTTTATATTCAAGGTATCCACCGATAGATTAGCGCTCAACAATCCTTTCGCATTCAGATATTTACTTTCATTTTCCGTAGATCCTACAAACAGATTCGCCCCAGCGATATACATATCCACGCCTAACGGCTTACTAAACGCCTTGAAGCGATCAACCGTCAAATTGCCGGATGATTTGACCTTGGCGAAGCGGCTATTCACGATATCATCCACCTTAAACACCGTAGATAAATCAGCCATCATGGTACCCTCCAGCAGCAGTGTGTCGGGATTCAAGAACTCTTTAGCCAAACGGGTAAAATCGACCTGCCCTTTCATCTCCGCCCGAATCGCGGGATTCCTCCAGATATCCCTAACCTCGCCACTCATGGTCAGCGAGGTATTCAACCCGATCAATGTCAGCTCCTCCAAAGAGACATAAGAAGAATCTGGGTAAGCGCCATTCAAATGTAAATCCATGTCCATGCGCAAGGTATCGATCCCCTGTTCAATACCTTTTACATGATAAGAACCATCCTCTATCTTGCAGCATAAGTTCACGGTCGGAACGATACTATCCCCTAATTCTCCACGGATATCCCCTTCCAAAATAATACGTCCCTCAGCAAGTGTTTTATCCCGATCCTTAAAATATTCATCCGGAATAAAATGTAAGAGATCATTCATATCGGAAACCTTCAACCCGAAAGTCATATCGATCCGTGACGGATTATCCTCGGTAGCCGGTACCATAAAGCCATCCGCCGTAAAAGGCAGGTTATTCACCAGCAACTCCGCGTCCCTCAACCCAATCCGGCGAAGTCCGTCAGCCAACAACAAACGTCCCTTGAAGCGTAACGCTAACTTATTCGCCAAAGAATAAGACGGGCTACGGAATACGATCGAGGAAGAACCGGTCTCCACATCCAACTTATTCCCTCGTTGGGTCAAAAGGCCGTCTATATGTAAAAAGAAACCATCGATCGCCGTATATAAATCCTGCTGGCGGTCATCATAGACAAAATGCCCATTCGTAATATGCACTTGCTGCAAATCTATTTTAGGCAATGGAGATGACGATGATTCATCTACCGAATCCATCTCACTTTGATAAATCTCCCAATTCGCCTTTCCCTCCTCATTCACATAACCATAAAAACGGATACTATCCATGATAACCCGAGGAATCGTCACTTTCCCGCTAAACAGATAATCCGTAGGGTTAAATACAACGATCGCTTTTTTGAAAGACAGCAAAGAATCCGAAGGAATCATCAAATCCTCCTGATGTTCTATAGAATCCTCAGCCTGATGTGAGATCAAACGCCCATTTGTCAACTTCACTCCCAGATAAGGATACGTCTCGAAATAAGTCAACTCCACCCGCTCACATTCCAAGTGCGCCTCTATGAATTCGTTTGTTTTTTCTACGACCAGCGGTGTCAGCTTCTCCGGAGGTAAGACCGCCCATTTCAGTATACCAACCCCGATCAAGGGAAGTATGAAAAAGATCCCGACCAACACAGACACAACAACCAATAATATTTTCTTCCACTTCATCATCTTCGAATTTTATAACCCTTTTATATCTTCGCCAATTCCTCAAGCATAGCCCTTCGGGCAGGATAAAGCTTTCTCAATCGCTCGATCAGTCCCACTGCCATCAGACGGGCACCTAATTTTATCATCCGGCGTATATATCTGCAAGCCGACTGATAATGCTCCCGTCCCATCTGTCGCTCCATATAACCCAGTATCAGATCCCTATACATCGCGGCCAACTCCATCGGATAAGAATCAGCCAAATACTGTTCAGCCTCGACGACACGATCTAGCGTGGCATTCTCTTGAAGCAATTTAAAGAAATCTGCCCACCTAGATTCCCACACATACAGCTGCGAAATTCCCGCATAATCGATGCCATATCTCGATTTATTGCTCATTTCGCTCACAAGCCCATCTACATACGACGGCCACTGATCTTGAGGTGTAAGCGATTTCAGCAAATCATAATAATATTTCTGGGGATGGTAACGTCCTGATCGTGTCACAAAAAAATACCGAGCAAGCAAGATCATACGTGCCACGTCATTGGTTTCCATATAAAGACTCAATAAATAGTTACGCCCAGCATCTGCCAAGCCGGGAAGTTCCTTCTCGTCTTTCCGGACACCTTCAGCTGCCAGCTTTTCCGCCTTCTCGTACTCTTTTCCAGCCAATGCTTTTTCGATCAACTCTTTTCTAAAATCGGAATTTTCCAGATGACTTTCCATAAAACCAAGACAAGCCTTTTCATCTTCCGTCTTTCTAATAAGCTCCAACATCAAGTTTTGGGATTGCCTGTACTCCCAATCCCACGAATCCCCAGTCGGCCTGACTAGAGAGAGGTTCATCTTGATACGTTCTATCTCAGGCTCGGTTTTCATCATACGGATAGCTATATCAATCAAATCGAAATGCCAATCCCAGCCTTTCAAAAATCCTTTCTCAAACCCCACCATCAGCCAATCAAACAATTCATCATGCAAGGCTTCATCCAAATCAGACTCCACAAGTGTCTCCAGTAATTCAAATCCACCAGCGATACAACCGCCGATCGTCCCGTTACTATCGTCGGAACAATCAAGAACCTCCCTCATTACCTCAGTAACAGCTTCCGCCACATAAAGGGCTTTCCTCTTTTTCCCCTTCTCTAATCCTCATTCTCCATGACACAGTTTCCCGACCAACTCCTGAATTCTCTCCTCTGATTGCTCCAGCTCCCTGGCAATCTCCGTTATTGTCTTTCCATTGTCCAGCTTCCCGATATTCAACAAATCCATGCCTTCCGGTATACGTTTTCACCAGTTTTTCCAATTGTTTCACGTATAACTCTTTCGATTCCGGATACAAATTTGGCATATGCTTCGCCACGAACAAATGCCGGAAACCTTTATCCGTAGCACACATATCACGTACGAATGCCCTTAATTCATCATGAGTCAAATGCTTAAGTATTTGTTCCATCTGCAGTGTTTCCGACTCTTTCTTTTTCCGGGGAGAGGCCTTTACCTTTGTCAGATTATCCAGATCCAATAAATCTTTTTGCAAATAAAATAACACGGCAACTACATGCTTACATACGACTCCCCAATCGTACGGACAGTCACAATCATATTCCATGACCTTATCCCCCTTTATATGCAAATGAACCGTATAGATTTCCGATCCTTCCACGGTAGCCTCAAAATCTCCACCGCCCAAGTCTTCCACTTCGGTAACATATCCTTTTTTGAAATAATCGAATCCTCGTTTTAGGATCGTTCCATCTATTTGCTGCTCAAAATTACTCAGTGATAAATCCATATTCATAGCAATATTATCTACGTTGTGTCTTACAAATGTATGTAAAATAATCAAACTATCATTATAGACTTTCCAAAACTTGATTAATACCCCAACCTCCTCAAAAGCAAACCCGCCTCTCTTGCCTCCCTACATTGGGAAGAAAGAAAGGCGGGCTCATCCATTCATTTCAAATAATTTACTTTTTATTTCGCTCTATTCATCCAACACCTCATATTTAGAATGCTGGCTCTTGAACTCGGGAACAATCTCCTTCATCCGCTTCACGATCTGCATATCCCCCTCCACGGCACAAGCATGTACCAAGGCATCAATCCGCAGATTGGCGTCCGCATAATCATACGCACGGACTTGGGCGATCTTGATCTTCGGATGAAAAGTAGGCTTGGAGGTTTCCTCCTCATTGAGTACCTCCTCATACAACTTCTCCCCGTCCCGCAATCCCGTGAACCGGATCTCGATTCCCTTCACGCCGCTCAGACGGATCATCCGCTCAGCCAGATCCACGATCCGTACAGGTTTACCCATATCGAACACGAAGATCTCGCCCCCATTACCCATCGTACCGGCCTCTAGGACCAGCTTACAAGCCTCCGGTATCAACATGAAGAAACGAATGATATCCTTGTGCGTCACCGTAACAGGACCACCCCGCTTGATCTGCTCCTTGAATAACGGGATCACGGAACCGTTCGATCCCAGCACATTACCGAAACGAGTCGTCACGAATTGCGTACGACCGCTCGCCTTCCCATCCTTGATGGCTTGATCCAAACTCTGCACGTAGATCTCGCAAATACGTTTCGAGCAGCCCATCACGTTCGTGGGATTCACCGCTTTGTCGGTCGATACCATAACGAACTTCCTCGTGCCGTATTTCACCGCCAAGTCTGCGATCACCCGGGTACCGTCCACGTTGTTGCGGACACTCTCCTCCGGATTATCCTCCATCATAGGCACATGCTTGTAAGCCGCAGCATGAAACACGTAATCCGGACGATGCTCCTCGAACAGCTCCTCCATGCGTTCACGCACACAAATATCGCTCACAACCGTATAGGATTCTATATCCGGCCACCCACGAGCCATCATCAAGCGGACATCGTGTAAGGGAGTCTCCGCCTGATCTATCAAGACCATACGTTCCGGGGCGAACTGGGCTACCTGCCGCACGATCTCGCTACCGATACTCCCGGCGGCTCCTGTTATCAGAATCCGCTTACCGGTAAGCTGCTTCCTCACAGCCTCCAAGTCTATCTCGATCTTATCACGGGGCAGTAAATCCTCTATATTCACCTCTCTCAGCTGGGTATGGCTCAAGTCGCTCCTCCCGTCCCACTCTTGGGCGGCAGGAGTCATATAGATCTTTATATTCGCCTTGATCAGCCTGTCCACCATCTCCTGATTATTCCGGATCGCCTCAACTTTCAATGGAGACACCAGCAAGACATTAGACCGTTTTTTCCTCATCACAGAAACCAATTCCTCATCATTCGGGTAAACCTTGACTCCCATTAAATATCGATACTCTATCTCCGCTATGTCCGAGATAAACCCCGCCAGCACAAACCGGGCCGGATCCTGATTCTGGATACTCTTCGCCAAACTCACCCCACCTTGCTTCACGCCATAGATAAACGCACGCTCCGCCTTAGCCACCCGGAAAGTACTCACATAAAAGAATTTAACGAACACACGCATCATCCACATCAAGCTCATAGCCAACAATGCGGAGAGGATCAGATCCCGTTTACGGATATACACCAAATAAGGAGAAAAGTCCGTCAACGCCTGAAACACGACTACGCAAATCAAGCCAAACAAGACGGCGAATCCCACCTTTTGCAAGTCCACGAAAGAGGAATAACGTATAATCCCCGAATAGGTATGGAACAGGCGAAAGCCTACCAGATAAGGAATCAGGCATACCAACAGCGTGACCAATAGATGTCCTAAGATATCCAAGGTTGATAATACGCCATTATTCAAGGTATACACCAACAAAGCAGAAAATAAGATCAAGCAGCAATCCAGCAAGATAATACCCCAATAGGGTAAGGATTTCTTGGAAAAGTACCAGGTAGATAGTCGAGAAAAAAGACTCATAATAATCTCAATATATTTTTCTTTAAACAATTAACGATATAGGCCATATCCTTAGCACATAAGGATCAGGGGGGTATCACTCATGTAAGCAAGTAAAATCCACATAAAAACCATAACTTAATTCTCTTTTATAATCGAAGCTAAATATTCTTCATGCAAACAATAGTATTTTTTCATAAATACCACATACAACAACGCCACCACCACTACTACCGCCAACAAATACAACCAATGTGCCATTACGGTATCAGGTATCACATAGATAAATGCCAAAGAAACCGCCAACTGTAAACACATATATACCAACGACACTTTAACGTGACCAATCTTAAGTTCATTCGCCATCAACTGATAAGCATGTTTACGATGCGCTTGACCTAGATTCTCATGCAGTAGAACGCGATGCATTATCGTCAAACAACCATCCACACCATAAACCAATAAAAAGACCAAGTAAGTCACGTCCGTTGTCTTAATAATCAGACTGCCTATCATAAACAGCAAAATATAGGCTATACTTATAGAACCTACATCTCCGGCGAAGCACTTAGCCTTTCCCTTGGGACGAAAGTTAAAAAGACAAAACACCAAAACACTAAGTGCCGAAACGTAGATCAAAGACGGATCAACAAAACCGGACTTCTCGTTTACCAGCATCAATGGAAGCAATACTGATAGAGAATAACCAGCCGTAATGCCATTTATACCATCCATGAAATTAATGATATTCGAGGCTCCCACACAAACGATAAGCGCCAACAACAACACCCACCACATATTCAGGCGCAATATATCCAATTGATAAAACATCATCACCATGGCAATGAATTGGGCCACCAAACGCACAGAATCAGGCAAGCTACGTACATCATCTATAAAACTTACGCCCCCAATTAAGGTAACGGCCATAAGAAACCACGGCGTAGAAAATCCAAAAAAGAAAGCCCATGTCCATAAACCCAGTAAAAAGATAATGCCACCACCTCTCAAGACAATAGAGGCATGGGAACTGCGCTCGTTGGGTTTATCAATGATATTAAACTTATCCGCTATATGGAAATAAAAAAGCTCCGCAAAAAATAGCAAAGCGAAAA
>OHAT01003534.1_pt1 | contig 10150 bp, 8 predicted proteins | sample 1577141 | NCBI WGS metagenome assembly OHAT01 (sample SAMEA3541578, study PRJEB24748) | human gut metagenome | biome: human gut; feature: human-associated habitat; material: faeces | place: China | collected 2012
AAAGGCATGAAAGGAACTCCAATCGCTCTAGTAACCGCGGGATTGTTAGCCTTGGCATTCATGGGCTTCTCCGGAATCGTCAAATAAGAATATTTGCTCTATAAAATAAAACGGCAGCCCCTGTGAAGAGCTGCCGTTTCTTTTGGGTATATCTCAAATTTAATCCATCAAATAACAATCCCATGAAAATTCTTTCTTTTTATAATCAATGCAAGCTTCCACTCGCACCCGCACGGGTTTTCCGTCAAGCATTGCTGGTTTCCATTTCACCTCGTCACTAAAAAAACGACCGGGATACATTTGCCGGGTTATGACATAGTCTAATTGTGCCGCAACCGGTAAATCATGCCCATATCTCAGATGCGAAAAATATCCTTCTTTATCTATGACAAAACTGAGTTTTAAAATTCCATCTACCAAAAACGACATTTGATTCGGATATTCAATCATACTTACACTATCCGCACGTTTTGCTCCTACATGCATCGCCACCTGATGTATATACCTAGTAAGATTATACCTTTTGTCATAAATTTTTTGATCAGCTTCACCCCATTCCGGTCCTTTATCAAGAATCACGACACTTCCTTTTAGTTCGAGTGGAATGGAGAATTGTTGTTCTGCCGAGGTCTTTCGACCATTCTCTTCAGGGGCTCTCCATTTCCGAGAAATCAAAATAAGACGTTCCACCTCATCTGCAAATGCAGAATCCGGAAGATTTTCCACCACACAATTTTTAATCTTACCGCCTTTCGTCACGGTAAAACGAGTGATTAAATCCATTTCTTGTGACAACGTATCCACATAAGCAATATTATTAAACAAGTAATCGGATTCTGCAAGATTAACGCTAAAAGGAATATGCCTGTGAAGTAATTGATTGGATAGCCAGACAGGAAAAGTAGAAATAGCCACATTGCTCCTGAACATCGTTTTTTTTATCATTCTTTTCTTTTGGAATCCCCGTGCCAGCCTGCACATTTACAAATGAAACACATAAAAATAATGTAAGAAAAAACATTGTCCGCTTTTTTAGTACACAAAAAATCATAAGCTTTCGATTTAGTTTATTATTAATAACAATAACACCAATCCTCGATGTCTTCACTATTAATACACTATCTCTCGGAAAAAGAATTAAATGACTTGCAAAAAAAGATTAAAACATCATTGTTCCCCCATCCATCAAATCCACGAACCCGTCATACGAGCATCCCGTGAAATCCGCGATTACCCGATCCACCATTCCCTCGATCTTCTCTTTCGCGTTTGTTGTAGCCAACCCGACTACCTTCATGCGGGCATTACGTCCCGCCTCGATACCGGCAAAAGAATCCTCGAAAACGCAACAAACATCTGTTTCCATCTGCAGTTCTTTAGCCGCCAGTAGATAACATTCCGGAGCAGGCTTGGATTTCGTGATCTTATCGGCAGTAATTATTCGCTCGAAATACTCGGTAAATTCCGGGTGAGCCTTCAAGGCATACGACATTTTCACGTTATTGGAACTCGTCACCAAAGCAATCCTCACGCCATGATCTAACAATACTCGAATAAAATTTTCGACACCCGGCACGTAAGGATAATTCATTTTTTCCTCGAACTCTTCCAACTCTTGGGAAATCTGCTGCTGCAAATCCATATTACCCCCGAAATAATCCTCCAGAATCTTCTCCGTCGTCATCCCTTTAATCTTCTTGTAAAAATCAGGCATTCCGGGATGAAAACGCTTTCCCTGTTCTATCCAGAAAAGATCGTATTGTCCTTCCGTGTCGAGAACCACTCCATCCATATCAAACAATGCTGCAAATCTTCTTTCTCTATTCATCATATCCTTAAAAAACTGTTCGCGAATATATCGAAAAAGATTCAGCCTCCGCAAATCAGAATCAAATTATTTGGTCTGTAAGGGATAACTTGATAATTTTGTACGCGAATCAGTTTACTAAAGTTTATGCCTCAAAATATGCAATTAACTCACCCCATTTTTAAAATCTTATCCGGAATAGCAGCAGAAAAAGGTTTGGAGATATACGTGATCGGGGGATATGTCCGCGACTTGATTTTAAAACGCCCTTCCAAAGACATTGACATCGTAGTTTTAGGTAGCGGGATAGAATTGGCAGAAAACGCAGCAAAACAACTGGGCAATCTGACTGTTTCCGTGTTCAAAAACTTCGGGACAGCCATGTTTCGATACAAAGGAATGGAAATCGAATTTGTCGGGGCACGTAAGGAATCCTATCAAAGGAACTCCCGTAAACCGATCGTGGAAGAAGGAACCATTGACGATGATCAAAAACGCAGAGACTTCACTATAAACGCTTTAGCGATCTCTTTAAATCAAGATACCTACGGGCAACTGGTCGATCCGTTTGGAGGAATACAAGACTTGGAAGACGGGATATTACGAACCCCGCTCGACCCCGTGATAACTTTTTCGGATGATCCGCTACGCATGATGCGAGCCGTTCGTTTCGCCTCGCAATTGAATTTCACGATTGAAGCGATCACTTTCGAGGGCATTATCGCCAACAAAGAGCGTCTGAAAATCGTGTCGAAAGAACGTATCATAGATGAATTCAATAAAATCATGCTATCCCCCCGTCCTTCCGTGGGACTGAAATTACTGGAACAATCCGGGCTACTGGATATATTCTTCCCGGAACTCACAGCACTCAAGGGAGTGGAGTCCGTGGATGGTATCGGGCATAAAGACAACTTCTATCACACGTTGACCGTGCTGGATTCCGTTAGCCGGGTATCAGACAATCTATGGCTTCGCTGGGCAGCCTTGCTTCACGACATAGGCAAACCCGTTACCAAAAAATTCGTGCAGGGACAAGGCTGGACATTTCACGGGCATAACCACGTCGGCGAACGCATGGTCGGCAAATTATTCAACCGCCTCAAACTGCCCCAGAACGAGAAAATGAAATACGTGCAAAAACTCGTATTCCTGCACATGCGTCCAATTGTCCTTTCGGAAGAAATCGTGACCGACTCGGCTGTCCGCCGTCTTTTATTTGATGCCGGGGACGACATCGACGATTTAATGACCCTTGCCGAAGCGGATATAACTTCTAAGAACGAAGAGAAAGTGCGTCGCTTCATGCACAACTTCCGGATCGTTCGTCAAAAATTAAAAGAAGTCGAGGAAAAAGATGCCATCCGGAACTTCCAACCCCCGGTAAGCGGCGAGGAAATCATGGAAATCTTCAATTTACCCCCGTGCAAAGCCATCGGAGATATTAAAAATGCCATCAAAGAAGCTATCCTCGACGGCATCATAAGTAACGATCCCGCGGAAGCCCGAGAATATATGTTCAAGGTAGCTGCCGAATTGGGAATACAGAAGAGTTCATAAAGTTAAAAAGTTCATAAAGTTTATAAAGTAACTAACTCTAAATACTTTATGAACCTTATAAACTTTATAAACCAAAATAGAAAGGGTTTTCCTTTCTATTTTAAGAAGTAAGCTATTTGTTTGGCAGGAGTTCCCTCGTAAACTTTTACCTCAGTTCTCGGCACATCGTTGTAAGGAACAAATTCCATCACCTGCAATAAAGCGTATTGTTCATCTTCGCTACAAAATACTTCCAAACTTAAATTGGATTGATCAGAACGACTCAATGACTGAAGATTATCAAATTTATTCTGTTCAATGATATCATACAACTGTGAAGATTGATTGGCAGCCACGTACACTTTGTGCTTTTTCATGGCTTTTCCCGTCGGTTTGTACACGTACTTTTCTTTTTTAATGATAAATGCCATAATTCCCCAACCCACAACAGCCAACCCGAGCATAATAATGATAGAAGAAAGCGTATCGCTTTGTGCCGTGTTGATATGATTTGCACCCACCCAAAGAATAGCGGCTCCCACGATCAACAAGCCCAAGGGTTTCACGGGTGATTTTTTCTTTTTCTCTACTTTACCTTCATCTACTTTCAAGATTACGTCATCTATATAGTCAAATTTTGTTTCCATGATTATGATTTCTATGTATAATTTATAATGTTTAAATTTCAGCACACCAAAACACACTTCACCCGTTCACGAACGAGCAAAGTTTTCCCACGAAATAAACCTAAATCATACAATGATTTCACGCAAAGCAAAGACGTAGTATCCCCCGTCCTGTCTTAACGCGAAAAAGTCGAGATAATCATTTTCGACATACCTGAAGTAAGGTGTAAATACCCTTTTATACTCCTCGAACTGAATCGAGAAACTATTCCTTTGTAAATGACGGCAGGGAGGCTGTATGTTGGACACTTCATGCACCACGTTCACCGGTAGCGCATTACCGTTCATCGCCGTCAACATTGCCAAGCGTTCGAAAGCCTCCTTTTCATTGGAAACAAGCCTCTCTTGGCTCACTACCTTTTCCATGTAGCGAGTGGCATCTACCCGTTGTCCCAGATAGACTACCGCCAAAATAAGCAGCACACAATATTTCATGAAAACTTTCATACCACTTTTCTACGATAAATTCAGAACAAAGATACAAAATCATTCGAGGAAATACATCATATTACATGATTTTTCAAAAGTTGTTATATAAACTTTAGGAAAATTTCCCGTTACGCATGGGTTAAAAACAGGGAAAAATAAAGCATGGCAATTCATTCACGTTTTCAACCATAATCAACCAACATTCGACATCTCCGGAGTTAAACTGGTGGTCGTCAAGTGTTGTACTGGAGTTGTAGCCCGTTCTCACCTTCTCCTCTCCTTTTCTTCTTCCTATTCTTAATGACAACCCCTTCCTTTTCCCCAAAAAACAAAGGGAGGTGTGTTTTGCCACACCTATCCATTTATGGTTTTAATTATACACCCCACATATTAGTAACAAAAACGCTATCTAATTCTATAATCTCACGTTCTCCTCCCGAATAATAATTCAAACAACCTGTCTCAACATCACCTTGTCATTCGCTAAAAACAATCGCCAAACGATTTCTCTCATAAAAATATGATTACGACCTTAAAATTTCGAGAACCATCCCATTCAATCTATTGTATAACAATCAAATATACGAATTTTATTCATTTTAAAACAGATTCTTATTTTTCAAAATATTTTTCTACCACTTTCTCTAGATCATGTGAATTCCATGATATAATTTTACCCATACTATCTATCAACACAATACGAGGAATAGCTGAAAATCCATAATCTTGACGTGCCGGACTATCCCATCCCTTGAAATCACAAACCTGTATTCCTGCAGGCTGATGCTTTTCCAAGGAGCTTTTCCATTTCTCCCGATCACAATCTAGCGATACCCCCAATATTTCCAATCCCTTCTGCTCATATGTTTTGTATAATTTCTTTAATGAAGGAATCTTTTGAATACAAGGCACACACCACGATCCCCAGAATTCTACACAAACAAGTTTATGCTTTTTCACCAATTCAGACAACCTCACCTCCTTTCCATCAAGTGTATAACTAATTATTTCCCGAAATGGATTCCCCACACTCGTCTCTTTTTGAGCTGAATAAAGATAATCCTCTTTTTCTTTACGTTCTTTCATCATCAATTCATAGCACTTCAGTAAATTCGGATTAATTTTAGAATAGATCATATCAAGGAATGTTTTATCGTATTGATTCAATGCATATTGAAAGAAGAAATAATCTCCAACAATAGTACCCGCATTTTCTTCTATAAATTTTTCTGCAGACTTAATCTCATACTTTTGGAACGCATCTCGATATGACTCACTATACCACTTATTTAACTCATTAGGAGAAAGCGTTTTTTTTGCATTCAAACTATCCCTTTGTCGTAAAAGTTGTAATTGTTTATGTCGTAACTCACGCTGTCCTTTTCCAATAAGTTCTGAATAACGTTCATTCAAAGATGTACCTGTAATAACAACACCTAACGAATCATAAACCATTGTAATATCGCCTTCTTCAACAATCACTGGATAAGAATTTCCTCTAGCCAAACCTCGCTCCTCTAAATCATTTATCGTGACAACAAACACTGTAGGATTCTCGTCAATCGTTCCTGTAAAACGAAACTTTCCATCATGCACAATAGTACTATCTATTGGCATCGATTTTTCCGGAAGAAAATAAAAAGTGGCGGGAGAAATAAATACTTTACATCCGTCACAAGAAATAGGCAATTTTCCTGTAAGCAAATAAATCTTCTTCTTTCGACAAGAAGATGCGAATCCTGCTACCACAACGAGCAGCAGGATTATCAATACATTTCTCAATTTCATTATTTTTCTTCGTTTAACATTTCAATTACATAAGAGATCTCATCCATCAATCCGCTAGGACTTCCGCCATATCCTTGTGAACGGTAACGAATTTTCCCATCCTTTAATATCACTTTAAACGGTATACCTACCGGTCCGGATTTTAAAGCACGAAATACAGCATCACGTTCTTTAGAACGTCCCGGTCTGTAAGCATCATAAAGTACTTCCATATCCCGAAGATTCTTTTTTTCCCACAATTTATCTATTGCTTGTGCACGAGCCTCGTCTTGCGTCAGAACAAAATAAAATTTCACGCCTTCATCTCCTTGAAAACGATCAACGGCCATTTGCATGCCCGATAAAGCTTCTATACAAGGACCACACCATAAAGCCCAAAAATCAAGCACAACGATAGCGTTTCCAAAATCTTTAGAATTTACAACTCCTCCATTATGAGACTCCAAAATAAAAGGTTCATAAGGCTCATTCACCATTTTTCCCCGAAGCTTATTCTTTATCTCTATAACTTTTTCTGGAACTTTCAATTCCTCCAGCCATATATTAAAATTCTCCTTCTTTTTTCTCTTGCTTAAACTATCGTAATAACTTCTCAATTTATGAAACAATTCTGGAGTCATCATTCCTGCTCTAGCGGAATTTTTCATAGCATCAATAGCCTCTTGTTTCCGATTTAGTTTTTCTAAACTTAACACATACGCTTCATTTCCAGAAGAATAAAAATCATAACGACTTTCAACAGGTAACAAATTTTTAACGGCTACTGCTTCTTCATAACGCCCACATTTAACTGCCACATGTGCATGAATACCTATATAATAGTCCAAAAATAAGCGAGCATACTTTTCCGCTTGCTTAGGAGAATACTTGATTCGCTCCATATAAGAACCGTCATTTACTTTAGCAACCATTTGGTCAATCATGGCTCTCGAAAGGTCAACATACACCGTCGCCGGAACATCTGTCTTTCGTAAAGTAAATTCTACCGTTTTCCTGTATGCGTCAGAAAGCATTGCCATATTCATTTCCGGCAATATATCTTTAATACTTTTATAGTCTCCTGCCTCCCAAAAAGCAGAGATCAAGCCTTTATACACCCCTCTATACACAAATCCATACGGATCTGAATGCTTCTGCCATTCACTCATCGGAAAGTCCTTCCTAAATTGTCGCTGTGCCACCATAAATTGATCTCCAGACAATGTATTCAACGTATTTGCCGCACGCAAACGAGCCAAAGCTCCATGAGGAAATTTTTGCAAAAGTACTCTTTCCATACTATCGGCTTTCGTCCGATTTTTCAAATCGAACCTATATGTATCATATATAGCAATATACTCTTTCTCGGTTAAATTGGGTTGTTGCTCGAGTGTATTTAATAAAGAATTTATACCAACACCACTATTCTCTCCATACTGTTTTTTCAACATGTCTTTCATTACACTGAAATAATAACGCCCATTACAACTATAAACATCCATTTCTCGATTCAACCAAGTAGTCATTATTTCCCACGATATTTCCTCGTATCCTTCTGCAAAATAATTTCCAAATCCATCTTCCAAAGACGGTTTATGAAAAAGCCCCCATCCTAAATACGCTCCTGGCATCACCTTACCATCATGATCTTTGACCATGTACACGAAACCTTTATTATCGTTATTATCGATCACTCGAGGTGACAATTCGTAAGAATCTTGAAATTTAAAAGCGATACAACCACAATTATCCGGCACGTTAAATGAACCTTTCCAACATCCATCCTTTTTTAGTTCAAGTTGTACATCCGAGATTTTCCATTGATAAAAATCATATGTATAAACAATCCCTATCACCGTTTTAACTTCTTCTAAAGGACCTCCAACGGGATTGTATGTCAAATTCAAATTTTGACCTGCAACAACTTCACAAGGATCAAGTGTCAGTCGAGAATCGTAATCTTGGCCCAAAACGTGATTAAAAATGGTCGTAAAAAACCATAATACACATAACAATATTTTATTCATATGCCTTTATTTTAAATTATAACTTTCACTATTCGAATTTTGCATTCGCTACTTTCCTTGGATCTACATTACAACAATCTTTAAAATAATCCAACAAAATAAACCATTTCTTTTGTATTAGCACATAATCAGGATTACTTAAATATTCTTCCATTTCCTCATCTGTCCGTGAAAACAAATGATACATGTACGAATTTAAATCATTTGATTTTGCGCTAGTCCAAGTCCATTTACTGTACCATTCATTCGGATCTCCCGAAAAGGCATTATAGTTTCTAGGTAAAAATCCTCTTTGACGGTACTTTAACAAATTTTCCTGCTCAGAAAGAGGTTCTTCAGGCGTCGTCGTATAGTCCGTTCCTTCGTAGAAATCATTTGGAATTTCCAATACCCCAACACTAACATAGTACCTCCACATGGCATCAATAAATGCATCTTTCCAAGCTTTTTTCTTCTCAGCATCATTAATCGTCAATAATTTTTCGTTTAAACCAGTCACAATCAACGAACTTCCACTTGCTTTATACGTATAAAGAGTTTTTCTACCATTCGTCATAACATCATATAAAGAATCTGCCAAATAAACCCTATAAGGAATTCCTCCTTTTTTCAAAAATTCCTCTGGAAAATACCGTAACCAAACATCATTCAATAAATTTAACATAGGCTCCACGTATAAAGGATCTCCCTTTACAATCATGCTAGTTGTAACTCCTGAAGTTGAAGTTATATTCCACAACGCATCTTCTGAAGTATAATCGTACAAAAAATACGAACCATATGTTTTATAAATATTTAAGATGAATTCATTTGCCGCAGTTGAAGCTCCTTTCTGTGGCAATACATAGTCTTCCACAATATCTAAAGTTCCCGTAACATTTCTCTCTTCTTTACAAGACACAAACGTTCCTAGAAAACAAATTGCAATAAATAGAAATCTCTTCATATTATATTATTTTATTCATTCACCATATTACCTTGCCTTTCAGGCATTTCACGAGATTCATTTTGAATAAGAGCCGAATTTTTCAAGAGCAAACTATTTGGAAAAGGTAATGTATACATAGGATCTTCCTTTTCCAACACGAATTCGTAAGTAGGTCCTCCAGGTTCATATTTATAAACATGTTTTATCTTAGGCATTCCGTAACGACGTAAATCAAACCATCGGTGCCCCTCAAAACAAAGTTCTTTTCGACGTTCCAATCGAATTTGTTCAAGGAGTTCCTCCCCATTATAATTCTCAGCTATATAATCGATAATACGTAATTTTCTAAAATCATTCAATTCTTTCAATGCCGTTTCTTCCTGTCCTGATAAAGCGTAAGCCTCCATCCTGTTCAAATAAGCCTCTGCAGTTCGAACTGATTGCCCATACTCTCCCTGTCCTGATGGTTTCATTATATAAACAGCATTTCCCTGATACTGAAGATTGAACGCAAGCCAACGCCTATCATTTTCTTCATCCCACAAAGCCCTAAAACTAGGAGCTGTTCCAGAAGTATAAGCATCTGTTACACCACCTACATTCCCACCAAAAAGCCATTCAACTTCGGGATTGTCATATGTAATTGTTTTATAACGCTTACCACTTAATGGTATCACATCTAAAGAATTCACCATATCTAAAAGAACCGCACCCTGTTCAATCGCTTTATTCACTTCTGCAATGCATTCTTCATAACGCTCCATATAAAGGTATACCCGAGAAAGAAGAATATGAATAGCAGGTTGATTTACCCTGTAATTTTTTCGAACAATTTCAAGAGGATCCATCAACCGGGCTGCCTCTTGAAGTCCTTTCAATACAATTTCTTCATACACATAAGCTACGGTTGCACGTTTTATTGGTTCTTCTGTCAAATCGGCATTCAACTTTGCAGGAACCCCCAAAG
>OHAT01003540.1_pt1 | contig 10137 bp, 13 predicted proteins | sample 1577141 | NCBI WGS metagenome assembly OHAT01 (sample SAMEA3541578, study PRJEB24748) | human gut metagenome | biome: human gut; feature: human-associated habitat; material: faeces | place: China | collected 2012
GAAATAGAAATTCATTCCTAGCCATAGTGTGTCAAATGCATCTGTGATGTGCGTTTTATATTCGTCCGGATTATCAGGTGTGTCGGGTGTTCCTTCAGGCGTTTTATCCTTTTCAAATCCGTTCTTTCCCTGTTTGACCCCAGTTTGTTCCATTGCTATTTTCAGGAATTCGTTTTGATGAAGGTTTATTTGTATCCAAAGAAATTGCGGATCTCCTTTTAAGGTTAAGTCAATGTTTAAGTGCTTCCATTCGTGTTTCGGAGCTTGTCCGACATATACCATTGTGACATGATATCCGTTTTCTTTGAATACACGTTCGATGATGTCTGCATAGGTTTCAGTAGAAGATCCGGATTCCCATGTAAAAGTATGGTCATAGTAGATGACTACATCTCGATTAAGCTTCGGACGGTAATAGTCGGCTATCATTTTGACTAGGTCTTGCAATTTTCCGGGAGTTTTGACGTAAAATGACTTGAGTACGCGCATCGTGTGATCATCCAGCTGTCCGACGACTGCGGTGGATATGGATGCATTGGAGTCAAAGGCCAGATGAAGCTCCTTTGAAAAGTTGAGGTCGCCGTCGCCCAGACAACCACATGTCGTTAGTTTGCTCCAGTTACTGCCTAAATCCCGGAGACGTCCGTTATCGCCAGGCGTGTAGAAGTGAATATCATCATCCAAGGCCGAATAAAAGCAATTTTCGATCCGGAATAAACGCTCGTTCATAAAAGCAGTACGCCAGATCAAAGGAGGCGAGTTCCGGTACATCTGCCAAATGAAGTCTTCACCGAGTACTTCCAGATTGTCGAACACATCATATTCACCGTAGAAGACGGTATATTCCTTTGTTTTTCCCGGGAGAGGTTTAATAGGAGGTTGATATCTCCGTGCAAGGTCTAAATCGCGTTGATATTCTTTGATCATGCGCATTACATGGTCAGTGAGTGGCTTTCGTTTGTATTCTTGTAGCTTGAGATACAATGTTCTGATTAGATTGATATGTGCAGGCGACATCTCGTCGATCTTATCGAGAATCCATTTTCCCATAGAAGCAGTCGGCATATCTGTTGAGTAACTTACGCTGTGGTGATGAGGACAGTCGCCGAAATATTGCCGATTACCACGATTGGCGGGATCTACTTCACTTTTAATTTTCTCATAATTGAGAAACTTAGCTTCGGGACCTATCACCCAGTCGAGTGACATAGAGTTTGCGGACATTCCTTGATTGAAGGAGAGAATTACCATGACGGTACCATTCCAAAAATGAAATGCATTGCTCCAGCCATCGCCTAATACCGGGCGTACCGGTTTGGCGAATCCCATGCTTTCTGGAGCTTTGTGGCCAACGACATAATGTATTCCTTGTATATATCCCCACTCAGCAAGTGCTTTGCAGATTGCCGGTAATGTGTTTCCCCATGCCTTGGCGTAACTCGGAGAGATTAGGCCGCCTAAAGAACCCGGCATTTCCCATACGTTGCGGAGAATGATGCGTGCGTCAATCCCTTCGGATTTTCCGGTACCACGTGAGGCAACTATATATTCATCATGTGCATTGATAGACATGGCATGGCGTTGCATCTTATTGAAGAACTTGTCTACAACCTCATCTCGTTTTCTGCGGAGTTCATATGCGGAGAGGGTAGGAGAGTTCTGCGGATTCATTCTTTCTCCTCCTCTGTAATAGGTTTGATGTCTACTGCTCTTTTACTTAGCATTCCTTTAAATAGGGTGCGCAGCTCTTCCCGTTTTTCTTCAAGGTTTTCAATCTCTTCAAGTCCTTCCAGGAGGGTGACGTCGTCCGAAGGTTCGAATGACGGAGGAATCATTTGTGAATAATCGAATTTATTATCATCTTTATCTGCACGTGTATATTTGCCTATTTTATCCAATGCGGCAGCAGCTCCCTTCGCATCTTCTTTGTCCATTGCCATATTAAAAGCCCTCTTACCACCTTCTACAATCATATACCGGTACCAGGATGTTGCAGCTAGTTGGATATTTCCGACTAACCGGTTGATCATACCGATATCCCGGTAGGCTTGTGATTTGGAAATCGGTTCTGCATTTCCTCCACAACCGTGTATTAGGAAGTTTACCAACTCAGTGTCCGGAATAAGTGGTTCTTCCATTTTTTTACTGACACATAACATCATACGTTTTTTGATTTCCATTTCCCTGGGGGAAAGGATGGTTGTCGATTCGTCCTTATCTTTGTATAAAGCTCGTTCGATTCTCTCGTATGTAGGATCTTTCTTTGGCATTATTCATTATAGTTTTCGAGGAAGGCTATAAAAGAGAGGGCAACACTTCATGTATTGCCCATTCTCCCTTGTGCATGAATGGCTCGATAGAACCGGGGCACAATGCAAGTGGAAAGTTATCCTGCACTCTTTTCACCTTGTGTTGCTGTTATCTCTGCTTCCAGTATGGCAAGTTCCGTCTCATACTTCTCAATGCGGTCCAATGCATTCTGCATGACAGTCTGTTTGTTGTCCTGCCTGGCTCGTTCTGAAGCGGCTTTGCTGTTGGCTATATTATTTTTCAAACGCTTGATTTGGCGGGCAATTTCAAAACCGCGTACAATACTGTTTTCACTTAGTATTGGCCGCTTTTCTTCAAGTTGCAGTTCACCTTTCCCTTCCGCCCAGGTATCGATCTGTTTCCAGAGTTTGCGACGTTCATCATCGAGCTTGCACAGTTCTTCGGCTATCGGTTGTCGTTCTTCTGGTGGTATGTCTTGGTTGGCCACATCATTATGCAAACTTGCATATAAAGGTGCTATTTCTTTGATACGTGCGTAAGCTTTCCGGATAGAAGGACTAAGTGATTCTTCCGTGATAATCTTGACACCCGGAGTGTTCAGTGTTTCGCATTCGTTTCGTAAGGCGGATAGTTCAGACATTTTTTCGTCAAATTGCTCCTGAAGGGATGCCAGTTCTTCGGTATGGCTTTCGCTGTCATTTTCCAGATCATCAATACGGGACTGCAATTCATTGACTAATATTTCAAGCGAAGTGATATTTGCTTGTTTTTCTTCGATTACTTTTTTCCGTTCACTCTCGTTTATGGTCCTAACCACGGCAATTTCCTCAAGAGCGGCAGGATATAGTGAAGGAGAATATTTGATTTCCTTGTCAATTTTCGACAGGCAATTGACAAGCTGGGTGAAATGCGGGTCAAAAATATGTGGACTTTCCGGAGCTGTATCTAGGTAAGCTGCGTATTTCTTTTTCATAGACTCTTTAGCAAGAATCCCGAAAAGAACCAGACCGTCAGCATATTTGCGCTGGCGGTCTCCTAACCATTGGCTGAGTTGTTCTTGTCTGATCATATTATTCGATTGGAGGCGTTGGGGCCGGTTTTAATCCGCCTATGACTTCCATATCGATGGGAGTTTCCAGGAAGATCGCAGAGTAATTGGAATCGGCGGTAGCCGTATAGGTGGTACCGCGACGGTCGCTTCTTGCTTTTCCTCCATTGAATGAAGGAGCGGTAGAAGCATATAATCCCGGTTGCCCCATGCTCATTTGTCTGCCGTCAGAGTCTTCAAAAACGTAATAGCCTGCTGTGTTTTTTACCAATGCATTGAATGCATGCATTTCAGGAGTATTGCCGGGGAAGAAGAAGCTCAGTGTTTGTTTATAGCTGATCCCGTCAGCTTCACCTTGCTGCTCCGCTTTATAGTCGACTGTTGCATCTGTACTATATAGATAAATAGGTTGCTTATACGTCCCTTCTGCAGGAAAAGCAAATGTACCGGCTGCCGTCACTAGTGCTTCATTGTCTGCTGCTTTGCCGGGATCCGGAACGGTGGGTACTGTATTGGGTGCATCAAATGGGACGAACAGTAACCGTCCTTTATATCCACCCATATTATTTTGACCGACATTCCATTTCAGCGGTGCGAAGGCCGGACCAGCTGCCAACATGGTCAATATATTTCCATCAAGATGACATGTCTGAGGGTGTAGTTCCGGGATTGCAATAACCAAAGCCACAAAGAACATACAGAGTATTAGGTAAGTATATTTTTTCATTAGTGTAATTGTTTAGAGTGAATAGGATAGAGCGACCAAAATGGCCGCTCATTTTTTTATCTCAGTTTAGGTATAAGCACCGGTTGCGGTTGTAACTGCGCCTTCCACGACAGTCACTTCCTGATCGGCAGGTTTAGTCTTACCGTCTACAGCAGTAAATTCAATAGTGTACTTGCCGGGTGTGAGACCGATGATGCATTGACCATTACCACGTTCGGCAACTTTACCTTTGATGGTCCAAGCAGCATTCTCCGTTCCTGTGATGTCGACTTGTACACCTCCGGTCTTGCAATAATCCCCTGCAAGGTCTAGAGATTCGTTCTTTTGCTCGTTACAGCGGTATACTTTTTCGTGCCAGTCGCGGATACGGGTATCATAACCCGTTTGTAACCAGAATTGCCATTCATTCGGATCTTCGTAGATGTCACGAATTTGACAGAATTTGGTTGCGGCCTGAGTGTTGAAAGCGACATCCATGTTGCCTTTTTTCTGAAGAACCAAACGCGATCCTTGGCCTAGTGCTTCATGGGAGAGAATTTCGAGAGCAGGGCACATTGCGTCTTCACGCAAAAGTTCAATCATACGCTGCATTGAAGGATACTCCTGCATACGCAGTTTGTTGCGGAGAGCAGAGCGTGCAGCTATTAATACCGTTTCAGCACAAAGCAGCTGTGGAATTCCTGACTTGGAGGAACGCAGGTAAGTGTTGGCACCACCAATCCATTCAACCAAATTTTCATAAGCGGCGGAGTCTGTATCCTTTGTAGGCAAAGTAAAAAGACCTGATGGGGCAAAGTTGCCGCGAGCGGCATTTACATCACCTGTTGTAATCAGCATATCGGCTTTGGTAAACAGACCGTCAAATGCGCCTGAAGGTGAGGTTGAGTCTTCGTCACGTTCTGCATGAAACAATGTATATACCACGTCTTCGATATGCGATTTTACCAACGTGAAGGCTACACGGGTTTCAAGAGGATGTTTCTTGTTGATGTTGCTGACCGGCTGACCTCCTACGATCAACAATTCACCGTCGTCGTATTTTTGGGAGTTCTCTTTAGTGATACATACAACATCTTTCGGTTCGATGACGGAAGGTTCATAACCGAGCAGCTTATCAACTAGACGGAAGTCTTTTCCAATCTTGTAAGACTGGGTTCCGCCGGCACGACGGCGCTCATTGATCAAGGCATGTTTGCCTTGCAGATCCATAACGTTCAATCCCAATTTTGCGGCAACTTCCTGCAGGGTAGCAAATGGAAGAGCGCGAAGCGCCTTATCATATGTGATTAAGGTTTGGTTCAGTTTCGATACGTCAATTAATTTTTGAGACATATTCTTTAAATAGTTAAGGTAGGTTAGTAAATTAAAGGAGTCCGTCAGCCCTCAGGCGTTCTGTGATTCCCTGATAATTGCCGGCATTTTCCTCGCAGTAGGCAGCCAGTTCCTCTTTTCCTCCGTTTGCGACAGGTTCACCCTTTGGGGCAGGAACTGGTTCACCCGGTGCCGGAGCTTTCTTTAGATTGGCTACTTGTTCTTTGAGTTGAGTGATCTCTGAATCCTTGCCGCTTGCCTCGGTTTTCAGATTAGCGATCTCTTGATCTTTTTCACTTACTGTTGTCTTGAGAGTCGCTATTTCAGTAGTCGCATCAGATAATTTCTGATCGATCTCCTGTTTAGCTTGTACGAGAGAACTGTTCTCCGATTTCAGACGGGCGAATTCATTATGCAGGGAGTCGAGATTCTCTGCTGATAGTTCGGTCGTTACTGCCTTATCTTGACTGATATTCAGAAAAGATAAAAAAGCTGACCATGATTCTTTTAGAGTCATTTTGTTTTTGAATGAAGTTGTTGATAATGCTGGCACGGAATTCGTGTCCATACCCGCTGCCAGGAGAACGGATGTGGAACGATCATAGAGGCGAACGGCATTGGAATTTGCCGGAATATCCACAATAGATGCTTCCATTAACTCGCATTCCGTGACAGTTTCACGGGTTTGACCGGGTACTAGAAGATCTTTGTTTGCTGAGGTAGCAATAATGCGGATTCCGACGCTTGCAGCGTTGTAAGTCCCTGCTTCGTATTTTGCGGCAATTGCTTTTGATAGATCATCAACTTTGTCGAAAATAGGAATGGCAGAAAGTTCGTCGCCGTTAAGTTGTATATCCTCCCAATGACCGATAGCTTTTGAATCTCCCCAAATGGGAGAACCCTCATCACGGAAATGCATATATAGCATGACCGGGTTTTTCTTGAATGCTTCGATTAGCATTCCGGAAGTAAGTACCCGGAATCCGTAACGATTGAGTGAGGAATCGGAAAGAATGATACGTTTTTGGCTCATTATACTGATTTTGGTGCAATGATACATTTATTGAAAATGGTACGGAAGGACGAATTATAAGTTGTAGTACTGAAGTATCGGATAAATAGAGGTTCCTGATAACTGTAATTCATAGCCGCTATAATCAGTCACTTTTTTCCCGATGATTTTATTCAGACTTCCCAATAGTGGATATTGTGCTGTACCATAAATATATTCATATCCGTTGGTATCTTTACAACGGAGAATACATCCTTCGACAATCTTATAGCGTAAATTATCAGCTTCTTTTAGGCTGATAGCTGCTTTGAGAAGCCGGATGTTTGTTGAATATTTATATATCGTACCTCCGGAGGTTTCATTAGGGGTGACAGTCGGAGCTTCAATAACACCTAGAGTGTGGAGGGGATGCCAGGCGTGTCCCTCTGTAATTTTGATACACGCAGTGTTCTGATGAACAGCAAACAATGCAATTTCATTTTTAAATAGGATATCGGCACTTAATATGCCTCCCATATTATTATAATTATTCATAAAGTGTTGATTTTCAATTAGTACGCATTTTTGAGTCATTTTTCGAACATTTTTCGATCAAAAAAAGGACAATTAACTACACTTGCTCGGCTATTTTTTTGAGCGATTATAACCTCTTTTTTTCTCTTTCCGGCGAATTTCGGCTCTCCACCGGTAATAGTTCTTTTTGAATGCATCCTCTGTGATTGAATCAATTCCATACATAGTCATGAAATTATGTATCGCATTGATATAAGTGATACCATAGGTATGCTTTTGTTCGTCCAGGAAGTCATGGGCTTCTGCCCATAACATTCGATCGATCTTTCGTACGAGGATAATCTGTGAACGTATTCCCAGATAATTGTATGTTTTGGGATTTTTGCCTAAACTGCGTTCCGGCAGGATAATTTCTAGATTTCCATGATCAATGACGTTGCATGGACGTCGTTCAAGTAGGTCGTAGATAAAGTGGTAGATATCCGTATTATCCGGAAAACGAATCGGAGAGTCCTGCATATTACAGAACTTTCCGATAAGATACTCCTTAAGATGTGGTGGTACTTCAATCTTAGTAGTAATCATAAAAACGTTTGGTTTAGGTATGGAGCTAATGTACAAAAAAGAAATGAAGAAACCTTGTATATCAATGAAAAAAGAGTGTATTCAGTGTATCACCCTTTCCAAAACCGTACTTTTTTTTTGTGCGATTGTGCAAAATAACTGTGAACTTTTACTTAAGTGCTGAATATCAATTTGTTAACCCCGTACAAAATGATGTACTTTTTGGTACAAAATCATTGTTTTGCGTACAAAATGCATTTTTGTGCCTTTTTGTACGAATCGTACGTTTTTGTACGAAAATCGTGCGGTGTTTAAATATCTGATTTATAATGTAATAAATGCCGAAAAAAGGGTGTCTGCACGAAAGCACAAAATTTTCCCTTATTTTTAGGTAGGGTATTTTTAAGAAAGAAAAATAAAAAAAATATATATATGTTCCTGATTTTGTCCGGCACTTCCTCCTGCACATTTGTTCAAAACGTTTGTGATAAGATGAAGGAGGAGGCGAGGGGGAATGAAAAAGAAAGCCCGGTGCGCAGAAGCACACCGGGAAATAATACTAATGCTATATATAACAGAAATGAACCGACTTGCGTTAGCGTAAATCATCAGGATAAAACACTTGAGAAATGAGTTCGTATTCGCGAGGCAAGGACTTGACGCCGACTACAACACAAATACCCCTTGCAGCAAGCTCATACAGCCTTTGGGTAGTGATGATAGAACTGCGGAAACTATAGTTGCTGCATAGCACAAAATAAGCAGTAGTCAGGTCTACGGAATAAATATCTTTGCGTATTATCTTTTTGGCATCGGATGGGACTTTTGCAAAGCCAAGACGAACGGCCAGGCGTGATATAAGTAACTCTCGATCATCGGCAGACGGAGCAATAATCACCATTATTTTATTCTCTTTTTTTATCGGCATAATGTTGTGTATATCAATGAAAATTTGTATCTTTACAAAGTAATAATTTGGAATAATCTACTCATTTGCGATTCGAGTAGAAGTGGTGCCAATTAACAGCCGGTACTACTTTAGGTACGTGCCGAATAGCACTGTAATCATCAGAAAACTCTAAAAAATCATCTAGTACGTCCTTTCTTATCGTTTCTTCTATAATATACATAGCAGCTATTTTAATGAATAGATCACGTGATGCGGGCTTGCAGTGTTCGTCAATGCGAATACTGCTCCCTTCAGGTATTGCAGCTAGGATATTATTGACGGCATGGTAGAAGCGCATAAAACGTTCCGGATTCTGGTGATAAACAGGAAGAACTTCTTCTAATATCTCTTGATACGTAAATGGCATTGTTATCGTTTATATTGGGGATCTGACCAGCTTTCATGTAGTAGCCTTTCATGCAGAGAGTTTTTTCCCGTTTGTTTATAGGTATTTTTTCAGTTCTTCTCGATCTATAAAAAAAGCACATGCCATATACTTACCTGGTAATCCAATTGTCTGTGCTTTTGCATCATCTCCACAATCTTTTTCAGTCCCAAAGCCAACAATTGAGCCGCGTGGATCATCCTTAACATCGACTATGGTAGTGGACATTCTCAAACCTTTATTGTCATCTGCTGCCATTTTCTTAATAGCGTCCAGAATTTTATTACCATCATTATTCATATCTATATTATTTTTAATTATTCGACTTGTTCCTCACCTTCACGTATTAGGGTAAAAGGTAGTTTGGTACCACAATTCACACAATAAGCTGTTTTACTCTTGTTTAAGGAAACTCCATCGGAATATTCCCCACCGGAATATGTGCCGTCAGAATTATGCACACTCGTGTAACTCATTCTAAACAGATCACTATACTGATAACCGTAAAAACCATTGCAATAAGGGCAAGGAAGCGGTTGTGCTTCAGTTACTTTTATGGAGATTTTTTTGCTCATTTCTGTTCTTGCTTTGAGCCTATTTAGGCTACATCGTTAATACTAATTTCTCCTTTCAAAACTCGCTTTACCTGTCTGTCGATTATCTCTTGAAATTCAATTTGGCAGATAAGCGAGCAATCCGGTATAATCTCTTCTACTGGGTCGCCCCGCCACGTTGGCAGTTTGTCAAGGAAGATGCGCCCGTCTTTATCCTTTAGGCATGTTGCACCTACATCACGTTCAATCTGTACCATTTGAGCAAATACCTCCGGGAAGTCCTTCCGGATTTTGTTCCAGTAGCCCATGCCACCTTTCACACAACCGATGCAGTTGTTGTTATTGTAGCCCATCTTGTACATAGCGGGGATTTTAATACCGGCTTTCCAAAGCATACCCATAGCATCCGGTTTCGTAATCTGCTTTTCAATAAGCGGAAATAGCGGCTTTGTGTCTGGATATTGTTGTTTTAGCCGGATAGCCCGGTTAATCTCTTTCGGGTCGTAATCGAATCCCCAAACTTGCCCGCCCCAAGAACCAATCTCCTTTTCCAACTTATACCGAACTTTCTTTTTCAGTTCAAGAGTACAAGCAGCACCATGCGCACCATTGATAAATCCTTTCCGTAGAACATCGGCTACGCAAGTATATTTGTCGTTTTGGATAATGTGGATAGGCTGCCCGTACCACTTTTCGCAGTCTGCAAGGAATCGGGCGTTATCAGGATGCCCGGAGCCAGTTTCGATGTAGTGAAATAAGCACATAGAGAAATAAGAATACAATATCAAATGGAAAGCGTGTAG
>OHAT01003541.1_pt1 | contig 10137 bp, 9 predicted proteins | sample 1577141 | NCBI WGS metagenome assembly OHAT01 (sample SAMEA3541578, study PRJEB24748) | human gut metagenome | biome: human gut; feature: human-associated habitat; material: faeces | place: China | collected 2012
GTGTAATTTCCAATTTTGCGGGACAGGCATTGCTAGATAAAGATATAACCATTTATGGAGACGGAAAACAGACACGTAGTTTTCAGTACATAGATGATCTGGTGGAAGGGATGATACGTATGATGGCTACGGAAGATCACTTCACAGGACCAGTGAATATCGGTAACCCTTGCGAATTTTCCATATTCGAACTGGCTCAGAAGATATTGGAACTGACCTGTTCTCATTCTAACATTATTTTCGAACCTTTACCTCATGATGACCCTCGTCAGCGCAGGCCGGATATTACTCTGGCAAAAGAAAAGCTGGATTGGGAGCCTCACATTCATCTGGAAGAGGGGCTGATGAAAGTGATTGATTATTTTAAAAGTGTTCTGGCTAAATAATATATACCTATGACACCGGATGTAAATGTTGTAATAAGTCATTCTGAGTACACTGTTTTGGTTGTGGATGATGTGGTTTCTAATGTCTTGTTGTTAAAAGTGTTGTTAACAAACGAGAAGTTTAAGGTGATAACTGCCGGTAATGGAAAGGAGGCATTATCCCAGGCGGTCAATGCCCGTCCCGATTTGATTTTGTTGGATGTCATGATGCCCGAGATGAATGGTTTTGAAGTTGCCGAACGATTGAAAGCCGATCCGGAAACACAACATATTCCTATTATATTTCTGACAGCCTTGAATACCACTGCCGATATAGTGAAGGGTTTCAAGGTAGGTGCGAATGATTTTATATCCAAACCTTTTAATAAGGAAGAGCTTGTGATCCGTGTTACCCATCAGATATCCCTGATTGCCGCCAAACGGATCATCATGAAGCAAACGGAAGAATTGCGTAAGATTATTATGGGGCGCGACAAGTTATATTCTGTTATCGCACATGACCTGCGTTCACCCATGGGATCCATTAAAATGGTGCTCAATATGTTGATACTCAGTCTTCCGTCCGAACAGATCGGTAAGGAAATGTTTGATATGCTGAGCATGGCCAATCAAAGTACGGAGGATGTTTTCTCTTTGCTGGATAATTTATTGAAATGGACTAAAAGCCAGATAGGCAAGCTGAATGTAGTTTATCAGGACTTTGATATTGTGGGGAATATTGCTTCGGTTATCGAAATTTTCAATCTGGTAGCCGGTATGAAGAATATAAAGGTGAACTTCCCGGTGCATGGAAAGATTGAGGTACATGCCGATATGGATATGATGAAAACCATCTTGCGTAATCTTCTCAGCAATGCAATTAAGTTCAGTTATAATGATTCCGAAATTCTGGTTAATGCCGAAATAGAGGGTGATAAAGTCATAGTCAGTGTAAAAGACACCGGAAAAGGCATGAGTGAGGAAGACCAAAAGAAATTGTTGAACACGGAAACTCATTTCAGCAAATACGGAACGAATAATGAGGAAGGTTCCGGATTAGGCTTGTTATTATGTCAGGATTTTGCTGTTAAGAATGGTGGGCATTTATGGTTTGAGTCTGAAGAGGGAAAAGGTTCCACTTTCTTCTTTTCGGTAGCTTTGAAGAAGTGATTTATCAAAGTCCCACCTCCAGATATACCGGGTTATGGTCACTCATATCATAAGGAATCACCTTATATTTTATACCTTCCAATAAGGTGGAATGGAACAAGTAGTCTATCCGTAGTAAATGGTGAAACCCCCGATAAGTGGCTCCGTACCCTTCTCCAGCGGTTTGAAATCCGTCTTTCAAGCCGTTTTTCAGAGTTTCATAAGTAAAAGTTCCCGGAGGGTCATTGAAGTCACCGCATACAATCAAGGGATATTCCGTGGCATTGATCAGCGAACTGATTTGTTCAGCCTGTCCGGCACGTCTGACAGTATTTTCCCGGAAGTTGTCAGAATAGCCCAGATAAATGCCTCTTTCCTGTTCCTCATCTTGTTCTCCCCGAGCCTGTGCTGCTTTGGAACGCATTCTGTCAAAGCTGGTAGTCTGCATGTGCACGTTGATGATGCGTATCGTCATACCTTTTACATCCAGGTCGGCCCAGATGGCTCCGTTGTTGGTATTCGGAAATTCTATTGTTTGTGACTGTCTGATGGGGTAGCGGCTGTAAATGGCCTGACTCAATCCTTCGGGGATAAACGAGTAAGGGAATATTTTAGCATACGTATTCTGTAAGTCTTGTTCCGTAAAGTCGCCATTGCCTCTATATTCCTGAAAACAAAGTACATCCGTTTCCTCCTTGTTCATCATCTCGGCAAACTCCTTGGCGGAGAATCCCGTAATTTCATTTCCAAATGAGTGGACATTGTAAGTCACTACTTTCAATCTGTTCTCGTTAGCATATTTGGTAGGGTTATAAATTTGGTACATGGAAGTGATGTATTCGTAATTTACTATCAGACCCGTCAATGGAATCCATAACCAATACCGTAGTCTGATGAGCCAGTAAATAAATAATATCGTATTGACAACCACCAGTATAGGTTTGCTTAAGGCAACGTATGCGGCGAACATATTCTCCACCGGATTTATTTTACCTGAAAAGTAAGCGAAGATGGAAAGTCCCAGAATGAAGATTGTGAACAGGATAGATAAAAAATAGGCAAATTTGTATACGGCTAATCTTCCCATAAATTACTTTTGTTTTAGATACTTGTTTATAGTCATTTTCAATAAGTCGGCAGATACCGGTTTGGTTAAAAACTCATTGCATCCGCTTTCTATGGCAGCTATTTTGTCTTTTTCATATGCGTATGCGCTTACAGCGATGACAGGTACGCTGGCAGACATTTCCCGGATGGCTTTGGTGGCGTCCAGACCATTGATGTTAGGCATTTTTATATCCATCAAAATCAAGTCGGGTTTGTATTGTTCATAGAATATGATAGCCTCCATACCGTCATGAGCATGCACCAGTTTGTACATTTTTCCGAGCATAGCCTCTATCAAGTCATAATTGCTTTGATAGTCTTCCGCCACTAGGATGGTCATTTCCTGGTGGGAAGTTCTATTGTTGTCTTTAATGGAAGCCGGTGTAAGTTTTTCCTCCCATTTCATATCTCCGTTTGCCGAAATGTAAGGCAATGTAAAAGTGAATGTGGTTCCGGTTTCCATTTTGGATTGTACAGCTATTTTTCCTCCTAACTTTTCTACAATGATTTTGCTGATGGAAAGCCCCAGTCCTGTGCCTTGCACTTGGTTGTTGGCCATGATGAAACGATCGAATATCTTGTCTATCTTGTCATCGGAAATACCGCTTCCGGTATCGGCTACATGAAAAACAATCTCTTTTTCCTTTAATTTATACCCGAAGCTGATAGAACCTTTGGCGGTGAATTTCGTAGCATTACCTATCAGATTGGAGAAAACCTGAAACAAGCGGTTCCTGTCTGTCGAGATAACCAGTGACGGATCGGACTCTTCGAAAACAAGCTCCACTCCGGGTTGACACCGGAAACTATACGTGTTTTTTACATCCTCACATAAAATATAAAGGGATACAGGCGCATAGTTGAACTCCATCATGCCCGATTCAATCTTCGACAGGTCCAAAATCTCGTTGATAAGTTCCTGCAGGCGCATGTTGTTTTTTTCTACAATATCGTAATACTGCAATCTTTCCTCGGCGTTTTCCGTTTCGGCTATAATGCGTGAGAATCCCAGAATGGCATTCAACGGCGTACGGATTTCATGGCTCATATTGGCAAGGAAGGCAGATTTCAGCTGGTTGGAGCGTTCTGCTTTCCAAACAATTTCGGATGTGTTCTGTATATATCCTTCCAATACGGTTCTTTGCATATATACCTCTTTGTGGTATGTTTTTATTCTCATATTGACGGTCTTTCCGTCAATAAGGAGTCTATAGTTTACGGTATTGGAAGCATCTTTCTCCTTCAGGTTTTCTTCCAGCCATTGACTGAAACGGTCCTTGTCATCAAGGTGCATATAGTTCATGTATTCATCTATGGAAATCTGTTTCTGTTCCTCATCGTTACAGAATATCCGGGTGTATCCCGAGTAAGTGAAGAGCCGTGTGGACGAATCGTATGCCCATAATCCTATTCTTGCGGCTTTTTCTACTTCGCACAAATCTTTTTGCTTTTTTTCCATTTAAAAGAAAAATACGCGGCATTTTTCCCCGTTTTCGCCGTGTTCCGCCGAAGAAGTTTCGGGAAAAAGAAAATGCTCCTCATCATACTTGCTGATAATACATTTGTAGTATTTCACGTCATCTTCCAATATTAATTTGTAATTCCGTGCGGAAGGTTTGTCTCCTGCCCGTACTTTGATGAATTCCGCATACATCTCCCGTGCCGTTTCTACGGGGAAATAAGAGAATATATTTCTCCCTATAATATCTTGTTCTTTTATAAAGAAGTCCGTCGTATTAGCCTTGAAGTCTAAACAGGTGCCGTCTTTATATACGAAAAACATAGTATCAGCCGTAATTTCCAGAATTTTGTCTGCATACTGCTTATCGTGCAATATATTACTCGGAATTTTCATATTAATAGTATGATTCTCAATATACTGTTTCTCTTAGCGAATTTAGATGCGTGATATTTGTTACTGACAGCAAATATACAAAAAAAATATTGTTTATATCATTTTATATCGTAATTTTGCAAGGTAATCAATGAAAAGAAGAAATGAAAAAGATTTTGGTAGCTGAAGATACGGAAAGTAATTATCTCTTATTATCTATAATTTTAAGAAAGGAGTATGAAGTTCACCGTGCCCATGATGGGCAGGAGGCTATTGAGAAATTTGAGAGTTGCCGGCCCGATATGATTTTGATGGATATAAAGATGCCTGTTATGGACGGTTTGGAAGCTACCAGAAGAATTCGTCTGAAGGGAGGGACACTTCCCATCATAGCTCTTACCGCCAATGCATACGACAGTGACCGTGACAAGGCTTTTGAAGCCGGATGTGACGATTATATGGCCAAGCCGATCATGGCTCCCGCTTTGCGTGAGATGATAAAAAAGTATTTTGGTGAGTAAATATTATGCCCTGCGGGACTTTTCCCATGTTCCGCCGGCATGTCTCTTCAAATAGAAGAAACCTTTTATCACATTGATGTTCATGAACAGGAAATAGTAGGGAATATAAAGGAATTTGTTCTTTACGGACTTGGCAGACAAGAGGCTGCCATAAACTCCCCCGAGGTAGAATGCGGATTGCAGCAGAAGAAAAAGAAAATAAACCGGGAGGCTTTCACTACAGACAACCAGCAGGATATTCAAGGGAAAGAGCAGAAACAAGGCGACCGGGGTTACCGACCATCTCAGTACGCGATGGGAAACATATTGAAAACTGAGGATTCCATAACGTAGCGGATTCAGCAGTTCTTTCAAACGATAGACAGACTGCAATCCTCCTGCCGCGATACGTACTTTTCTTTTTTCCTCTTCTTTCATATCGGCCGATCCGCTTTCCAAGGCATATGCCGTATCACAATATGCTATCGTATACTGCTTCATGGCGATACGCAGGGACAACATAAAATCATCCAGTAGGGTATCTTCAGGCATTTCCTCATATAACGGGGTGCGGATGGCGAATAATTCTCCGGCAGCACCTATGGCGGAATAGAGCTGATAATCCATTTTTTTCAGCCATGATTCATATTTCCAGTACAATCCTTCTCCTCCGGAAACCGCTCCTTCGGTACTGTACATGTCCACCCGTTTTTCTCCTGCCACACATCCCACCTGCGGATGGTTAAAACATTTTACTATCTCGCGAACGGCCTGCGGATTAATAAATGTATTGGCGTCTGTGAATATGACCAAAGGTGTGGTGACAAATCCCATGCCCCGGTTCATAGCGGCTGTTTTTCCTTTTCTTTCGGGGATAAACAATAGGGTGACATCGGGATACGCTTTTAATTTTTCATTGGTTCGGTCATTGCTGCCGTCCGTTACCCATACGGTATGCAGTTTCTCTTTGGGATAATCCAGTTCTTGGCAGTTTTTCATCTTTCCGTCTACTACCTGTTCCTCATTATAGGCGGTGATGAACAGAGTGATTTCGGGTAGGTCGGTGTTGTTGCCGTTCCGGCAGGTTTCTTGCTTCGGTTCGTCCGTATCGTAGAAGGAAATAAAACTTTGTTTTATTTTTACCAATATCCACAACAGGATTCCGTATCCCACATAGGTGTAGAATACAATGAACAGGAGAACGAAGAAGAGGATTTCAAGAGTGTTCATGCTAGTATTTCTTTATATATATTCAATATTTCTCTGGCTGTGTTCTCCCATGAGAACCGACGGACTCTTTCTAGTCCATATGCAGTTTGTGACTGATAGAATTCTGCATTTTCTTCTAAATGAAGGAGGGCGGAAGCAATTTCCTCCGGTTCGAACGGATTGACCAGAATACCCTCCGGTCCTGCGATTTCGGGCATGGCGGAAGTGGTTGAGGTGATGACGGGAGTTCCACAGGCCATCGCCTCCAGAATGGGGATGCCGAAACTTTCGCGTAAAGACGTGTATATAAAGACGGATGCTCCACTATAAACAGCGGGTAGTTCTGTGTTTGGAATGTATCCGGGATGATACAGCATTTTTTTTATTTCTTGTAATCCTTCCCGGTTCAGATATTCGTCTATGATCTCTTCTTTCAGGTCGGCGATAAGCAAGGGAAGGGGCTGACTGGATTTTTTTAAATAAATGCCGTATGCCTGCAATACCCTTGCCGTATTCTTCTTGGGATCGGTATTTCCTAAAAAGAACAGGTAAGGATGGTTCTTTATGTATCGGGCAGTGATGGCCTGTGCGTTCCATATGGGTATGAAATGTTGTGAATAGCCGTTGTATACGGCGACAAGCAGTTGTTTGTCAATGTGCAGGAAATGACTGATGCGGTTGCATTCAAAATGAGAAACGGTAATGATTCTTTTGCATTTGGTAAGGATTTGGGGAACAATGATTTTTCGGTAGAAACGTCCCAGTCTTTGGTACATGGACTGGTTCTTGCCTTGTTTTTTTTCTAGAAAGATAATGTCGTGCAGTGTAAGCACCAGTGGAATGTTTCCATACACAGGGGCAGTGTTGCTTGTGCAGTGCAGCAGGTCGGGTTTGATTTTTTTTAAAGCCAACGGTAGTCCTATCTGTTCCCAAAGCGGATAGGATGGCCAATTAACGGTCACGATATGCATGTTGGCGGATTCCTGCAAACAAACATCATCTCCCGGGCTGACCAGTATGAAGTATTCGTTCTGTTGGTCTATCTTTTGCAGTTCCCGGATGGTTTCCAGAGCTACATAGTCCATGCCATGTTTCTCTTTTCTGAAGATGCGCTGGGCTTCTATTGCTATTTTCATCTGTCGTTACTTTATCAAGTTAGAATCTTCGTCCTCGTAATTGTTTTTGCTATAGAAAAGAGTCGTGAAGCTTCTTAAACCTTTTATGGCTCGTTTTTTGAAACTGCTGAACAGGGATCCGTCGGCCGAAATAGTGCCATAGCCGGTAAGGACACGGGCTTTGCGGGCGGTGACGAATCTTAATTTTCCGTATTTTTTCAATGCCAGTGCCAGGGAGCCGTCTTCTCCGCGGAGTATGTCTGTCCGGAATCCTTCTTTCCGGGCTGTTTCCGTGTGGGAGGCAAAAACCATTCCACGCACATTGAGCTCCCGTCTGTTCAGATTTTGTATTTTCAAATAGAGATCACGTAGTGTCTCATAGAAGAAAAGTCCTAAATGATGTTCATTAGGAAGAAAACTCCACAGGGCGTATGCACCTGCCACTTCTTTGTCCTGTAAGACCTTTATCATGGTACTGATGTACTGGGGCGGATAAAGTGTATCGGCGTCTATGCAGAGATGATACTTCCCCCGGGCATGGTTCAGTCCGCATTGCCGGGCAAAACCGGGACCTTTCTGGTATTCATTGAAGTAGGTGACTCCTAATTCTTTTAGTACCTCTTCGGTGTGGTCGGTAGAATGATTATTGATGACTAGTATTTCTACAGGATAGTTATGTTGGTTTTCACATAAAGACCACAGGCAACTCAATATCCTCTTTTCTTCATTATGGGCGATGGCGACCACCGAAACCAGCGGAGCATGAGTTGCAAGCTGCCGGATCTTGTCTTTCACTTGGTTGATAACCGCTTGTGGGGCTTGGGTGAAAGGCTTGTCATAGATGGATAAATAGTCAGCGTACCACTTCATGCGTTTTTATATATTCGGACAGTGTGACCGGATTCCGGTGATTACTGAATCGTGATTTGAATTTGTTTTTGAGGATATAGAACAGGGCTTGAATCATCTTCTTCATTTCCGTCAGGGCGGAACGGCGGGGATATAGTTTCTCCATCATTTCCCGGTTCCATTTGTTGAGGAAGAAAGAGGAGTAGTATTCATCTTCGGGATTGACTAGTATCTCCACTTCATCTTTCCACTCATAACGGTTCAAGGTTATATCTCCTTCCGTCAGCCACAGCAGTTTGTAGGGGAGGGATTGGAAAGGCAGATAATTCAGGAATAATTCTCCATAGTCGTTTTCATAGTTTCCCGGCATCTTGTTCTTTTCATAGAAGACCAGTTTGTTGTCTATATCCAATATAACCCATTTATGTGATTTTTTGGGAAACAAGTATTCGCCCAGCAGACTGGGAGTTTCTATGTATCCCCGTCGGGCTACCCTGCATAATTCCTTGACAAAAGCTTCGGGATATTCCACGTGTTCCAATACCTGATTGCATATTACGTAGTCAAACTCCTTGTCTTTGAATGGCAGTTTTTCTCCATCGGCATGTACAAAGGTCTGATGCGGGTATATTTTCACGTCACCGCAGCGGTGGTAATTGGTGTCAATAAATTTTTCGACTATCACGTTGGAGCGATATGTCGGATTATGGCCCGGACCTATCTCCAGCACTTTGTCATTTTTATTTATATGGATGTCTCCTCTGTCGTAGGGGGAATCTGTTTTCATTGTTTTGTTCCGTTTAATAAGTTGTTGAATAGCTGAATCCACTGTTGCATTATTACATCTTCAGCAAAACGTTGTACATTGATGCGGGCTTTTTTCCCCATTTCTTTTCTTATTTGTTCGTTCTCAATCAGATAATTTATTTTTTCGGCCAGTTCTTCTGTTTTTCCATTTTCGACCAATAGTCCGTCTTCCCCGTCCCGGATGATGTCTTTAGGTCCGCACGGACAGGCGAATGACACGGCAGGTACTCCGCACGCCATTGCTTCCGCTATGACCATTCCGAATCCCTCAAATCTGGAACTTGATACAAAGATAGAACTTTCATGGTATTTACAGAGCATATCCGGGGTTGCATTTTCAAGAAAAAGGTTCTTTAATTTCCATTTTCCGGCCAGTACTTGATATGTAGTCTTGTCTCCTTTGCCATATATATGTAATTCCCAGTCCGGATGCCGGTTACAGACTTTGCTCCATGCTTCCAGTAACAAATCGAATCCTTTTTGATAAGTATATCTTCCGGCTGCGGTTATCCGTTTATTGTTCAAGTCGCTGAATGTTCCGGATTGAAAGGGTAGAGGGTTGCTGATAACTTTTACATTTTGCAGTTCGGGCCAGTTTGCTCTGTCTTCCTCACTCAGTACAACGAACTTGTCCAGCTTTTTTAAATGCCTCACCAGACTTTTCATCCATAATTTGGCAAAAAGTTCCTTGATGAAGTTGCTTTCGTTCTTTTCAAAGTTACGATAGTTTTTCCGGTTTACATGTAGCTCCCCTATCTTTTTGCTTCCATCTTTGAGGGAAGTGATAAAGTTTATTTCCCGTCGTAACAAAGAAACTGTGATGTCCGGTTTGAGGTGAGACAAGGCGGCAGAGAGCTTGCGTCGGTATATTCTTTGTTTTTTCAGATAAACCGGCACTTTTTTCCAAAGAGGGAGTTCCCATAATTCTTCAAAATCTATATCCAGTTGGATGATTTTTACTTTGGGCGATAAAGTATAGCAGGGAGGCTTGCCTTTTCCGTCAGTCAGCAAAATATATATGTCATAATTACCATTCTCCGCCAGATAATTGGCTTTGGTGGTCAGTACCCTTTCCACTCCTCCGGGGATATGGAGAGAGGGGGTACAATAGGCGATTCGGATCATAGGCGGGAGTATTACAGGTTGTTTATTACTTTCATCATCTGTTCTTTCCATGACAGGTTTTTAATGGAATCCCTTAT
>OHAT01003542.1_pt1 | contig 10136 bp, 4 predicted proteins | sample 1577141 | NCBI WGS metagenome assembly OHAT01 (sample SAMEA3541578, study PRJEB24748) | human gut metagenome | biome: human gut; feature: human-associated habitat; material: faeces | place: China | collected 2012
CGTCCCCTCCAGTAGGACCGGCGTTAGGTTCTAAGGGAGTCAATATCATGGACTTCTGCAAGCAATTCAACGCTAGAACACAGGAGATGGCAGGCAAAATCATCCCGGTAATTATACAGGTGTATGGTGATAAGTCGTTTGATTTTATTACAAAACAACCTCCTGTTGCTATTCAACTTTTGGAAGTTGCTAAACTTAAATCCGGATCCGCGGAGCCCAATCGCAAGAAAGTGGCTTCTATCACTTGGGATCAAGTGAGAGCAATCGCTACGGACAAGATGAAAGATTTGAACGCTTTTGAAATTGAGAAAGCAATGAGTATGGTAGCTGGTACCGCCAGAAGTATGGGTATTACCGTAACCGGTGACAGACCTTTTTAATGAACTTGTAACACTTCAAACGTAATGAGTAAACTGACAAAAAATAAGAAGTTAGCTTTAGCGAAGATCGAAGGTGGAAAGGTATACTCTATCGACGAGGCCGCACAGCTTGTGAAAGAAGTAACTTTCACGAAGTTTGATGCGTCAGTTGACATGGACGTTCGACTGGGTGTAGACCCGCGTAAAGCCAATCAAATGGTGCGCGGTGTATGTACTTTACCTCATGGAACCGGTAAACAAGTAAGAGTTTTGGTTTTGTGTACTCCTGACAAGGAAGAAGAAGCTAAAGCAGCCGGAGCCGATTACGTGGGCTTGGACGATTATATCGAGAAATTGAAAGGCGGCTGGACCGACATCGATATTATCATCACGATGCCTTCTGTAATGGGTAAAGTAGGAGCTCTTGGTAGAATTTTGGGTCCTCGTGGATTGATGCCTAACCCGAAGAGTGGTACTGTAACCCCGGAAATCGGGAAAGCAGTAACCGAGGTGAAGGCTGGTAAGATCGACTTTAAAGTTGACAAATTCGGTATTATTCACGCTTCTATTGGTAAAGTAACATTCGAGCCGGAGAAGATTATGGAGAACGCGAGAGAATTCTTGAGCGTGATCAATAAACTGAAACCGACTGCAGCGAAAGGTACTTATATCAAGAGCGTGTATCTGTCAAGTACGATGAGTCCCGGTATTCAAGTAGACCAAAAGACTTTACTTGATTAATGTAGTAATCTAAAAAGGACTTCAGTAGTATGAAAAAAGAAGATAAAAAAGTCGTAATAGAAACCTTGACGGAGCAAGTGAATTCTTACAAGCACTTGTATGTTAGTGACATTTCCGGTCTTGACGCTGTAGACACTCAGGCTTTGCGTCGGGCTTGCTTTGATGCTAACATCAAATTGGTGCAAGTGAAAAACACTTTGTTGAAAAAGGCTTTGGAAAACGCTACCAACAACTACGAGGAAATTTTTTCTGCGTTGAAAGGCGATAGCGCAATCATGTTGTGCGACACCGGAAACGGTCCTGCAAAACTGATTAAAGAATTCCGTAAGACCAAAGACAAACCGGTATTCAAGGCCGCATTCGTAGAAGAATGTGCTTATGTTGGCGAGGATCAGCTTGAATCGTTGATCAGTATCAAGTCTAAAGAGGAGTTGCTTGCAGACATTATCGCAATGTTGCAGGCACCGATGCAGAATGTTATTTCCGCATTGCAATCCGGACAAAATACGATCGCTGGTGTTGTTAAAACACTTTCTGAAAAAGAATAATTTTTATAGTTTAGTAAACAAACAATTTTAAATAGTATAGAAATGGCAGATTTGAAAAAACTTGCAGAAGAGCTAGTAAACCTTACCGTAAAAGACGTAAAAGAATTAGCTGACATTTTAAAAGAAGAGTACGGAATTGAACCTGCAGCTGCTGCTGTGGCTGTTGCTGCTCCTGCAGCCGGTGGTGCTGCCGCTGAAGCTGAACAAACTGAATTCGATGTTATTTTGAAATCAGCAGGTGCAGCTAAATTAGCCGTAGTTAAATTGGTTAAAGAATTGACCGGTCTTGGTTTGAAAGAAGCTAAAGAAGTAGTTGACAAGGCTCCGGCTCCATTGAAAGAAAAAGTTTCTAAAGAAGAAGCTAACTCATTGAAAGCTCAATTAGAAGAAGCAGGAGCTGAAGTTGAACTTAAATAAGGTATAAAACCGGTAGGTTTTTAGGTTTAGAGTCTTACGCGGACTCTAAACCATTTTGTTGTTATGATTGTTTAGGTTCAAAAAAAATAATAGATGTCTTCATATAATTCAAACAATAGAATAAGCTTTGCATCGATAAAAAATCAGCTGGAATACCCTGATTTTCTTGAGGTGCAGTTGAAGTCTTTCAAGGACTTTTTTCAATTAGGTACCACGCCTGAGAACAGAAAGAATGAAGGCCTTTACACGGTTTTCAAGGAAAATTTTCCTATAACTGATACACGGAACAACTTTGTTTTGGAATTTTTGGACTATTTTATAGATCCGCCCCGCTACACGATCGAGGAGTGTCTGAGTCAGGGATTGACTTTCGGCGCACCCTTGAAAGCGAAGTTAAAGTTGTACTGTACAGACCCGGAACATGAAGATTTTGATACCGTTATCGAGGATGTATATTTAGGGAATGTTCCTTACATGACTCCGAAGGGTACTTTCGTGATCAATGGAGCAGAGCGAGTGGTAGTTTCTCAGTTACACAGGTCTCCCGGCGTTTTCTTCGGGCAAAGTATCCACGCGAATGGTACGAAGCTTTATTCCGCGAGAATTATTCCGTTCAAGGGTTCATGGATCGAGTTCGCCACGGACATCAATAACGTGATGTACGCGTATATCGACCGGAAGAAAAAATTGCCCGTGACAACTCTTTTGAGAGCGATCGGGTTTGAAACGGATAAGGATATCCTTGAGATATTCGGTCTTGCAGATGAAGTCAATGTTTCCCGTACGGGGTTGAAGAAAGTCGTTGGCAGACGTTTGGCTGCTCGTGTTTTGAAATCTTGGATTGAAGATTTCGTTGATGAAGATACCGGTGAGGTTGTTTCTATCGAGCGTAACGAGATTATCGTTGATCGTGAAACGGTACTGGAGCCTGAGCATATTGATGCAATTGTCGAATCCGGCGCGAAAACGATCCTTCTTCACAAGGAAATGCAAAACTTGGCTGATTATGCTATTATATATAACACGCTGCAAAAGGATCCCTGTAACTCAGAGAAAGAAGCCGTGTTGCATATTTACAGGCAATTGCGTAGTTCGGAGCCGCCAGATGAGGCTACTGCACGCGATGTGATCGATAAGTTGTTCTTCTCGGACAAACGTTACGATTTGGGTGACGTGGGACGTTACAAGTTGAACAAGAAGTTGAATCTCGCGACAGACCCGGATATCCGTGTGCTGACGAAAGAGGATATTATCGAGATCATCAAATATTTGATCCGTTTGTTGAACGCCAAGACGGACGTGGATGATATCGACCACTTGAGCAACCGCCGCGTACGTACGGTTGGCGAACAATTATATAATCAATTCGGAGTAGGGTTGGCCCGTATGGCACGTACGATTCGCGAGAGAATGAACGTGCGCGACAACGAGGTGTTTACCCCGGTTGACTTGATTAATTCGAAGATTTTGTCTTCGGTGATTAACTCGTTCTTCGGAACGAATGCGTTGTCCCAGTTCATGGATCAAACGAATCCGCTGGCTGAGATAACCCACAAAAGACGTATGTCCGCATTGGGACCCGGTGGTCTTTCGAGAGATCGCGCCGGATTCGAGGTGCGTGACGTGCATTACACTCACTATGGTCGTTTGTGTCCGATCGAAACGCCCGAGGGACCGAATATCGGTTTGATTTCATCTCTCTGCGTGTACGCCAAGATCAATGACCTCGGGTTTATCGAGACTCCTTACCGTAAGGTAAATGACGGAGTGGTGGATTTGTCCGAAGAAGGAGTGAAATATTATTCGGCGGAAGAAGAAGAAGAAAAGGTAATCGCTCAGGCTAGTTCCCCGATCAACGAAGAAGGGAAGTTTACCAATAAATGGGTAAAAGCCAGAAAGGATGCCGATTTCCCGATGGCAGCGGGTGAAGAGGTGGACATGATTGATGTTGCCCCGAACCAGATTGCTTCTATCGCGGCTTCTTTGATTCCCTTCTTGGAGCATGATGATGCTAACCGTGCGTTGATGGGATCTAACATGATGCGTCAGGCAGTTCCGATCATTTCTCCGGAATCCCCGATCGTGGGTACCGGTTTGGAAGCTAACTTGATCAAGGATTCCAGAACACAGATCGTTGCTGAAGGTCCGGGTGTGGTTAGTTTCGTGGACGGGCGCAAGATCGTGATCAAGTATGACCGCACGGAAGAAGAGGCTTTTGTAAGTTTCGAGCCGGATACGAAAGAGTATTATTTACCGAAATATCAACGTACTAACCAAAGTACGACAATCACGTTGAAGCCGATCGTGAGAAAAGGCGAGCGTGTAGAAGAAGGACAGATTCTGACGGAAGGTTACTCTTCCCAGAAGGGTGAGTTGGCTCTCGGGCGTAACCTGAAAGTGGCATTCATGCCTTGGAAGGGGTACAACTACGAGGATGCTATCGTGATCTCCGAAAATATTGTTCGGAATGACGTGTTCACTTCTGTTCACGTGGACGAGTATTCTTTGGAAGTGCGTGAAACGAAACGCGGTCTTGAGGAGTTGACGGCCGATATCCCGAACGTGAGTGAAGAGGCAACGAAAGATCTGGATGAAAACGGAATCATTCGTGTCGGAGCTCGTGTACAGCCGGGAGATATCTTGATCGGTAAGATTACCCCGAAAGGTGAGTCTGACCCGAGTCCGGAAGAAAAGTTGTTGAGAGCCATCTTCGGTGACAAAGCCGGTGACGTGAAAGATGCTTCTTTGAAGGCTTCCCCGTCTTTGAAGGGTGTGATTATCGACAAGAAGCTGTTCCAACGCACGATCAGCGACCGCAAGACTAAAGCTGCCGGAAAGAATATACTGGCAGAGTTAGACGAGCAGTTCCAACGTAAAGTAGGTGATCTTACTTCTCTGTTGATCGATAAGTTGTTCGAACTGGTGAACGGTAAGACTTCACAAGGCGTGAAGAATTATTTGAACGAGGATATTGTTCCGAAAGGCGTGAAGTTCTCGTACAAGATGCTGCAGAATATGGATTTCTTGCAGATTAACCCGAACAAGTGGACGACAGACAAGCAGAAGAATGATATGATCCGCGACTTGTTGCATAACTATATCATCAAGTACAAAGAGATCGAGGGACAGATCAAGCGTAAGAAATACAACGCTACTGTCGGGGACGAACTTCCCACGGGTATCATCAAGATGGCAAAAGTTTACGTGGCTAAAAAACGTAAATTGCAAATCGGTGATAAGATGGCAGGACGTCACGGTAACAAGGGTATCGTATCCCGCGTGGTAAGAGTGGAAGATATGCCGTTCTTGGCTGACGGAACTCCGGTTGATATTTGTTTGAACCCGTTGGGTGTGCCTTCCCGTATGAACTTGGGACAGGTATTCGAAACCGTATTGGGTTGGGCAGGTAAGAACTTGGGAGTGAAGTTCGCTACTCCTATTTTCGATGGTGCAACTCTTGAAGATATCAATAAGTACACGGACGAAGCCGGTGTACCTAGATTCGGTACCACGTACTTGTATGACGGGGGAACGGGAGAACGTTTCGACCAGCCGGCAACCGTGGGGGTGATCTACATGTTGAAGTTGGGGCACATGGTTGACGATAAGATGCATGCTCGTTCTATCGGTCCGTACTCGTTGATTACTCAACAACCTCTTGGAGGTAAGGCTCAGTTCGGAGGTCAGCGTTTCGGAGAGATGGAGGTTTGGGCACTCGAGGCATTCGGTGCATCACATATCCTTCAGGAAATCCTGACAGTGAAGTCGGATGACGTGATGGGAAGAACGAAGACTTACGAGCATATCGTGAAAGGGGAACCTCTGCCGAATCCCGGGATTCCAGAGTCTTTCAACGTGTTGTTGCATGAGCTTCGCGGGTTAGGATTGAGCGTAAACCTAATATAATGGAAAATTGAAAATGGAAAATTGAAAATGGGGAAAGAAAGTCTATTAATTTTCAATTCTCAATTTTCAATTTTCAATTAACAAATAAAATATGGCCTTCAGAAAAGACAATAAAGTAAAGAGTTTTACTAAGATAGCGATTGGGTTGGCTTCGCCGGAAGAGATTCTGGAACGATCCAGTGGCGCTGTACTAAAACCGGAGACGATTAACTATCGTACTTACAAGCCTGAACGTGACGGTTTGTTCTGCGAGCGTATTTTCGGACCGGTGAAGGATTACGAATGTCATTGCGGTAAGTACAAACGTATTCGTTATAAAGGGATCGTTTGCGACCGTTGTGGTGTCGAGGTGACGGAGAAGAAGGTAAGACGTGAGCGCATGGGGCACATTCAATTGGTGGTTCCGGTGGCTCATATCTGGTATTTCAAATCATTACCGAATAAAATCGGTTACTTGTTAGGTTTGCCTTCCAAGAAACTGGATACCGTGATTTACTACGAGAGATACGTGGTGGTGAACCCGGGTATCATGGGTGATACCGGTATCAAAACAATGGACTTTTTGACGGAGGAGGAATATCTGGATATTCTGGATAAGCTTCCGACGGATAATCAATATCTGGATGATGATGATCCGAATAAATTCATTGCTAAGATGGGTGCCGAGGCGATCTCCATGTTGTTGGAGCGTCTGGACTTGGATGATTTGTCCTATGATTTGAGAAATAAAGCGAACACGGAGACTTCTCAACAGAGAAAGAACGAAGCTTTGAAACGTTTGCAGGTTGTAGAGGCTTTCCGCGAGAGTAAAGAGATTAATAAACCGGAATGGATGATCGTGAAGGTGTTGTCTGTGATACCGCCCGAGTTGCGTCCGTTGGTTCCGTTGGATGGTGGTCGTTTTGCGACTTCCGATTTGAACGATTTGTACAGACGGGTAATCATCCGTAACAATCGTTTGAAGAGATTGATCGAGATCAAGGCTCCGGATGTAATCTTGCGTAATGAAAAACGTATGTTGCAGGAGGCCGTGGATTCATTGTTCGATAACTCTCGTAAGTCTAACGCCGTAAAGATCGAGAATAACAGACCGTTGAAATCTTTGTCCGACAGTTTGAAAGGTAAACAAGGACGTTTCCGTCAGAACTTGTTGGGTAAGCGTGTTGACTATTCCGCGCGTTCGGTAATTGTCGTTGGGCCGGACTTGAAGATGCACGAATGTGGTATCCCGAAGGATATGGCAGCCGAATTGTACATGCCGTTTATTATCCGTAAGTTGATCGAGCGCGGTATCGTGAAGACGGTGAAGAGTGCGAAAAAGATCGTGGATCGTCGTGACCCGATTGTTTGGGACATTCTGGAAAATGTGTTGAGAGGGCATCCGGTTTTGTTGAACCGTGCGCCGACTTTGCACCGCTTGGGTATTCAGGCTTTCCAGCCGAAATTGATCGAGGGTAAGGCTATTCGTTTGCATCCTTTGGCTTGTACCGGATTTAATGCCGACTTTGACGGTGACCAGATGGCTGTGCATTTGCCGTTAGGTAACGAGGCTGTTCTGGAAGCGCAGATTTTGATGTTGTGTTCGCATAACATCTTGAATCCGGCTAACGGTGCGCCTATCACGGTACCTTCTCAAGATATGGTACTCGGTTTGTACTATATCACGAAACCGAGAAAAGGCGTGAAAGGTGAAGGTTTGAAGTTCTATGCTCCCGAGGAAGTGATTATCGCTTTCAACGAGCGGGCTGTGGATTTGCATGCCGAGATTGAAGTGAAAATTGATGATGTAGATAATGAAGGGAACGCGATCAACCACATGATTAAGACTACTGTCGGTCGTGTGATATTGAATCAGTTTACCCCGAAGAATTATCCGTATATTAATACCTTGATCACGAAGAAAGCTTTGCGTGACATCATCGGTGACGTGTTCAAACGTTGCGGGGTGGATGTGACCGCCAAGTTCTTGGATGATATCAAAGACTTGGGTTACCGTAAGGCGTTCGAGGGTGGTTTGTCATTCAACTTGGGTGACGTTATCGTGCCGGAGAACAAGCAAGATTTGTTGCAGGAGGGATACGATCAAGTGGAAGAGGTGATGATGAACTATAACATGGGATTCATTACCAATAATGAAAGATATAACCAGATTATCGATATTTGGACACACGTGAACGCTAACTTGACTTCAACTTTGATGAAGCAGTTGGCATCTGACGATCAGGGATTCAATTCTATCTACATGATGTTGGATTCCGGAGCCCGTGGATCTCGCGAGCAGATTCGTCAGTTGGGTGGTATGCGTGGATTGATGGCGAAACCCCAAAAATCCGGAGCTACCGGTGGTCAGATTATCGAGAACCCGATTTTGGCAAACTTCAAGGAAGGGCTTTCGGTGTTGGAGTACTTCATTTCAACCCACGGTGCTCGTAAAGGTTTGGCGGATACGGCATTGAAGACGGCAGACGCCGGATACCTGACTCGTCGTCTGGTTGACGTGGCAAATGACATCACGATTACCGAGGAAGACTGCGGTACGTTGAGAGGGGTTACCATTTCGGCTATCAAGAATAACGAGGAGATCGTATCTTCTTTGTCCGAGAGAATATTGGGACGCGTGTCCGTGCATGATATTTATCACCCGAATACCGGTGAATTGATCGTGGCATCGGGTGACGAGATCACGGAAGTGATTGCCGATATTATTGAAAAATCACCGATCGAGCGAGTTGAAGTACGTTCTGTACTGACTTGTGAGGCGAAGAAAGGAGTTTGTGCTAAATGTTATGGACGTAACCTTGCTACCAGCCGTATGGTTGAGAAAGGTGAGGCTGTCGGAGTTATTGCGGCACAGTCTATTGGTGAGCCGGGTACCCAGTTGACATTGAGAACTTTCCACGTGGGAGGTACTGCCGGAAATATTTCCAGCGAGAACTCGTTGAAAGCGAAATATGACGGTTATATCGAGTATGAGGAATTGCGTTCTGTCGAGCATGTGTTGGATAACGGAACGACTTGTGACGTTGTTGTCGGACGTTTGACGGAGTTGCGCATTCTGGATAAAAACACGAATATTATATTGATTTCTCACGCTATCCCTTATGGGGCTAAATTGTTCGTGAAGGATGGTGATGAAGTAAATAAAGGTGAGTTGCTTTGTGAATGGGACCCGTTCAATGCGTTGATCATTACTGAATTTGCCGGAACTGTCGGGTTGGAGAACTTGATTGAGGGTGAAACCTACAAGGAAGAATCTGACGAAACGACCGGATTTAGAGAGATGATTATCATCGAGTTCCGTGATAAGATGAAAGCTCCCGCTTTGCGTATCAATGATGCGGAAGGAAATATGATCAAGAGTTACAACTTGCCGGTAGGCGCTCACATCGTTGTAAAAGAAGGTGCAGAGGTAACGGCAGGTAGTACGATTGCGAAGATTCCGAGGGCTGTTGGTAAGGCAGGCGATATCACGGGAGGTCTTCCTCGTGTTACTGAGTTGTTTGAAGCACGTAATCCGTCTAATCCTGCTGTCGTTTCTGAAATTGACGGTGAGGTTACAATGGGTAAGATCAAGCGTGGTAACCGTGAAATCATCGTAACTTCGAAAACAGGTGAAGTGAAGAAGTATCTTGTTGCATTGTCCAAACAGATTCTGGTTCAGGAGAACGACTATGTGCGTGCTGGTACTCCATTATCTGATGGTGCTACTACTCCGGCTGATATCCTGGCAATTAAAGGTCCTACGGCTGTACAGGAATATATTGTGAATGAAGTTCAGGATGTATACCGTCTGCAGGGTGTGAAGATCAATGATAAGCATTTTGAGATTATCGTTCGCCAGATGATGCGTAAGGTTCAGATCGATGAGCCGGGTGATACTCGCTTCTTGGAACAACAGGTAGTGGATAAGCTTGAGTTTATGGAGGAAAACGATCGTATCTGGGGTAAGAAAGTCGTTGTTGATGCAGGTGATTCTCAGAATATGCAGCCGGGACAGATTGTTACTGCTCGTAAGTTGCGTGATGAGAACAGTATGCTGAAGCGCCGTGACTTGAAACCTGTTGAGGTACGTGATGCTGTAGCTGCAACTTCGACTCAGATTCTTCAGGGTATTACGCGTGCTGCACTGCAGACTTCAAGCTTTATGTCAGCTGCATCCTTCCAG
>OHAT01003545.1_pt1 | contig 10124 bp, 12 predicted proteins | sample 1577141 | NCBI WGS metagenome assembly OHAT01 (sample SAMEA3541578, study PRJEB24748) | human gut metagenome | biome: human gut; feature: human-associated habitat; material: faeces | place: China | collected 2012
TGCTTCAGGGCCTTGGTGGCCGTACCCATCAGGTTCAGGCTCTTCCAGTCCTGAAGCTGCAAATGTCCGGCGCTGTAGCTCTGGGTCAGGTTCCGGATGGTGCTCTGGAACGCAAAGCCCGTTTTGCCCGCGTCTGCGGTGGCGTTGGCAATGCCCATGATCATGGGGATCATCTTGTCGATGTTGCCGCCCGCAGCCGTCATCTGGGAAAGGGCGCTGGTCATCTCGCTGAAGCTGTAGCTGGTCTCGTCAGAGTACCACATCAGCTTGTTCAGGTAACCGTTCACCTGATCGATGCTCTTGCCCGTGGCGTTCATGATGGTCTGAACGTTGGAGGTCTTTTCGGTGTACTTGTCCCAGCCGCTGACCACCTGATCGATGGACAGGCTCTTGACCAGCTTCTCACCCGCGTCCACAAATTTGTTGGTGATGTTCACCAGTGCCGTGGTGGCCACGATGTTCAGGCTCGAGAATTTGGATTCCAGCCGGTCAAGACTCGTCTGCATGGTGGCAAAGTCCACGTCCTTCGCGGCTGCGTCCAGCTTTTCAAAGCCCTTTTCCGCTCCCTTGAACTGGAGCTTCTCCATCAGCCGGTCAATGGTCGAGATGGTCTGTTTGGTATTTTTCTCAAAATTTGCGTTGTCAAACCGCATTTCAACAACGCGGCTGTCTACTTCCTGGCTCATTCTGTCCTCACCTCGCCCCATGCCCGTGCTGCGATCCGCTCAAAAATCGGCCGCATCGCAGGGTTGATATAATCCACGCCCTCTACGTATCCTCCGTTCCGTGTGCCGTGTCCGTATTGCAGGATCACCGCAATGGGCACGCCGTCCACGATGTTGGAGTTTCTCCATGTAATGGTGATGCTCTCTTTTCCCTTGGTCACTGTGTAGCTCCAGCTTGCCGCCGTCTTTCCCGTGTCCTTCGGGGTCACCTTCGCAAGGGCCTCCACACCCTCCTGTCCGTATCGGTCCAGCAGCTCATCCAGGCTCAGGTTCGAGCATCGCTTCAAAAATTTCCGGCTCTTCTTCCAGTCGCCCTTCTGGCGAAATACGATCACCTTCGGCATCTTACCCTCTCGTCTTCAGCCGGGCCTTTCTCTGCTCGTTCAGCATCCGCTGCTGGGCCATCCGGTCGCCCTTGCGCATCTTCTTTGCCGGTGCCTGGCTCTCCTGGCAGACCCGGATCAGGGTCAATAATCGGTTCAGATGCCACTTCTCGCACTCTTTCGGAATGCCAAAGCTGAACATCTGGCAGTACAGCACCTCGGCCGTGGTCTCAGTCCCGCTTTTCCGGGGTGGACGTTTTGGCCGGGGCTTTCCTGCGGTCTTTCGTTCGTTGGGTCTCGGCTCCCCGCTGAACCATGTTGCGGTCATGGGAGCTTCCATATATTCGTTAATGGAACGGTACTGTTCCCGGGTCAGTCTGGCGTACACTTCGGGGTCTACCCCCTTGGTCACCGTCATGCAGCGGATGTAGTCCAGCCACTGCTCCACGGTCAGCTTGTCCAGATTGCTCAGGAACGGGATGTTCCAGTTGCTTTCCCAATGAGCCAAGGAGAGCAGTGAATGTTCCAGCTTCAGGACCACGGCAGGCGTGTAAACAAATTCCTCTGTCTTTTCGTTCCACCGCTGTTGTCCCGGTATCGTAAGCGTCATCATTTGCTTTCTCTCCCTGGTATGTGTTCATTGAGGTGCCCTTCTCAGAGCACGCTCCATTTTGAATGTTCTTCTAAGCAGAGCTCGCCTCTTTGGGGGAGCTCCGCGACGCGCCGCCCTTTGGCGGACGGAGCGGTAAGAGGGGCATGTTACTGCTCCTCAGTGCCCTTCACGGGGGCTTCCAGCACCTTCAGGCCGGGCTGTGCGTTCACAGGGGCGGCCTTCTTGGTCTCCTCCTTCATGTCCTCCGGCAGGATGCCCTCAAAGAATGCGGCCGCTGCCTCGCCGTTGGAGGCCAGCTTGTAGTACAGGTCGCTGTAGGCCTGGGTGGACATAAAGTCCGCCAGCACCGCATCGTTCTTGATGAACTTCCGGCCATCCGGGCTCAGCACACCGTAGCTCTTGCAGATGATCTGCTTGAACAGCTTGGCAAGCTCCAGCTGGCTCTGGGCGGCAGTGATGCGGTTGATCATCTGCACAAGGCCGCCCTCGGTGGTCAGCTCCATCTCCATGATCTCGGCACGGGTCAGATTGAAGTAATAATCTTCCGTCCGCTCGGTACCGCCAAAGTCCACGGTGGTCATCGTCTTTTTCAGCATTTTTCTTCTCCTTTATTGTTCATCGGTTTTTGTTTAACCCTATCTCACAAACCTTCCCGTATTGCCAAGGGCTATCGGGTTGCGGCTCCCAGCGTCTGCTTCGCTCCGCTTGCATCCTGCTGGCCGCGGCCCCAACAACTCCTCCCTGTTTCCGCCACTGGCGGCGGTCGTCGCCGTTGCCCTACTAGGGGAGCTGTCAGCGAAGCTGACTGAGAGGTTTAATCCGTTCTCCTTGGCGAGACCGAAGTGGTGAGAGGTTTCATCCGTCCCCTTACACCTGAGCCTGAGCCTGAGCCTCGCTGTCGGTGATCAGCTTGATCAGCTCGTCGGGGGTGGGCAGGGTTGCCTCGGCGTTCTCGGTACCCCAGAGCTTGTCCTGAATGGCCTTCACGGTGGCAGGCTTCAGCTTGGAGCAGTCGATCTCCATGTGGCTGGTGGGGCGGTGGCCGGTCACGCTCACGGGGGAGGTGGTGCACTCCCAGCTGAAGGTGATGGCATCAGGGTTGTCGTTGATGGTGGCGTAGCTCTTCTCGCTGGGGGAAGCGGTGCTGTTCCACGCAATGTGGATCTTCTGGCCCACCTCGTCGTCAACGTCGTTGCCCACGGTGGTCACCCAGCTGAAGCCAAAGCCCTGGCGCTTCTGCTGGCCGATGGAAACACCCGTTGCAACCTGTGCGGAACCGTCGCAGGGCTCCCACTCGGTGGGGTAGGTGTAGGCTTCGATGGTGTAGCCGTACTCCTCGGCAGAGCGCAGAGAAGCATACTTGATGTCGTCGGCGTAGAGCTTGGTCTCCTCAGCGCCGGAGGGGCTCTCGGTCACGGCGGTCAGGCCATTCCAGGCCACGCCCTTGTCGTAAGCGCCGGTGTTGTTCATGGGATACAGGACACCCATCTTGGTGCCCATCTCGTAAAACTTTTCGCCGACAGCGTCCCAAATCAGTCTGGACATATAGTTCCTCCTTAGATGTAGATCGTAAAAACGGTGTGGTATAATCCGTCCGAAACAAAAGAGCGGTCGTAGGTGCATTTTGGCAACACACTTACGGCCGCTTTGATCTTGCTGTCAGGGTCTTTGTCCATCACGGTCACCGTGTAGAACGGATGCTGGATGTACACCCTGTTGTTTGCATGGTTGTTCCGGATTCTGGTTTCGCTGTACACGATGCAGGGATATTGGAGCTGGAATCCCGCTTTCGGCTGAAAATAGAGGTGGATCGACTGTCCGTTCTCCTTCAGCACTTCGCGCAGGAGCGTGTCAACCTTCAGCCGTGCTTCCATTCCAGAGCCCTCCCAAAGTCAGGATCAGGCGCGGGTATTGTACCTTCACGCCGGTCACCTGCCATTTCTGTCCCATGAACACCGCATACCGGAGATCGTAGAGATGGGCGTTTGCAAACGGGTCCGCCAGAACGCTCAACTGGTTTCCAACCGTGATGTCGGGGTTCACCTTGTCCCCAATCTGCATCTGCCGTCCAAACTCCAGCACGTCCCCGTAATAGGTGCGTTCCGTCATCTTCTCGGTAAAAACGCTGGGGGCGGTTTCCTCCACCTCATCTGCAAATCCCAGCTTCCCGCAGTATCTCATCTCTTCTCACTCCATTTTGATTTGTTGTGGCTAACCTTGGAACCTGAAAAGATCAGGCCTCGTCCGCAGCCATGGTGCAGGTGGTGGCGGTGGTGCCGTCGGTCACAACCACACCGGCAGCCACCAGGGCCACAGGCAGGTAGGTCTTGTCGGCAGCCATCACGATCAGACGGCCCAGCTTAAAGGCCTCCTCCACGTCAGCCTTCTTGGCCTGAACCTTGTGGGCCTCGTCCTCGTACAGCTTCTTGTCGGTGTGCAGGTAGGCAATGTAGTTTGCCACGTGCAGGTCATAACCGGTCTCGTAGATGGTGTTCAGCATATTCATATCCTTTCTCTTTAAGCAGCCCACTCAACAGCCATGGCGCTGAACGGGGTGGTCAGAGCGCCGGAGCAGCGGGTCTCGATCAGGTACTTCTGGGCGTTGAAGTCGATGTCGAAGTCGTCGAACATGGAAACAGCGCCGCCCTTGTCTGCGCCCACGGTGTAGTCGGCCAGGTTCACGATCAGGCAGACCAGGTCACCGCCCTTGGCACCCTTGCGGCCCTCCATCTCGGGGATGGTCACAATGTTCTTCACACGCAGCTTGCGGGCCAGAGCAGCCTCGTCAGCATACAGCGGGTGGCCGATGCCGTCCTCCAGCAGGAGCATCTCGGTCAGAGCGTCCTCGGTGGTGAACAGGGTGGGGGTGCCAGAGCCGCGGTACTCCTTGCGGCTGCGCAGGATCTGCTTGATCAGGGCCTTGTACTTGTCCTCCACGGTGGTCAGGCCGGTGGTCTTGCACTGGACCTTGATGGTAAACAGGTCTGCATCGTTGAACACAGGGCGGATGCAGTTCTCATCGATCTTGTCCTCAGAAGCAGCCAGACGGCCGTCGCCCAGCAGGTAAGCCAGAGCCAGCTCACGGTTCAGCTTCAGGCGCATCTCCTGCTTCAGCCATGCCACAACGTCAAAGCTGGTAATGTCGATCACGTCGTCGCGGTCCAGCTTCTGCTTCTTGTACACGGTGGTGGGGCTGGTGGAGCGGCGCAGCAGGCCAAAGACCTCTTCCTTCTTGAAGTTGCCCTTGAAGTAACCCTTGGCGCGGGCATCCTCCTCGGTCAGGTCGGCAAACATGCTCTTGATACGGCTGAAGGGGACGTGGTGCACAGCGCCCATGACCACGCTCACCCAGTCGTCGGGCTTGTCGATGATGCGGGGCGTGGTGTCCAGCAGGTGATCCTCAGGGAACAGCCAGTCGATGTTGTCGATGCTGTGGGACAGCTCGTCACTGTCCATGCCGGCATCCTCAAAGGCAGCCTTCATGGTGCCGTGGCTCTTTGCGGTCTTGACCACGTTGTTGATCTCTTCGATGCTGTGCTTCAGCACAGTTGCGTTGGTATCCTTGTCGAAAACATTCTGCTTCACGGTATCGTCCTCCTCACCGTCATCGTTGTCGCCGCCTTCCTGCTCTTCCAGGGCCAGGCCCACCAGAGCATGGCAGCACTCTTTCTGCTCGTCGGTCATGCTGTTGTAGACCTGCTTGAGCGTCTTGCCTTCGTTCTTTTCATCCGCCATTTTGGCTTCCTCCTGTGTTGCTTCATCGTCGGTCACGGCATCGCCGCTGTCCGCACTGTGTGTAAGGTCTTCCAGCGGGTTGCCCTCGGGGTCCATGCCGTGGGTCAGACTCAGGCCGTCCTCGTTATAGATAAAGGCCTCGCCGCCCTCGTAGTCCTCATCGGCGCTGTGCTTCACCACCTCGTCGATCAGGGCACCCGGGTTGCATCCGGCCAGCACCAGGCTCACTTCCCGGATAAAGCCGTGCTTCACGGTGCTGCCCACCTTCTTCAGGCCATTGGCAAAGATGGAAAAGGCGCTCAGGTCGCCGCTTTCCACGCACTTTCGGGCCGTCCGGCCGGTGTCCGTGTCGTTGAACTTGGCGTAGCAATATACGCCGCCGGGCCGGTTCTCCAGCAGGCAGTGGCCGATCACGTTGTCCACGTTGGTGTGGTCGTGGTTGTACACCATGGGCACAACCTTGCCGCTGCACTCCTTAAAGGCATCCTGCGCGATCACCAGCCCGTCATAGCACCGGACGTTCGCTTTCGTCGCCCAGCCGCTGCAATCGTAGTCAAAATTAACCATTTTGATTTGCAATACTCCTCTCTACGGCATCCCGCCCTGCCGTGATTGTTTTGTTCTGCGCCGCAATTTCCTCACTGCTCTGGCTGATGTTTGCATTCCGCAGTTCATCCGCCTTGGGGTCCTTGCTGGGTTTCATGCCAATGGCCTGCCGGAACTCGTTGGAGGTCATGATCTCGTTGCGGGTAAACTTGTCGGCCATTTCGGCAACGGCGGAAACAGGGGTCAGCTTGAACGGGTCACGGAAGTACATCACGGATTCCCGGTTCGCCCGGTCGTCCTCGGTCAGGAACTTCCGCCGGATCTCGTCCACGGCAGCCGCCACAATGGGTTCGATGGTGCGGTTCTCGTAGTTGGTCATCACAGCATCGGAAGCAGTACCATTCATGATCTCCGGGGTGATACCCAACTGGCTGTATGCCATGTTGGTCAGGTATTCCACGGTCTTCAGAAGGTTGTTTTCGAGGCTGCGGTTCAGCTGCGTGATATGCTCCGTGCCATCGGTGTAGGCAATGCCGTATTTGGAACCGGCGAGCTGCTGTTCGATCTGTGCCCGCCGTTCTTCGGCCTGTTTCTTCCTGGTCTCGCCCTTCACAACGTAGGGCAGCTGGATGATCAGGTCGAGCTTGCCGCTGCCCACCTGCTCGTCGATCACGTCCATCAGGTTCAGCTTCCGGATCAGGCGCTGCACCGTGCCGTTGGGCTCGTTCATCACGGCATAGAACGGGTTCTCCACCAGGGCCACCTGTGTCTTCGGCAGGGTGATCTCCTCTTTCCGTCCGGTCCGGTCGTTGTACACTTCCAGCCGCACGTCGTCCGGGTACCATTCCAGCACCCTTCCCACCCGCATGGATTCGATCCGGATCTTACCGGTCTTTCCGTCGTAGTCCACGTCAATTGGCACCAGCGCAATGCATCCCTCGTCCAGCATGGAAAGGAACATGTCATATCGCAGTGCCCGGCCCGTCTGGTCCTTGTTGCCGGAAAGGTTCAGGCAAGAATTAAGGCCCGAATCAACGGTTTCGTCGTAGCGTCCGTTTTCATCGAGCCTTACATGATTGATGGTAATTGCCGCCGCATCCATGGCAATGCGGGTGTTGATGGCCGTCATGATCGTCCGGTCATTGCTTCGGTTCAGCCTTACCCGGTCAGGCCGGTAGCTGTATCCTTCGCCGCTTCTTCCGGGGGGATCCCGGTTCAAAAACGCATTCCAGGCGTGTCTCAGTCTGGAGCCAAAGGTTTGTGATGCCATTTTGATTTCCTCCAGACCTTAACTGTCTTTCTTGTCGTCGTCTTTCTTGTCATCGTCTTTCTTCTGCTGGTTTCCGCCAGCGCTTCCGCTCACAATGGCGTTCGCCAGATCAGGGTTCTTGAGTTCCTTCGTGATGAACTGTTTTGCTGCGTAGCTCATAGCACCGGAAGCTGCCTTGGTCAAAAACTGCTGGGAGGCATTCGTCATTACGGTCTTCACAAAGCTCTGCCCACTGTATACGTCCTTCCGTAGCTGTTTCACGTCCTTCTGGAGCTGGAGCCGCTCTTTCTCGGCTTTCAGTTCCTTGTTGGGGTCATCCGCCCGGATGTTGGTCTGCCCCTGAAGATCCCGGTACTGCTTTTCCATTTGCAGCCGGTTGATCCGCGCCCGCAGCTCCTCGTCGGAGTAGTCCTCCGCGTTTTTTCCGGTTCGCTTGGGCGCATACTCTGTCTTGGGCTCCTGTGCATCCTCACCGGCGTTCCCGTCCCCGGCATAGTGCTTCTTGCCTGCGGCCGTCAGGGTACCATCCTTGTTCTGGTACCGCCGCACGCCCCACTTCATGCCCTTGATGCCCCAGTGGTATAGCTCGTCCTTGTATACCTGCATGTTTATCTCATCACCTCACTTTGCTTTCCGCACATAAGCTCCCGGAACAAACATGCTCTTTCGCCATCCTGCTTTCTGGTAGGCCTTGTTCTCGGTTTTGTTGTTCGGCTTTTTCTTGAAGTCCATCTGCTTTCCCAAAAGTCTGCTCACAGTCTGGAAGCCCTTCTGTACGGCACGTTTCCGTCTCGTCGCGGCCATTTTCTTGTTGTAGCGCTTCTTTGCTTCCTTCATCTGCTCCTTCTTTTCTTTCGGAGTTTCATTCAGGGCTTTCTCTTTCCGGTATTTATCGTCCCGGAGCTTCGCGGAGGTCTCTGCGCTCACATATTTCTTGCGCGTCTGCAACTTTCCGTCCTTGTCGGTATACTGTTCCGTTGCAGTCCATGCGATCCGCCCGTTCGGGTGCTTCTCCATGCCGTACTCACCGGTCAGTTTTTTCTTTCCGCTCCGGATGTAGGCGGCATAGTCCTCTTTCGAGTAGAAGTACCGGTAAACGTTATGTCCATCCTTCGTTCCGGTCGGAACACGGGCATAATACTTGTGGTTTTTCTTTTCGCTGCCCTTCTGGCCGTTTTTCCCGAACCATCCATGCTCCAGGTAATCCCACCAATCGTTCACTCTATCGCTCCTTTCTTTGATTTACAACGTTTGTCAGCTGTGTTATACTCTTCTTACCGAACATTTTCGACAAAGAGGAGTTCTTATGGAATCTGTTATATGCCCGAACTGTGGCAGTAAAATATCTATCCCGGATTCAATGCCTGATGATGTCATCTGTGAAAAATGCCAGAGCAAGTTTGGTGTAATGTATGAAGCAATCGAACCGTTAACATTCAAAGAAAAATTATGGAAATTTACCCACGACCATCGTAAAAAGATTGCAGCAGGGCTTATCATTGGTGCCATTGCGTATCAAGGATACTTATGGTATCAGCAGTTGATGGAAAGAAACTCTTCTGAAGAAACTCCGATATTAAGCGACAGCACCATTTCTGAAAACGATTCCTCTGAAGATACCGCATCGACAGAAATGGAACTTGATAACGATCCGGATACCTATGACAGAAAAACGGTTATGCACAATATATCCATCCGGAATATGGGAGAGAACCGTTATCCGAGTCCAGAAAAGCGCCAACAAGCTAAGGATCTTGGGATTGATCTGGGACTACATCAAACGATTGTAGATGAGTACCCTCAACGTCATCGCGTAAAGAAAGAAGACTCCTGATTATTCAAACGCATCCCGGTTCTGTTTCCATGCCACGTAAGCGTCCATCATGGCAGCCACGGCATCGATCTTCTGATCCTGCCGCTGTTTGTAGAGCTTCCGGTTGCCGTTGGTGTCCACCAGCGTAATGCAGTTGCCCATGGCAAATTGCATCAGCTGTTCGTCAAACAGCAGCTTCCGCTGTTCGCTCAGCTTTTTCAACTCACCCAGCGGCACGCTTTCGGTCTTTGCGCCCTGGATCACTTTCACAACGCCAAAGGTGCTGTTTTCATCGCCCCAGCGCTTCACAAACTCCTGCGCGTTGTAGGGGTCGTAGCCAAAGGCCCGCACGTCGTACTCGTTCTCCATGATGAAGTTGTCCAGGTCATCGTATACCTGCATCATGTCCAGGACTGTGCCGTCAAACACGAACAGGGTCCCTTCCCGCATAAACTCCTCATACTGCTGCCGTCTCGAAGCCGGAAGCTGACTGAGGGTGTAGGATGTGATGTAGTCCCTCGTCTTGACCCCGAAATATCCGTTGGACAGCGGAAACAGGAAGGTAAAGGCGCAGAAGTCGTCGCCCATGGAAAGATCCGCGCCCATGGCACAAGGCATCTGCCAGAAGCTTCTCTTCCTGTGGCACAGGGTCTCTTCGTAAGGGAAGAAATAGGTGTAGCCCTCCATGGGCAGGTTGAAGCGCTTGGCCAGAATATCGTTTCGGGCGCTGGGGGATTTCTCCGCACGCTCCACGTCCAGCTGGTAGGTCTCGTAGCTCACGGTCTTGCCCAGGTTCGGGTTGGCCTTCAGCCACATCTCCGGCTGGCCTACTTCCTCAATGGAGTCCAGCTTGTAGTACCAGATGGACACATGGGGGTTGACGTACTCCCCTTTCAGGATGCTCATCAACTCCATTTTGATGTCGTCGCCGCAGCCGTTGCGCACCGTGCCCTCGGAGGAAGCAGCCACGATGAGATAATTCTCGTTCTTGGCTGCGCCCTGTTCAATGGCACCAATGGGGTCTTCCCGGATGTCGCAGGAGAGCCACTCGTCCACGGTCGCCACAGTGTCGCGCCGTCCTTGCAGTTTCTCAATGGTC
>OHAT01003547.1_pt1 | contig 10121 bp, 6 predicted proteins | sample 1577141 | NCBI WGS metagenome assembly OHAT01 (sample SAMEA3541578, study PRJEB24748) | human gut metagenome | biome: human gut; feature: human-associated habitat; material: faeces | place: China | collected 2012
GCCCTTGGCTCCACCCAAAAGCCCCGGGCTGGACAAAACCGTAAATCTTTGCTATAATACTAAGCTGTGTTAATACGCAAGGAAGGAGGATGCCCCATGACAGAAGAAAATAAGAGCCTGCAATCCCCGCAGAATGAGCCGGAACCCGAAGCCGAGCCGGTGGATACCGCCGCTGCCATGCAGTACTTCGAGGCCTCGGAAGCCGCCGCGGAAGTCGGCCGGGAGATCCTCGCTTCCCGCAAGCCCAAAAAGCAGAAGCAGAAAAAGCCCAAAAAGCAAAAGAGTCCTGTACAGCAGGAACCCGAAACTGCCCCTGCCCCGGAACCCGTCGAGGAACCGGCGGAGCAGCCCGCTCCGGAAGCGACGGAAACCAACGGCTGGCAGCCCTCCCAGCGAGAGGAACCCGCCGCGGAGCCGGCAGCCGAGCCGGCCCCTGCCGAACCCCAGGAATCCCCGGAATCCCAGGAGCCAAAGGCCCCCAAGAAGCCGAAGAAAAAGAAGAAAAAATCCCGGCCGAAGCAGGGGAAGAAAGCCCCCGCCAAGGCAAAGAATGCAAAGCCCAGGGAAAAACGCCCCACTTTGGCGGAATCCTTCGAGAGCATGGAGCGCGGCTGCGCCTACATCGGCATGCAGCTGCTGCGGGAATACTATGCCATTCGCCGGGGCATCGGTCATGTGTACGGCCGTGTCCGGGCCCGGGTGCCCATCCTGTGGCGGAGCCTACGCTTTAAGGTCGTCCGCCGGACGGAGCACTTCGCCGATGAGGTGCTGTTCCCCTACCGCATCCTGCACGATGAAACAGCCGAGCTGGCCGCCGCCCTGCGGGATAAGACCCCGGAAGGGAAAGCCGGCCGCCGGGACGCCTGGCGGGATTACGGCCGGGCCGTTGCCCGCCCCCTGAACCGTGTTGCCAATTTCTTCGCCCCCATTTTCGGGTTGGCCATTCTGGCAGGCGCCATCGCCTTCTTCAATCAGTTTACCTTTGCCCTTCGGGTGGAGTATAACGGCGAGTCCATCGGCTACATCGCCCAGGAAAGCGACTTTTACGAGGCACGGGATGCCATGCTGGCTCGCCTCATCAATGAGGAATACATCCCGCCGGAGGATACCATCCCCACCCTTTCTTTGGCGGTCGCCAAGGAAAAGGACCTCCTAACCAAGGAAGAACTTACCGATGCCATCATGCGCTCCTCCGGCAATGAGCTGGTGGATGCCTCCGGCTTCTATCTGGAGGGCAAGTTCCTCGGCGCCCTGGAGGATGGCAATGAGTTCCTGCTCTACATGGATAAGGTGCTGAATAACTACCGCACCGGGGAAGAGCACGAAACGGTGCGGTTCACCAAAAATATCCGGCTGGAGGACGGCGTTTATCCCGTTAGCTCGCTCATGACCGTTTCCAATCTGCAAAGTTACCTGCGCAGCAATAAGGAGCTGCGCCGCAGCTACACCGCCCGCCCCGGCGAGACCATCGAAGCCATCGCCAAGCGCTACGGCCTGACGCTGGAGGAGATGTACGACCTCAATATGGAGCTGGAGGAGTATCTCACCGCCCTGCGGCAGCAGCAGCTGGGCTACGATCCCGATTCGGTCATCCTGCCCGATTCCGGCACCCCGGCCGAGGAGTGGAACGCCCGGCTGGAGGATATTTCCGTCAATGGCGAAACTCCGCTGGAAACCGCCATCAATAACGGCATGGTGCTGTATATGGGCCTGCTGTACTGGCCGGAGGACCTGCCGGATGGCGCCGCCGAGGAGCTGGCAGCCGCCGCCGGGGATAACAATGCCCTGTACCGTCTGCAATATGGCATCACCGATGAAACGGCGGAAGCCCCGGCCGATGAGGCCCCGACGGATGCCGCCGCCGATAATACAGCCGATTCGACCGATCCCACCACGCCGGCGGAGGACGCCGAAAGCGGCGAAACCACCACCGGCACCCCCATGCAGACCATCAGCCTCATCCCGTTGGAGCAGGTGCCCCTGCAGGGCGATGAGGAACTGCTGGTGGTGCAGATGGATGTGGAGCTGGGCATCCAGGTGACCCGCCGGGAAACCTATATGGCCAATGTCCAGTTCGGCACCACCTATCAGGATAACAACAAAAAGCCGATCGGGGATACCAGCACCATTTCCGCCGGTATTTACGGCCAGGATGAAGTGGTGGCCGATGTCACCTACATTGACGGCGTAAGAGTGGGCGAAACGGTGCTGAGCCGTACCCGCCTCAAGGACCCGGTCAATCAGGTTATTGCCCGCGGCACCCAGACCATTGATGACTATTTTGCGAGCACCGGCGGCCGGTTCATCTGGCCCGCCGATGGCGGCTACTTCTATGGCTCGCTGGGCAGCTACGGCGGCCACACCGGCATGGATATCGCCTGTCCCCTCGGCACCACGGTCCGTGCCTCCAAGGCGGGTACCGTTACCACCGCCCTCAATTACGGCTGGAACTACGGCTATGGTAAAACGGTGGTCATCAACCACGGCTACGGCCAGATCACCCGCTATGCCCATATGTCCAATGTCATTGTTACGGTCGGCCAGTATGTCAAGCAGGGCCAGGTCATCGGTTACAGCGGCAGCACCGGCAATTCCACCGGTCCGCACCTGCACTTCGAGATCCGTATCGATGGTGCCATCAAGGCGCCGGAGAACTATATCGGAAAGGTTTACAACCGCTAAGCCAAAGAAAAATACAAGCCTTACAGTCCCCCCCAACGGAGTACTCCGCTGGGGGGACTTTTTGGGGGAAAGAGGCAAGGCCCACAGTGTTTTGAGGGAAGCCTCCCCCAAAATGAGCTGCGGCAGGTTGGGTGCTATTTTGCCGTCCTACCGGTGAGCTGCCGGAAAGGGAAAACTTTACTGCCCCGTGGCAGTGATGGTAATCTGCAGAGTCAGATCGGCGGCGGGGGCGGCCCCCAGAGCATAGACGGTCAAGGTGCCATTGGCATTGGCAGCGGTAAGGGCGGTGACCCCGGCCTCCTGCAAGGCCATCAGCTGGGCGGCAGTGGGATGCAGAGTCACCAGCGAACCAGCGGTCAGTCCGGCCAAAGCGGCGGCTTGGGAATAGGGTTCCTCGGTACTCCACCCGGCAGCGGTAAGGGTGATGCTCCCCAAAGTAATGGCAGCTTCGCCGGGATTGCCCTTCGGCCCTTGGGGGCCGGTTTCACCAGGGTCGCCCTTCGGCCCTTGCGGGCCGGTTTCCCCGGTTTCCCCTTTCGGCCCTTGGGGGCCGGTCTCGCCAGGGTCGCCCTTCGGCCCTTGGGGGCCGGTTTCACCAGGGTCGCCCTTCGGCCCCTGAGGACCGGTCTCACCAGTGTCGCCCTTCGGTCCTTGAGGGCCGGTCTCACCAGGGTCGCCTTTCGGCCCTTGAGGGCCGGTTTCACCAGTGTCGCCCTTCGGCCCTTGAGGGCCGGTCTCACCAGGGTCCCCTTTTGGCCCCTGAGGACCGGTTTCACCGGGATCGCCTTTCGGCCCCTGGGAACCGGTCTCACCAGGGTCGCCCTTTGGTCCTTGAGGGCCGGCTTCGCCGGGAGCGCCGTTTTGGCCGTCTTTTCCGTCCTTACCGTTGGTGCCGTCTTTGCCATCCCGGCCGTTAAACAGCCCGGCATCGGCATCGGTCCGGAGGGCATCTGCCGCCGAAACGGCGGCTTCCGCCTTGGTAAGCAGGCTTTGGACGAGGGTGGGGGTGGCTTCAGTGGGGGTATTTTCCTCCGGCTGGGTGCCGGTGCATATGGGCCCCAGCAGGCAGCTGACAGTCGGCAGGACGACCTCCTCCCCGCGGGTGCCGTATACCCCCACACGCAGGTACTCGCCCGCACGGGTGAGACATTCCCACGGGATGAAGCATTGGTTATCCTCCCCCAGCAGGCAGCTGACGCTGACGGTGCCGGCGGTGAAAACGGCGGTGCGATCGAGGGCAGCCCACTGCGGGGAGAAGCGGAACCGCACCGGGACGGCCTGTACCATACCGGTGGTGAGAAGTTCATTTTGGGCCACGGTGATGGCGGCCCCGGTGACTTGACAAATGATCATAAATTTCCTCCTTGTGATAAGATCCCCTGCACTAATACGGCAAAATGGCCGCTTTTTTGCAGTTAAAAGGTTAATATTTCACTTTTCTTAATGGAAAATTTACAATATTGGAGGAATATGGACTGATTTTACATAAGGATTGGGCTAATGAGAGAATGATTTACTGGGAATATAAGTTTGTTTCGCGGGACGATTTGCGGCCACCTGGCGGCGAAAGCCTCCCTTGTGTAAAGGGGAGCCGTCAACCCCTCAGTCAGCCTTGTGGCTGCCAGCTCCCCTTACACAGGGGAGCCTTTGGGTGTGCCGACAGGTGAGATGAAATTCGGTATAAAAGGGGTCGCGGCGGTTGGGGATGCGGAGCCGAGCGCCGCCGGTGGCGGATGCAGCGAGGCGGAGCATCCGCAGCGGTCGAAAAAATCGAGCAAGCGAGCAGCGCGAAGATTTTTTCGGGCACCGCAAGGCGGCAGGGACTGCGATTGGCCGAGGAGGACGAGAAACCCGGGTCGCAGGGAGAGAGCGTGGGACTGCGGCTGGCCGAAGCGCTGGGCGAATAGACAAAAAATTTATGTCGATTTTACAAAGTATGGTATTTCGCCTTGACAAAGGGACGATGGGGGCGTAAAATAGAACGGAATAATTGTAGATTCTTTACAAATTATTTGTTCAATTACCCCCTCCCCCGCAGCGGGGGAACTTTTACGATACATTCATAAGAAAGGATGGACCCTGACCAATGGTAGAGATGAAACTGTGGCTTGTGATAGTCGCAGCGGTAGCTCTCGTACTGGTTGCCGGAGTCGTCGCCTTTTTTCTGGGCGTTAAGTATAGAATGAAGGTTGCTGAAGCAGAGCTTGGTTCCGCCGAGGAGGAAGCCAAGCGTTTGATCAGCGACGCCATTAAGACCGCCGAGAGCAAGAAAAAAGAGGCACTGGTAGAGGCAAAAGACGAGATCTATCGCATGAAAAACGAAGCCGACCGTGAAGTGAAGGAGCGGCGCAGTGAGGTGCAGCGGCAGGAACACCGCCTGCAGCAAAAGGAAGAAAACCTCGATAAGAAGATCGATAACCTGGAGAAAAAGGAAGAAGCGGTTCAGCGCCGCCAGGCGGAAGCCGATGAACGCCTGCAGGAGGTCGAGCAGATCAAGAAGAGCCAGTTTGAGATGCTGGAGAAGGTTTCGGGCTTTAGCAAGGAGCAGGCAAAGGACTACATGCTGCAGATGCTGGAGAACGAGCTGACCCACGAAAAGGCGCTGAAGATCACCCAGTACGAGCAGCAGCTGAAGGAGGAGAGCGACGAAAAGGCCCGCGAGATCCTTTCCACCGCCATTCAGCGTTGCGCCAGCGACCATGTGGCAGAGGTCACCGTTTCGGTGGTGCCGCTGCCCAATGATGAAATGAAGGGCCGCATCATCGGCCGTGAGGGACGCAACATCCGCACACTGGAGAACCTGACCGGCGTGGATCTCATCATCGATGATACCCCCGAGGCCATCACCCTTTCCTGTCACGACCCCGTGAAGCGTGAGGTGGCGCGGCTTTCGCTGGAGAAGCTCATCCAGGATGGACGCATCCACCCCACCCGCATTGAGGAAACGGTGGAGAAGGCCCGCCGTGAGGTGGAAACTAAAATCAAGCAGGACGGCGAACGGGCAGTTATTGAGACCGGCGTACACCACCTGCATCCCGAGCTGATGAAGCTGCTGGGCCGGATGCGTTACCGCACCAGCTACGGCCAGAATGTGCTGGAGCACTCCATAGAGGTGGCGAAGCTGGCGGGCAGCATGGCGGCCGAGCTGGGACTGGACCCCACTCTGGCACGGCGTGCCGGTCTGCTGCATGATATTGGTAAGTCCCTGACCCACGAGATAGAGGGCAGCCATGTGGCCATTGGTGTGGAGCTGGCCAAGAAATACAAGGAAAGCCCCGAGGTCATCCACGCCATTGAAGCGCACCACGGTGATGTGGAGGCCAAGACGGTGGTAGCCTGCCTGGTTCAGGCGGCGGATGCCGTCAGCGCGGCCCGTCCCGGCGCGCGGCGTGAAAACCTCGAAAATTACATCAAGCGGCTGGAGAAGCTGGAAGCCATCGCAACCTCCTTTGAGGGTGTGGAGAAATCCTACGCCATCCAGGCGGGACGCGAGATCCGCATCATCCTCAAGCCGGAGGTCATCAGCGATGACCAGATGGTCATTGTCGCCCGTGACATTGCCAAGAAGATCGAGGAGGAGATGGATTATCCCGGTCAGATCAAGGTGAATGTGGTGCGGGAGACCCGCGCTGTGGATTACGCCAAGTAAGCCGAAAAGTAAACCGAAAAAAGAAAAAGCCCTCCGCAGGGGAAGCCTTGTGGGGGGCTTTGTGCGTTTAGGGGGAGCGCGCGAAGGGGGAGAGGGCGGGCGCAGCCCCGGCGGCAAAGCCGCCGCAGCGGACGAGGTCCGCTGAAACCGTCCGGAGGACGGTTTGGGCTGCGCCCGGTGCCGGGATGCAGCAAAAACCGGAAAAAGACAGGGAAAGGACGGCCCAAATGGGCGGAAAACCCGGCAAAGCACCGGCGGGGCAAAGCCGCGTAATATAAAAACAGACCCGGGCGCGGGCAGTAACCGGCGCGGGGGTCATGTAGGGGGCAGGGGGAGCAATCTCTCTGCCCCCGTAGTGATATTACAGCAGGGCGGCGCGATAGGCGGCCACCAGCTGCGGGAATGAGGTGCGGGCATTGGCAGCGGAGGGGCTGGGCAGCCCGATGGCGGGCAGACCAGCTTGGGGCTCCACCAGGCGGCGGTAAAGCCGTGCGGCGGTGCTGCCGGTGGCGGCAATGCGGGTGATGCTCGGGTACTGCCGCAGCAGGCCGGGGATATCATTGGGGATGGGATCCCGGATGGTGCTGTCCGCGGCGCCGGTGATGGTACAGCTGGCCAGCACATCCCACAGGGCCAGACCGTGGGAGAGCAGCAGCTCGGCGCGGCCCTCGCTGGTCTTGGGGTCCTCCTCGCCGTACAGGGCCGCGATGACCGGCCAAAAGCGATTCTGCGGGTGGGCGTAGTAAAAAGTCTCCGCGCGGCTGCGGGGACTGGGCATGGTCCCCAGGATGAGGGTATGGCTTTCCGCTGTGATGAGCGGAGCCAGCGGATGCAGAACAGTTTGCGGCATAGAGGGACCTCCGGTGGGTGCAGAGTGCAGGGACGGCCCGCCGGGCCAGAAAACCCTGCGAAAAAATCAAGCCTTATTTTTTGCGGCGGGCCCGCAGCTTTTGCAGCAGGGGCTTGCCGCGCAGGAAAGCCCAGTACCAGAACGGCGAAAGCACCTGGTCAAATTCACCCGCCAGTTCTGTGACGCCTACCGAGTGGCAGAAGCCCTCCTTAAAGCGGTACAGGCCGTTTTCCTTGCTGAGGGAGTACACCCCGCCGAAATCGTAGAAATCCACGCCCAGGGAGCACGCCCAGCGGATCATTTCCGCCTGCATGGCATAGGCGGGCATCAGGTTGCGCTTCTCATTGCTGCTGGCCCCGTAAATGTAGAATACTTTACGGCCATAGTGCAGCGCGATGGCTGCGGCAAGCGGTTCGCCCTCGTATTCAGCCAGGCAGACGCGGCAGCGCTCCGGGCCGTAGGCCTCCAGCATGCGCTGGAAATAATCCAGCGGGCGGTGGCCGATGCCATCCCGCTCACAGGTCTCCAGGTAGATGCGGAAGAAGGTTTCCAGCGCCTCGGCGCCGGCCCAGCGGGTGGTCACGCCCTTGCGGGCGGAAAGCCGGATATTATACCGGGTCTTTTCGCCAAAGGCGGGCATCAGCTCCTCAAAGGATCTGCCCTCCAGCGGCAGGAACATATTAAACCGGGGCTGGATCTGGTCGTGCAGGCCGCAGTTGCGGGCACGGCAGCGCAGGCCCAGCTTTTCATATTTGGCAATGAGCTCATCGGTGTAGGGCGTTTCGGGGTCAAAGCGCAGCAGGAAGGCCCGGTGCTTTTTCAGCGCGGGGGCGGCTTCCCGCATCAGCGCGGCGATGGTTTCGGTATCGTAGGGATCGCAGACCGGCCCGCGGGGAGCATAGGCCAAGGTGCGCCCGGCTACGGCGGGGGCAAAAATGATGCTCATGGCGGCGGTGATCTCTCCATTCTGCTCCAGATAGACCTGCTCGCCGACCCAACCCTTTTTAACATGGGCCCAGCCGCGGTCCTGCATCAGGTTGCCCCAGGGGCTGCGGGTCACAAATTCGGTATAGCGCGCCACGGCAGCGGCGTCATTTTGCTGCAGGATAGGCATGATGAAGGTCTCCTTTTCTTTCTTTTTTCGACCTGTTTTTTATATTCGGGCGGTGTGTTTTGGGGATTGCGCGGCGAGAAACACCCTCAAAATAGCATAAATAATCCCAGGCACAGGGCACCAATATACCCCAGCATTTATGCGATTTCAGCCCGGAATATCCCAGTATTGTAAATCTTCCGTAAATAAAAGTGAAATATTAACCTTTCACATGCAAAAAAGGGGCCATTTTGCCGTATTAGTGAAAGGGCTCTCACCTGGGAGCCGGGACCCGATGGCGTTACAGCCCCAGGCAGCGGCGGGCAATGGCCAGGTCGGATTCGTAAAAATCGTAGCGGCCCTGCACCTTTTGGTAGTCCTCCTCGCCCTTGCCGGCCAGGATGAGGATCTCGCCGGGGGCGAGTTCGGCGATGGACTGTTCCACCGCGGCGGCGCGGTCCGGGATAATGCAGAAGCGGCTGTGGGACTCCCCGATATAACCGGCCATTTCCCGGCAGATCTCGGTGGGATCCTCGAAGCCGGGGTCTTCGGCGGTGAGGTAAACAAAATCGGCGTATTCTCCGCAGAGATGTCCGATATCCACCCGGCGCTTGAGGTTTTTGTGGCCGGGGCAGCCGCACAGCACCTTGATGGGGGCGCCGGGGTAATCCTGCTTCAGGGAGCGGAACAGCGCCGTAAAGCTGAGGAAATTGTGAGCGTAATCCACAATGACGGTGCGGCCGTCCTTTTGCAGCACATTCATTCGGCCGGGGACGGAAACATCGACAATACCGGCGGCTATGGCATCATCCGGCAGGCCAAGGGCCCGGGTGATGGTGATGGCGGCCAGTGCATTTTCGATATTGAAGCGGCCCTCCATGGTGATGCGGAAATCCCGTCGGGAATTTTTATCGCAGACGGTGAAGGTAAAGCCGGGGGTTTCCTTGCGGATGTTTTCCACCCAAAGGTCGCAGGAGGGGTCATTGCCGCAGACCAGGACCCGTTCGGCATGGGCCTTGGCGGCGGCGTAAATTTCCTCGAAGCGGTCGGTGCCGCGGCAGATGACGGCGAGCTTGCAGTTTTTCATCAGCTGCAGCTTGCACTGGAAGTAATCCTCAAAATTTTCGTGTTCCAGCGGGCCGATGTGGTCCTCCGAAAGATTGAGGAACAGCCCGACGGTGAAGGGAACACCGTAGACCCGCTGCTGCTTGTACGCCTGGGAGGAGACCTCCATCGTCAGGTGGCGGATGCCGTGGGCCAGGGTATCGGCGAAGCACTGCTGCAGCTCCAGGCTTTCCGGCGTGGTAAGGTGGGCTTCGGTGCTTTCGCCGCCGGTGTACATTTCCACGGTGGAAAGGACGGCGGTGCGGTGGCCGAGGGCGGTATCCAGAATATTCTTGATGAAGTAGGTGGTGGTGGTTTTGCCCTTGGTGCCGGTGAGCCCGATGAGGGTGAGCTGTTCGGCAGGGTGGCCGTAGTATTCGGCGGCCAGGACGGAAAGGGCCCGGCGGACATCGCTGACGAGGAGAGCCGGGGCGGCATTGTCATAGGGCTGCTCCGCCACATAGCAGGCGGCGCCGGCTTCCAGCGCCTTTTGCAGGTACTCCGGCTTGAAATTCAGACCCTTGCAGACGAAAAGAGCGCCGGGGGTGACGGCCCGGCTATCGTAGGTGAGGGCGGGGAAGGTGAGCTCCTGCGGGCAATGGGGGGCCGAAAGCAGCAGGCCGTGCTGCCGCAGGGCGGCGGTGGCCCGGGAGAGGGTGAGGGTGTATTCCATAGGGTACTCCTTACAGCGAGGGGCCGGTGGGGCCGGCCCGGTATGGGAAGGGCTCCGGAAAGGGGCAGGG
>OHAT01003550.1_pt1 | contig 10118 bp, 8 predicted proteins | sample 1577141 | NCBI WGS metagenome assembly OHAT01 (sample SAMEA3541578, study PRJEB24748) | human gut metagenome | biome: human gut; feature: human-associated habitat; material: faeces | place: China | collected 2012
TCAAGTATCCCGAACGAGGTACTTGCCTTTACAGGTGCGGTAATGAGAGGTATCTGTTACAGGTCATCGCTCCTGCTTACAAGGCGGCTTTGTTTGGGTCGGCGGGAGGAAGATAAACTTCAGTCCGCACGAAACTGCTTGATTTACTTTCTAAGATGTGGTATAATATTTTAACAGATTGATAATCAGAGGTATACAAAAATGAAAATAATCGCTATTGCTGCTGTAACAGCAGGAGGCAAAACAACGGCTGTTAATGGAATAAAACACAGACTTAAAAATACACAGTCACTTCATTTCGATGATTATTCTTTTGAGGGCGCAGTTAAAGATTTTCACAAATGGGTTGCTGACGGAGCGGATTATAATGTTTGGAATTTAAAGCCGTTGGAAGATGATATTATTGCTATTAAGAATAGCGGAAACTGTGAATATTTAGTATTGGATTATCCATTTGCATATTGTCATCATATGATAAATAAATATATTGATGTCGCCATTTTTATTGACACACCTCTGGATATTGCATTGGTACGACGCATACTAAGGGATATGAGTAATTCCACAGGTGAAGAAATCAGAGAGGAATTAGATGGATATTTGAAATATTCCCGAATAGCATATGAACAAATGCTGAAAGACATTTTACCCTCTTCGGATTATGTCATTGATGGCAGTCTTGATGCAAATAAAATTATTGATGAACTGGTAAAGATTATAGAAAGTATGTAGTAAAATAAATTATAGTTTGAGAAAATAATTGAAACCTATAAACAACTTACGAGTCGCTGAAAATGCGGCTCTTTTTTTGTTGCAGAAACGGAGGTATGATAAAAATGCACAACAAAAAATACGGCATATGGAAAACAAGGTATGCCGAAAACAGCAGAAATATTTTTGAGGACTGGGTTCGTCATAACGGCGAGCCCATTTTGTTTGCAACGGAGCGTGGTGCACTTGAATATATGCACGGCATAGAAATGAAAGTGCAGGGTGCATTTACTGAATTTGAAGTTCGTGAGGTGATCTGATGTCGGCAGCAGTTGCGGCGGCTGTGAAAAAGATAGCCGTATATGTTCTCGGAGATGAACACAAGCGTGGCAGGCTGTTTGTGGCAGTCGGTAGTATCATCGCCGGACTTCTGGGTCTTATGTTCCTGCCTATTGCTGTGATCTCAAGTATTGGAAGTATGAATATTGAACAGCCTGACATAGACAAAAGTCTGTTTACGGAGTCGGCTTTGTTTGAAAGTCTGGACAGCGAACAGCAGGCGGAGATAACAAATATTCAAAATCAAGGACAGGCAATAGAGGACGCTATGACAAATGCAGGAGTGAGAGATCAGACGATCAAGGCTCAGCTGATATATATGTCATACTTTAATGAAGTACAGAATTTCTATGCCGAATCATATGCTGATCTGTTTGCTAATTCTACGAATGACAGCGATCTGATCACGGCGATAAACTCGACTTACGACCTTGAAATTGACTATGATGAATTCATAAGGACGTACACCTGGGTGATGAACAGCACCATCAACGAGTATATGTTTACCGACAGCACGACTAAAAACTGTGCTGATCTTGCGGCTTGGGCTGATAATGCTTACATCTCGGGCTGGGGATATATGAACGGTTTTATCGGTGAAAGAAACGAAACAGACAGAATACGTTATGCAGATAATGCAGGGCTTGTGCTGGGATATCTGAACTACAGTCCGACCGATAAAGAGTTTGATTCTGCTTACAGCACATTGGTTTATACCGAACAAGGCGGTATAGATACTATGCCTGAAGTTGTCGGGATAGGGGTGTTTGACGGAAGTCAGCACGGAATTTATGTTGGGAACGGAGAGGTGATTTTCTCCTCTGCCGATTGCGGTTATGTCACAAAAGAGCCTGTTTCAAATGGCAGCTGGACAAGCTGGTGCACCTATGAGGGGATAGAATATCCTCAGGAGGTGGAGGACGCTATTGAAAGTTTGAGCGGTGAAAGTTCATCAGAATAACAGATTGGAGGTTGATAGAATGAAAAGATCAGTTACGGTAAATGTAAACGAAGAAAAGCTCTCGGCTATTGAAATGTACCTTGAGCAGAAAAGTACAACTCTTGCAGCAGAGCTTGACAAGTACATTGAACAGCTTTACAGCAAAGTAGTGCCGCAGAATGTGAGGGACTATATTGAGATGACCTCAGCTAAAAGACCTGCGGTAAAACACAGAAATGCTCAGACTTACAGAGATGGAAGTAAGTCTGAGCAGTAACTCGCCACGATTCGCAGTGTGTCGCCCTGTGTGGAGAGGTTCGGCTATCGGTGGGATATGTTTACCCTAAAGAAGTTTGGACGAACGTGGGGCATTTGTCGGCGAGTTTGGGGAGTATGAGAATGAGAAATTCAGGGGTGAGGAATGGAGAGCGGAGAGGTGGGGATGGTTTGCAGGTTAAAATTTTGGCGTCAAAGCCGCCAAAATGCTCACAACGGACGAGCAAAGCTCGCCGTATTTGCGAGAGTTTTGAGAGATCTGAAAAATGGAGTCAGAAAGCGAGGGGTGAGTTTTTTATGGCGTCAAAGAATAGAAAATCATCAGAAAAAAGCGAACGTTCAGGCATTTGTGATGATGTCAAGGTGAAATTTCCGCTTTATGTTTTCCCTGAGACGATGCAGAAGATCGATATGCTTTATGAGGCTGACAACTGCAAGTCAAAGACGGAGTTTATAGAGAAGGCGATACGTTTTTACTGTGGGTATCTGCTTAACAAGGACAGCGTGGCAGCGGAATATGCCGCTACGCAGATCACTGCAATAACCGAGGGCATAGTAAAAGGCACGGAACAGAGGTTGTCCCGTGCCTTATTTAAGGTTGCTGTCGAACTTGGTGCAGTATCACATATGCTTGCGGCGGTTCATGAGATTGATGATGATACTATGATCAAGCTTCGGACTATGTGTACGGATGAGGTCAAGAGGATCAATGGTATCATTAATTTTGAAAAGGCGGTGAGGTATCAGAGAAATTGATGATAAAATTAGCTCATTGTATCTTTTAAATTGATACAATGAGCTGTTTTTCAAGTAGTGATAACTATAAATTATCGGAGGTTAAAAAATGAAGGCAAGCATCATAATTTCAACAAACAGCAACCGTACACTTTTTGAAAACTTTTTATTTCATTTATCACAATATCCCACTATAAATGAATATGAGATAATTGTTATCAATGACGGCGGAGAATACTCCATAAGTGAAGAGCAGTATAAAGACCTCGGACTTAATTGCGTTCATAAGATCGACCTTTCAGAAAAGCAAGGTTACGGCGCTGCAAATAATATCGCTACACAAAGCGCCAATTGTGACTATTTGATTTTTATGAATGACGATATAATACTAAAACCCGATTGTCTTGAAAAAATGCTGTCTGTATTGAAAAGAGATGATGTTTCGGCTGTACAGCCTAAATTGATATATCCGCAGAGTAATTTGGTACAAAGTACAGGACATATTTTTACTAAATTTACAAATGCCCACGCTCTCGAAAATGCACACATTGATTCAAGAATAGTAAATAAAAGCGGCGAAAGACAAGCGCTGACGACTGCCCTATGCGCAACGAAAAAGACTTCATTTTCAAAAATGGGAAAATTCAGTGCAGAATATTACAATGCATGGGAGGGTATGGAATATACATTAAAGCTCACATATAATGGTGAAAAGTGCTGGTATGCTCATGAGGCTGAGGCTTATCATATTAGAGGTGGGGCAAGGAATCAATATGAACTTAATGAGGAAGCTCAATCAGCTATCTTTTGGTCAAAATGGAGCAAAAATATTAAGGAGGATCTTCATAATATTATTTCCGCTCAACTTACCTCGAGTGAATTAAGCAATTATGTTGTATTGAATTTCTCAAAACTGCCTAATCCAGCGCCTATACTGGAAGCCTGCGGTATTCAGGTCGATAATATGGTTTCGTACACCTATATTTCAGGAGCAAAATCGTTAGATTTCTTTCGGTGTCTTCCAAATGCTTTTTGCAGATATGACGCCGATATTATATATTTTACTAATAATTATACTCAGGTAAAAAATAATCTTTTGTGGTTCAAATACGAAAAAAGAAAAAATGACTTGATAATAGATTTATCAGGTAATGTGCTGTCTGTTCGATCGCTTGTCACAAAATAAGATAAATGTTACCACAAACGTGGTTCTATATTGATCTTTTTCTTAGCAGCAGTGTCAAATGTAATAATATGCTTTGCTCGATAATCTTTTGCGATGCCGTGTTTTTTCGCATTTGAGCTGTTTATTACAGACAATAATGCACAGAATAAGTTGTTATAAAGCATTTCAACTCTTGGATTGTCGTTAAAATCGCAACTGCCTTTAACATAGTTCAGACATTTACTGCTTACTTCTGTATTTCCCAAAGCAAGATAGCATGCTGACAGTTTCAGGTTACATTTTATCAGCATACTTGTGTAACCGTTTATTCTGACTTGAGTAACTGCTGATTCTAAATTTTGAATATCGGGTTCATTACCTTTTTCATATTCAGTAATAAAATCTACATACGCAAGTTCAACATTACAATCAAGATATCTGCGATTTTCATTGCCCTTTTCATGTATTTTTTCAAGAAGTTCATGAGATTGTTTTAATCTGCATTCTGCCTTTTTAAGGTCTTTGGCATAAAGTCCTCTAGCACTATCCATATAAGCAAACGCTTTATAGTTCATATAATTATCCGAATTGATGCTTTTTATATATTTATCAAAAGTTTTTTCCGCATTTTCATAATCGCCAATAAGATACTGGGTCACCATTTTGCGGTTTAGGCAGTTATAATATGCGTACAAAGCCCTTTCACCATTGTTGCTCAAAAGAATCTTTGAATGTTTTTCCAGCATTTTGTCGATATCATCTACAAGAGTATCTACATCAAGACTCCAAAAGCGAAGATTAAATAATTCCGTTTGTGCTTCTAAGATCTTCTTTTCTCTTTTCGGATCATCATTATCGGAAGCCTGTGCTGCTATTGTAAAGAACTTTTTAGACTGCATTAAGGAATCACAATGATTTAAGCTGTCTGCATATTTAAATACTTCATATAAATTCTGATCTTTTAAGTCTATGTTTTGAAATATAATATCATATAAACACTTAGCTCTAAAAAAGTCAGATTTATTATAATACTCATTTGCTTTTTTTTGAAGTTGTGCTAAAACGTCATCTTTTTCGTCTACATTATTATTTTGCAACTTATCGATCAGTTCAAGCACGTTCGTGTTTTCATTTTCTGGCTTATCCGCTGTCTTATCATCTATTTTCCTGCTTAGTATGACTATTGAAGAATTGTACTGCATCTTAAAAGAAGCAAGCTGATGTTCCAGCAATTTCAAAATATCAAAAGATGTACTATTCGATATTTCAACAAAAATAATCGATCTATCTGGTACACTGTATTTATCAATCGTATATTTTTTCGAGTTTATTGAAAGATCTTTTATTGTATCGACAGCATAAATAGGGTCAGCAGCACCAATAAGAATTTTGCTCAGATATGTAGGACAATAGTTCAAAGTACTGTTTATTGCTTCCTCAATTGTTTCCTGTTCACCTTGATCGTTATAAATTCCAAATATGAGTAAGGCAAGTATTTTACACAATTCAACAGCATTCTCGCAATAAGAATCGTTAAAATGAAAATAGAAAAATCTTTGATCTTTTTCTGAAATAAGAGTAATATCGTTTCTGGATATCCCTGTAACATTAACTACTGAATTAACATTTGGGTGTAAAGAATCATTATGCTCTTTTTCAATTTTGACTATTTCTTCAATTAGTTTTTTATCAATAACAGGTGATTCTTTTATGGTAATACTGCACGTATAAGTTGAAATTTCATTTATTTTTACTTTAATTTCACTGTTGCCTGAATATTGACTATGATCTCCGTTACCTGATATAGTGATTTGATTATATCCTTGCTTTGCAATGATTTCAATGGTTTTTGCAGTTATATCTTTTGAGGTTCCTGATTTATCTGACAGATTTTCATAGGAAACTGAGTTTATATTGAAACAATTCGGTACAGATATTCTAACATTGCTGTCTGACTTCAAGAAAAAAGTGATAAGGATATTATATGGAACATGATACGAAAGTTCATTTTTTGGTTCAAGTATATTATACATATCAAAAACCTGTATTATACAATAATCACTTTTGCTGATTCCACTGAACTTTGCAGGCTTTATAATTTTGGAATTCAGATCTACATCTTTAACTCCAAAATTATAAAAATCCCCTTCGTGTGTTTTTAGCCATTCATTAACAAGATATCCGTTAACAAAAATGATTTTACTGATCATATTTTTGATGCCTACCAAATGGCGTGCCCTGACTACATATTGAAGAGAAATCCAACCGCTTGTTACAAGTATTAATTCATCTACATCATTTTTCAGAATAGCGGATAATAAAGTAGGATCCCATCTGCCTTTAGATACAGCTGTCGAATCTTCTTCAGTTTGTTTAGCTTCTCCCCATTTGCTCAGATCATCAACCACTGCCTCAAAATCTCTGTTATAATCACCAACAGCTTTTGTTATTTTCCAATTATAATCAGGAAAAATGGATCTCGCATAATTTGCTGCAAGCACCTCAAACTCTCTGGGGGTTAGTTCATTTATGTTGGCCATTGATTTTTTCTCTCCGAATATTGTGTTAGTATTTGATAATTTATAGTTATCCTTCAATAATCATCTCACACATAACACCATATCACGTTCTTACATAAAAGTCAATCACATTCCAAGATTTTTGTAAATTCTCACAAATTGTCGAAATTTGTCGTTTGCGAACAACTCTGATATAATATAAGGTAGGTTTAAAAGCAAATTTATTCGTAAGCCTTTATGCTTTTTGTGAATGTTGACTAAATTGCTTTGCCTAATAAAATTTTAAGGAGCTGTTTTGATGTTTGAATATAGACCTTTTGTAGACCAATTTCTCGATTACTGCCGTTACCATAAAAAGCTTAGCGAAAAGACAGTGCGTGCATACAAAATCGACCTTTCGCAGTATGCACTGTTTTCCGATACGCTTTCAAAACAAGCATTGTGGGATTACATCGAGTGCCTGAATAAAAAGTACAAACCAAAAACCGTAAAGCGTAAGCTTGCTACTCTAAAAGCTTTTATCCACTTTCTTTTGCTGCAAGACTACATGGATTTTAATCCATTCGATAAGCTCGAAACTTCGATCAGAGAGCCTGTGCTGCTGCCCAAAACGATACCTCTCGACGTGATCGCTAAGATAATTTCCTTTTCTTATCAGCAGATAGGTTCAGCCCAAAGTGCCTACCAAATGAAATGTGCCGTCAGAAATGCCGCTGTAATTGAATTGCTTTTTGCTACAGGTGCAAGGATAGCTGAGATATGTACTCTTAAACCGGAAAATGTTGATCTTTTAGGACGCTCCGTTAAGTTTTACGGCAAAGGTTCAAAAGAACGCCTTATACCGGTAGAAAATATGGCTGTGCTCAGCATACTTAAAAGGTACAGACTTCTTTTTGAAGATAAGATTGCCGTGTCAGGGTACTTTTTTGTCAATAAGCTCGGCAGAAGAATGACAGAGCAGTCGGTGCGAAATATGCTGAGTTCCTATTGCAGACAATGCGGTGTTGAAATGCACATAACGCCGCATATGTTCCGTCACTCGTTTGCCACTCTGCTTTTGGAAGAGGACGTGGACATTCGTTACATACAAAGAATGTTGGGCCACAGCTCGATAACCACGACTCAGATCTATACTCACGTCACATCGTCAAAGCAAAAAGAGATCTTAAAGACTAAGCACCCAAGAAACAAAATGGATTTTCAGTGATATGTTACAACTAATAATATTATATCATATAAGAATACATCGTGCTGTGAAATGTCAAAATTATTTGGTGAAATGTAGTGAAATGTAACTTTGCGGTGCTTATTATCATAAGGGAGGTGTAAAATGTCGCAGCTTATCGTTACGAGCCGTTATCTGAAAAACGGAAATCAGAAAAATAAAACAAAACGCAGAAACTATACAAAGTATATTGCTACCCGTGAAACTGTCGAGATACGAAGTCAAAAATTTGTTGACAGAAATGCCAATGCAACTAAAAATCAAGAGCAGCTTATTAACGATCTGATAAACGACTTTCCTGAATCCAAAAGATACCTTGAGTATGATGACTATGAAAGAGAGCCGACCATTGAGAATGCCGGTGAATTGATAAGCACAATAGTAGAACGCAATGCTGACGTGGTTGGAAACCGACAGAATTTTGTCGGGTATATGGCTATGCGTCCGGGCGTTGAGAAGAGAGGTTCGCACGGCTTGTTTAACGAAAAGGACGAGCCTATAATTCTGAATCAAGCGGCAAATGAGATAGCTGAACATAAAGGCAATGTTTGGTCACACGTTGTTTCACTTCGCCGTGAAGATGCAGTAAGGCTTGGCTATGATAATTCGGACGCTTGGCGTGAGCTTGTCAAAAGGCATATCTCAGATATTGCAAAAGCACAGAATATCCCTCTTTGCAATTTGAAGTGGTACGCCGCTTACCACGATACTACTCATCATCCGCATATCCACCTGCTTGTTTATTCAACAAATCCAAAGCAAGGATTTCTGACAAAGGCGGGTATAGATAAGATACGTTCAGCATTTGCAAATGATATTTTTCACGATGATCTGCAAAGCATTTATCAGGAACAGACAGTAAGCCGTGATGAATTGAAAGCGGTTTCCAAAAACGAATTTGAAAGCATTGTAAATATAATCGCAAGTAATGATCATACAGATCCACAGCTTGAAGAACTTATCAGAAAACTATATATCCAATTACAGAATGTGAAAGGCAAAAAAGTTTACGGCTATCTTCCAAAGGAGATAAAGGAAACCGTCAATAAAATATTTTCAGAGCTTGCAAAAGATGAGAACATACGGCAGCTCTATGACAAATGGTGTAGTCTTGAACGCTTGAAATACAAGACGTATACTCTGAAAGAAACGGAACTTCCTGAACTGTCTGCTAACAAAGTTTTTCAGCCTTTGCGGAATATGATAATTCGTACAGTACTTAATATGAAACCATTTGATGCAAATACTGAAATTGAAGGATCTGAACCAAATGATGAATACTTTGATAATACGCCTCAGAATATGTCACCTCTGTTTGATGAAGCAGAACCGTTGGCAGAGAAAGAAACTGATGAATCGGCTGCGGCAATAAAAAACTATATCAAATGGAACGATCAATACAAAAAAGCCTGCAAGCTTATCTATGGCAAAGACGCTAAGCTCAATGATTTTAAGAAAGCTGAACAGCTTTTGTTGTCTGAATCACAGTGTGGGAATGTTTTGGCTGTTTACGATCTCGGAAAGCTTTATTCTACCGACAAGCTTGGCGAAAAAAGCGAAGAAATATCTATTGCAAAATACACACAGGCTTTGCAGGGCTTTTTGCAAATAGAACCAAACTCAAAGAAATTAAAGCCATATGTTCAGTATCGTATAGGCAAAATGTTTTGTTATGGTCTTGGTACGGAGCAGAACTATCAAAAAGCCTTTGAGTGGTTTGAAAGATCGGCAAAACAGAAAAACAAGTTTGCTCAGTTCAGCCTTGCAAATCTGTATTACTATGGCAGCGGTATAGAGAAAGATCTGTCGCAGGCTTTTCTTTGGTATCAGAGATCATCCTCTCAGGGGCAGCCTTATGCGGCTTATTCTATCGCTCAAATGTACAGATATGGAGAGTATGTCACCAAAGATAATGATACAGCACAGCGATATTACAAACAAGCTTTGTCGGGATTTTTGAAAATCGAAAGCGATGATATGGCGAACGACGATCTGTTTTACAAATTAGGGCAAATGTTCAATCTTGGACTTGGAACAGACTCAGATGTTACAAAAGCGATCAAATACTTCAAACGTTCAGCTGAAATGAATAACAAGAACGGCTTGTTTGAGTATGGCAAAGCACTTTTGACAGGTGAACACATTCCGCAAGATACAGATAGTGCAGTAAAATTGCTTGAGAAAGCTGTCAAACTTAAAAACAGCAAT
>OHAT01003563.1_pt1 | contig 10085 bp, 7 predicted proteins | sample 1577141 | NCBI WGS metagenome assembly OHAT01 (sample SAMEA3541578, study PRJEB24748) | human gut metagenome | biome: human gut; feature: human-associated habitat; material: faeces | place: China | collected 2012
CCTATTGCAAATCACAACTGCCCAAGTTAGATGCCCTAGCAGGTTTTTGTTGTTTCCAATAGGTCAAAGATACTAATTTGTAAGCAAATCACAACTGTGGTCGAATTGGGAAGAGTTTGTTACAGTTGTTTCCAATAGGTCAAAGATACTAATTTGTAAGCAAATCACAACGCAAGGCTCAACGGTTCATTCCAAAAGAAAGTTGTTTCCAATAGGTCAAAGATACTAATTTGTAAGCAAATCACAACGGGTATGATGGTGTTATGTGTTGATTATCAGTTGTTTCCAATAGGTCAAAGATACTAATTTGTAAGCAAATCACAACACACACACACACACACACACACACACACACAGTTGTTTCCAATAGGTCAAAGATACTAATTTGTAAGCAAATCACAACTGCCGAAATTGGATGCTCTTGCAGGATTTTGTTGTTTCCAATAGGTCAAAGATACTAATTTGTAAGCAAATCACAACGTTTTGCTCGTTGTTGCCGGAATGCCTTGCGTTGTTTCCAATAGGTCAAAGATACTAATTTGTAAGCAAATCACAACACGATATCAAAGCAATCCGCAAACTCCCGTGTTGTTTCCAATAGGTCAAAGATACTAATTTGTAAGCAAATCACAACAGATACTCGGACATCCACGACAGACACTTGTTGTTTCCAATAGGTCAAAGATACTAATTTGTAAGCAAATCACAACCTGTTGCCTGACAAACTCCGGAACGTGGGGTTGTTTCCAATAGGTCAAAGATACTAATTTGTAAGCAAATCACAACTGTACGCGGGAGGAGGATTGGGAGTTGCTGTTGTTTCCAATAGGTCAAAGATACTAATTTATATGTAAATTACAATACACAACAATATGGCTACAATCTAAGATCAAGATAAATCTCAATGCTAAAACTCGCAATAATGAGAGATAGACCGTGCTCCTAACGAAATAAATCTTTCCCCATTCATTAGTAATATTAAAAAATACGTATTATTTTTGCGGCGTTATGGTTCTCGTGTAAGATATTCTACAATCTTACGTGGGATTAATAGGGAATCAGGTGCAAATCCTGAACAGATCCACTGCTGTAAGTTTCGTAACAACTTCTCCGGCACTCACGATCCACTGTCCATTTTAAGGATGGGAAGGACGCCGGGAAGGGAACAAGTCAGAAGACCTGCCATACACAACATTGTTTAACGTTCAAGGGGAAGGAAGAACGTGAACGCCGATAGCTTAACAATTGTCGACCGTGTACGTCAAGCCTTTTTCTGACTAAAAGGGAATTTATGTTCATGAAAAAGTGGTTTCATTTTCTGACAATCGTATGGATTAGCATGACGTTAGCGTCGTGCGACAAACCGGGGATGCCTTATCCCGACGGGGTGCTGGGCGACGGGGATATTGAGGCTCTCGTGCTGAACGAGGGGTTGATTAACACGAACGCCGGGGCGATATCGGTGATATACAAAGACAGTACCGTGGTAGTGGATGCCTTTCAAGACGTGAACCATCGCCCAATGGGTGACGTGGCACAATCCATCACGCTGATTAACGGAAAGTATTTCGTGGCGATGAATAACTCGAAAAAAATCGAGGTGGTCAATCCCGTGACGTTCAAATCCGAGGGAACGATACTCTACACGCAGGCGGGTTACCCGCGACAGATAGTGCCTATCTCGGAAACAGAAGCCGTCGTGTCCGACTTGAACCGACAACTGGTGCGTATTCGCACGGTAGCCCCTTACGGGAAGCCGCTGGAATATATTTCAATCCCGAGATGGGTGGAATATCTGGTCGTGGCGGAAAATAAAGTGTTCGGCATGACGCAGGGAGGTTTGTACGTGTTCGATGCCAACAACATCAATAAAGAGTACGCCCGGGTTATCAAGGATATATACAACGAGGAGTACACGAAGACGTGCCGGATGCTGATAGACAAAGACGGCATAATCTGGGGATTGATGCACCAGAAAAGGAGCGGTGTCGTGACAGGCGTCACGCTGAAAGGCGTAGACCCGAAACGGGAAAAAGTAGTTAAATCGTACACCCTCCCCATCGGCGACTCGAGCTCACAGACACCGGGCGAGATTATCGGCTATATCAATTACAACCGCACGGATATCGACCCGACGGGAACGTGGATATACTTCAACGTGAAAACCCGTGCGACAGAAAAAAACGCCAAGGGCGAAAAAGAACAGCAGAGCGTGTACCGGATGAACGTGACGACAGGTGAATTTGAACATTATTACGACCTGCCGGGCGTGGGTATGATGTACGGGTTCGCGGTTAGCCCCGAAGGCGACGTTTACCTGTGCGATTGTTTGGATTACACGGCACAAAGAGGTTATATCCGTCATTATCTGAAAGACGGGAGAAGGGTAAGCTACAAAGTGGGTGTTTATCCCGGACAAGTGTATTTCCCCGGGTATCAACAATAAAACAGTGATTATGCTCAAAAAAATAACGATAGGATTATGTGCCTGTTTCACGCTGGGCGGCGGGATACAGGCAGAGGCACAGCGGCGGGATTCGGTGGCGATGCACGGGACTCTCGACACGGTGCAGGTGGTGAGCCGGCGTATCCAACACGCCAACGAGGCAAATGCCGGGGCGAAGGTTAGCCGCATAGACCCGGAAATCATGCAAGCGAATAAAACCCGTTCGTTGGCGGAATTACTGACGGACTACACGGCTATTTATATCAAGAGCCTCGGGATGGGAGCCTTGTCGACCGCCTCCTTCCGTGGAGCCAGTCCCTCGCAAACACGGGTGAACTGGAACGGCATCAATATCACGCCGCCGATGTCGGGAACGTTCGATTTCTCGCAAATCCCGGTTTTCTTCACGGACAATATCAACTTGTATTACGGGAGCAGCCACGTGAAGAACGGGACGGGAGCCATCGGGGGAAGTATCAACCTATTCACCGACCCGGATTGGCGAAAGGGAGTAAGCGGGAAAGTGCTGGGCGAGTACGGTTCCTACGGCACGTACACCACGGGGGCACAAGTAAACACGGGCGGAGAGAAATCAAGTTTCAAAACCCGCCTGTATTACCAGCACTCGGATAACAACTATACTTATTTGAACAAGATTCTGACCAACGTCCCCTTCCGCGAGAAACGACAGGATGCCGATTACACGCAATGGGCGGCAATGCAAGAAGGTTATTTCCGGTTGTCGCGCTACACCCGGTTGACGGCAGTAGCATGGTATCAAGAGGGCGAACGGATGTTGCCCCCCGCGCTTGGGGTGGTAAACCAATCACACGAGAAACAGCGGGAAACGAATTTCCGGGCATACACGGGACTGGATTTCACCCGGGGTATACACGCCCTGCACGTGAAAGCGGCATGGCTGTAATCCCGGCAGAAGTACGACAAATGGTACGCCGGGGGGATGTTCGACCCCGAGGGTACTAAAAATCAATCGCAGACGTGGCAAGGCATTGCAGACTACACGTGTACCCCGCGGGAAAATCTCGTACTGGGGACAAGCCTGACTTACTCGCACGATTTGATACGGGTGAGCAGTTACATTGATATTGACTCGTCGAAATACACGCTGGGCGACGTGGATTATGATATCCCGGTGGTGGAACCGCCATTCCACCATCACCGTAACGTGCTGTCGTGGCAGGCATCGGCGTTGTGGACCCCGGTGGAATGGATGATGCTGAACGGGCAGTATATGTTCGAGCAAAACGATAGCCGGGGAGTATCCACGTGGTCGGCGGGCGTGGTATTCAACCTGTGGGAAAAAGAGTTGCAGGTAAAGGGAAATATGGCTTACAACTATCGGTTCCCAAGCATGAACGACCTCTATTGGCGACCGGGAGGCAACCCGGAGGTGAAGCCGGAAGACGGGTACTCGTATGACGCTTCCGTGGCTTACCGGAAACACTTGTACCGGGGGTTATCGCTGGACGCAGAGGTATCGGGCTACTTGATGTATATCGACAACTGGATACTATGGTTGCCCAAGGACGGGAATCAATGGGTGTGGACGCCGCAGAATCACCGCAACGTGCGCTCGGAAGGCGTGGAACTGTACGGGAAACTGACATACGAGATGGGGGATTTAAAGGTGAACGCATCCGGTAATTACAGTTGGTCGCAATCCCGTACCCGCAAGAAACAGCACGAGGACGACGGCTCTTACATGAAGCAGATTCCTTACGTGCCACGCTTCAAATGGAACGTGCGGGTTGCCGCCGATTACCGGGGAGCCTTTTTCTCGTGGCAAGTGCCTTACATCGGGCGACGCTTTATCACGACTGACCAAGCATACGCTACTGACCCCTATTCGGTACACAATATATTGGCAGGCTACCGTCACGAGTTCCGTAACGGGATGAGCCTCACCCCGCAGATACGGGTGGACAATCTACTGGACACTTATTACGAATCCACGCAGTACTACCCGATGCCGTTGCGAAACTGCCTCGTGTCACTGATGTGGGAATTTTAGAGGAAGAATAAACAAGTTATATAATATTACATGATGAAAATTAGAATTATGAAGAAGTTTTATTTAGCACTTTTGTTTTTGGGAATATTTGTAGGATTCTTGAGTTCTTGTAGTGATGATGACGATAACTGGACACCCGTACCACCGACCGTAACCATCGAAAGCGAGAGTGGTAGTTTTTCGACGCTCCCGATGGAATCTATCGTACTGAAAGCCAAAGTTGACAACCCAACGGAAACAAGTTTGGAGTGGTTTGTAAACGGGGAAAAAGTGGCAACAGATTCTATTTATACCTTCACGGCAGAAAGTATTGGTAATTATAATGTTTCTGTTATAGCATACACTACAAATAGCCGCAATCACGCTTCCACGTCAATCGAAGTTCACGGGAAATACAAGTATGGTACTTTTATCGTAAACGAATCACCCATGGGCAGTCCCGGGAGTTTAATTTTCATTAATCCTAAAGGAGAGGTGACAGATAACGCCTATTACCTTGAAAACGGAGGTGACTTGGGAAAGCAAAGCCAAGATCTATTCAATTCTTTAATATATTCAGTACTATTTCTGACGCATCGTATGCATCTCTGGCATTTGTACCTCTAAACAATTCATCAAAAACAATAAAATGTATATTCTTTCACAAAACGGGGGTGATGACGGAGGCTTTTTAACCATCCTCAATGCAGAAACATTGAAAAGGGAGCGAAAATTTCAGGAAGAACTTAACGGACAGGTGAGTATGCCTAGCCACGTGGCAGTACTAGGAGATGATGACATTTACCTACGTGACAATAATGGAATAAAAAGATTTCAACCATCAAGCGGAACCGTCATTCTTATTGAAGGCACAAAGGGTGCTCGGAAAAATACAATGGCTGTTGCTGACGGGAAAGTTTTTGCCACAGTAAAAAACACGGTTGTCGTAATTGAAGCAGGTAAAGATGCAATTAGCAATACGATTGAATTTGACGGGAATGTTTCCGGTGTAATTAAAGCATCCGACGGGAATCTTTGGGTTTCCGATGCATCCGGGAAAATCACTAAAGTTGACCCGAAAACATACGCTAAACTAGGAAGCAGCACTGTATCAGAGGAAGCAAAAAGCCTTCTGAACCCATCATACGCAGCAGCCCCCAGCATTACAGCCAAAGGGGACACGCTATACATGAGTGCCCTTAAATCAATAATTTACCGTCATATTTTCAGCACGGGAGAAACGAAATTAATGGTGGATGCCAAAACGATGGTCGACAACGTCGGTATCATTTACAACACGTGCGCTGTTCACCCGATTACCGGAGAAGTTTATCTAAATTCCATAAAAGGATACGGCCAAGACTACAAGATTAATAACATCAGTGTATTCAACTTTAGCGGGGATGAACCAGAATTAAGTGCAAATTACGAAAATCACACGGCATTCCCCGCCGGCACATTCTTCACTTATAATTTTGAATAAACGGTTCATGAAAAAGAATTTACTTTATATATTAGCTATTCTGGCTATCACGGGAATGTGGAGTTCCTGTAGCGATAATGATGGCGGAGAAGATGAACCGGAGATGCCTCTTACCGCACCGGAGGTGTCTGTACAGAACTTGAGCTTGAAAAATGCTATTCTTCCCGCAAAAGCAGTAAGATTAAGAGCGAATATCATCAATACCACGCATGCTGACCTGCAATGGTTCGTGGAGGGGAAGGCAACATCAACAGACACGATATACGAATTCTCGTCCGCCACAGAGGGAGAGTATAAAATCAAGGTGACGGCATCCAACATCTTGGGCGAGGCATCGGACAGCACGTATATCACGGTACAGGACGGTTTCAAAATCTCGGATGTCAAAAACTGGACGGGCGAGGGCGAGTGCCGCTCGGTGCTGGCGATACAATGGGTAAAACCGGAGGTGGAGGATTTATTGCACCCGACAGACGAGGATGTCTTTTTCCGGGCGTGGGGATACAAGTGGAATAAACCGCAAAAAAGGGAAGATACCCCCACAGGAGAGGAGATGATTATTGCCATTGCCAAGGAAGATCCCCGTTTGTTTGTCATCGTTCAGGTCGACGGACACGGGACTGCCATCAAAGGATTCGGCTATGACGGCAACGGTGACGGAAAAATCTCAATTGAAAGCGATGATTTCGTGCACAACAAAATAGAATACAAGGGGATTTCTTTGACAGAAGCGGATTTCACGAATGGCATATACGTGCAAAAACAAGAGGATAACATTGATGACGTCAGGGTTACCAGCGAGGGCGACTGGTGGATGGGCGGCTGGTACGTGGCTTATGCATCCTACTGGTTGGGATACGGGGAAGCCGTACTGGAAGCGGAAGAGTACGAGTATTCCAATTTCTACGCCAGTAACCGGGAACTGGAAGACGAGTGCTGGGATGCATGGACATTCTCCCCGATTAATGACGCAGAACAAAATATCCTACCCATACCCCGCTTGTTGAAAGCAGCAGCCATCAAATAGCAATAGCATATTCCAAAATACTTAACTAAAAAATAATTTTATACTTGAGCTCCCGGATGATCCGGGAGCTTTTTTACTTCCACATCATCAACATATTTCAAGAACAGGCTAAAAGGATATCGCTCTGGATGTAAAATGTAAAAAAATACTTGATTATTTAACATCATTCCTCTATCTTCGCGAAGAATAATGGAAGTGAGTGGTGTCCCGATTCGCGAATCGCGTTTCGGGATGAAAAGGGAATCAGGTGTAAATCCTGAACAGAATCCCCTGCTGTAAGTTTCACTGTACTTCCCGGGCATACTTTATCCACTGTCCCCGACACGAGGGACGGGAAGGAAGCCCCGGAGAAGGAAACGAGTCAGAAGACCTGCCACAAGCTAATATGTTTCATGTTCAATGGGAAAGGAGAACATAAACGCCAGTACCGCTTACAAGTCGATATTTGACGCCATCTTTTTCCTACAAACAGAAATGTTTGTATCCACGTGGGATACTTGGGTATGAATTAATTATTGCGTTTTTTAATATATAAAATTAATTCAAAAAAAACTATTATGAAAAAGTTGTATTTATTATTTATCGTGTGGGGATTGATGAGCTCGTTGTTTAGCGCATGTAGTGATGATTGTGATTGTATTCCATACCAACCAGAACCGGAAGTACCGACAGCACCTGTCGTAACAATTACCAATAGTGAATACACCATGCTACTAACAGATTCTATCGTTTTCAGAGCAAATATTACCAGTGAATTACCTGCCACTTACCTTTGGACTATCGGAGGACAAGAAGTATCCACCGACTCTATTTACGTGTTCAAGGCTGATGCCGTAGGCGTATACACGTTACAAGTAACAGTCACTAACGAAGCCGGGAATCAAATTCAATCGGTACAAGTTATCGTAAAAGAAATCACCAAAGAAGAAACCCCTGAAGGAAAATACAAAAATGGGACATTCATCCTGAACGAGGGGCTAATTGGAACGTATGGTTCTTTGATTTTCATCAACCCAGATGGTAATATTACTGACAATGTCTATTTTCGAGAAAACGGGAAACGATTATGGTCTCTAACTCAAGACTTATTCATTCATAATAACAAGATGTATATTATCGCCCAAAAAGGGGATGATGCCTCCATGAATTACGGAGCAATCACCATTCTCAACGCAGAAACCTTAAAAGAGGTATTCTCTTACTCATTCCCCCCAGAATTAGGATTTACTTCTCCTACCCATATCGCTGTTTTAGGAGAAGATAACATATATATACGAGATGAGAACAGCATAAGTGTCTTCCATCCCTCAGACCTTTCCATGACAAGAATAGCCGGAACAGAAAAAGCTCATAAAAATACAATGGCTGTCGTAGACGGAAAATTATTTGCAGCTATCTATAATCAAAAATCCTTAGTCGTTATTGAAAAAGGCAAAACAGAAATTACAACCACGATTGAATTCGATGGAAATGTATCCGGAATTATCAAATCATCGGATGACAAATTATGGGTATCGGACGAAAGTGGTAAAATTTCAAAAGTAGACCCAAACTCCTACGAGATCATAGCCTCGAATCAATTAACTGGAGAAGCCGCAGAACGATTGAAACTCAATCCCCCAAGTAGTCAAGCCGCCGCTCCTCATATTACCGCCAAGGGGGATACACTATACATGAGTGCCACAAAACCAAGCATATACTTCCACATCTTCAGCAAAGACACAACAGCCCTAATGGTTGATGCAACCCAATATATTCCAGCCTCTCCGGACTATTTTGAAGCCCAAAATTTTCAAGCATACAATACATGTGCAGTGGATCCTGTCACGGGCAGAGTTTTCTTGAACACGCTTAAAGGCTGGGGAGGATTACGGCACAACAACCATATCTCAATTTTTGATTTTACCATTGTTGTTACTTATAATAAATACACGAAAAAATATAAAAATACAATTACACCAAGACTTTGTAAAGATTACGCAAACTATTTAGATTATCCTGCCAATATATATTTCACCCACAATTTTCAACATTAAAATTCAGAAACAATGAAAAATCTTTTAAATTTGATTTTCGCTTGCATATTTGCAAGTTTTATCTTGTCTTGTAGCGAAGACATGTACACACTACCGGAAAACGAGAAGCTAACAGAAGTCAACACAACTCTTTCAAGAGCTTCTGAAAACCTTCAGCCTGTTACTAAAATCAGTGATATTCAAAACTGGACCGGCACAGGCAGCAATAGTTCTATACTTGCCATCCAATGGGTGAACGCAAAAGATATCACCAAGCCTCAAGATAATGAAATCCATTTTTTAGCATGGGGATATTACTGGGATAGTCCTACTCCAACAGGAATGGACATGGTTATGGCTATTGCTCAAAAAGATCCGCGTTTGTATGTGGTTGTCGGAGAACAATGGGGAGGTATCGTTATAAAAGGATTTGCTTATGACGGAGATAACGACGGCTTTATCAAAATTTGTAAAGGTTCAACAGTTGTTTTAACTGAAGAAAATTTCACAAATGGCATCTATTGGGAAGAAGGTCAAAGTTTTGATGGACTGACTCCTAGTGATCCGGATGATCTTTGGATGGGAGGCTGGATGGAAACCTATGCCACATACTGGTTAGGCGCAGAAGGTATCAACGTTCCAAGCCAATATACATACTCAACAGAACTAGTAGACCAACGCCAATTGAAAAAAAATTCTTGGGATGCTTGGACTTTCTCCACTATTAACTCCGCAGAAGTTAATGTAGATCCTAGACCAGATTTAATGAAAGCCGCACCCAATAATTAAAAAAGCAATAGCAGGATAATACACTTGTAAAACGACCGAAAATTTTATTTTTCGGTCGTTTCTTTTTTTGCACATATAATTTCTTAAAGTAAAATATAACACACTAATTACAAATACAGCAAGATACACTTTCCAAGAAAACTATTCTATTTGAAAACCGATTGTATAATCCGATTATTTTATCATACATTTATACTACTTCTATAGTTTCGGATTTATAAATAAGGTCTAAACTTAAAAAAACAAAAATACTTGACTTTTTAACATCATTCCTCTATCTTCGCGAAGAATAATGGAAGTGAGTGGTGTCCCGA
>OHAT01003572.1_pt1 | contig 10060 bp, 6 predicted proteins | sample 1577141 | NCBI WGS metagenome assembly OHAT01 (sample SAMEA3541578, study PRJEB24748) | human gut metagenome | biome: human gut; feature: human-associated habitat; material: faeces | place: China | collected 2012
CTTCCTCTTGGACTTGAACCAAGGACCCTCTGATTAACAGTCAGATGCTCTAACCAACTGAGCTAAGGAAGAATTTTTTCGCTTTTTCAAAGGTTATTCCGTAACCCCTTTCTGAAATTGCACTGCAAAAGTACGGGGTATTTTCGAAATATGCAATATCTTTGCGAAAAAAATTACGAAAAAATGAATACAATAGGTTTAGGAAACGCTTTGGTTGACGTTTTATTGAGGCTTGAAAATGATGATGTCCTATCGGAAATCGGGATACAGAAAGGAGCTATGGATATGATTAACAGGGAACAAATGATCGCTATCCGTACAACTTTAGCCGGCTTGCCACGTACGCAAACCCCGGGAGGATCTGTCTGCAACACGATGCGTTCGATGTCTTCTTTAGGGGCGAATTCCGGTTTTATCGGTAAGATCGGGGATGATTCGATCGGCGGATTTTATGAGGATGCGTTGGAAAAAGCGGGTGTCACTTCCTATTTTATCAAGACGGATGGACTTACAGGTAGCTGTACGGTGATGATTTCTCCGGATGGGGAACGTACGATGGGGACTTTCCTTGGCCCGGCCCCGACAATAACCCCGGATGAGATCACCGAGGAGATGCTAAGTAAATATCAATGTATTTATATAGAAGGTTACTTGCTCGTAAACGAACCGTTGGTTCGTTCTACGATGGAGAAGGCTAAAAAGTTGGGCTTGAAAGTAGCGCTGGATTTGTCGAACTTCAATATCGTGAATGCTTTTAAAGGAATGCTGGAGGATATCATTCCTAAATATGTGGATATTTTGTTCTCTAATGAGAGTGAGGCTGAGGCTTTTACCGGGCAAAAGGCTGCTGAGGCCGTACATACCTTGTCTGAGTTGGTAGAGGTCTCATTGGTCACTTTGGGAAAGGAAGGTGCCTTGATCGGTAGTCATGGTCAATTTTATTCTGTCCCGGCTGAGGGGGGCAAGCCTGTTGATACGACTGGCGCCGGTGATAACTTCGCCGCCGGATTCTTATACGGTCAATCCATAGGAGCGTCTTTGGTACAATCCGCACGCATCGGATCGATGTTGGCGGGCTATGTGATCGACGTGGTTGGCCCGGAGATTCCGTATGATAAATGGGAACAAATAAAGTTAAAAGTAAAAGGGATATTGGCTTAGGCGGCGTATTATTCCTTACATTTATGCCGTTAATTAACTAAATATTGTATGTACAGATTGGTTCAACGAAGAGGAATTATAGGTTTATTTTGCTTGCTGTTCGTCGCAAGTAGCGTAGTGCCGGGATGGGCGCAAAAAGATAACCGCTTTGAGGTGAGTAAGAACCTAGACATTTTCAATTCTTTATTGAAAGAAGTAGAGATGTTCTACGTGGATTCAGTGGATGTGGATAAAACCGTTCAGCGGGGAATCGAGGCAATGTTGGCTGGTTTAGATCCTTATACGGAATACTATCCTGAGCAAAAAACGGAGGAATTGAGTCTGATGACGACCGGCGAATACGGAGGTATCGGTTCCTTGATCCGTCAGCGTAACAACGAGGGAGGCGTGATGATTGCCGAGCCTACCGAGGGAATGCCGGCCGATTTAGCGGGTCTGAAGCCGGGCGATCTGATCTTGGCAATCGATACGATCGATGTTTCCAAGGCGACAAACTCCCGGGTCAGCGAGTTGTTGAAAGGTGTTCCGAATACGAAGATGGTTTTGACGATCCAACGTCCGGGCGAGAAGAAACCCCGGAAGTTCGAGATTACCCGTAAGCAGATCACGACACCTCAAGTTACTTACTACGGGGTTAAGAATGACAGTATCGGTTATATTTATCTAAAGGCATTTACTATCAAGAGTGCTCAAGAGGTGAAAGAGGCATTCTTGGATTTAAAGAAAAATCATAATATTAAGTCTTTGGTACTGGATTTGCGCGGTAACGGCGGCGGCGTGCTGGAAGGTGCTGTACAAATCGTAGGTATGTTCGTACCGAAAGGCAGCGAGGTGCTTTCAACGAAAGGAAAGATCAAGCAATGGGATCGTACGTACCGAACCTCTACGGAGCCTTTGGATACGGTAATGCCGTTGGCTATATTGATCAATGGAGGTACGGCTTCCGCCGCTGAGATCGTATCGGGATCTTTGCAGGATATGGATCGTGCCGTGTTGGTGGGACAACGTTCGTTTGGTAAGGGGTTGGTGCAAGCTCCTCGTGACCTGCCTTATAATGGGAAAGTGAAAATCACGATGAGTAAATACTATATCCCGAGTGGTCGTTGCATCCAGCAAATCGATTATTCGCACCGGAAAGAGGATGGTAGCGTGGCGGCTATTCCGGATAGCTTGACTTCCGTATTCTATACGTCCAAGAAGCGTCCGGTTCGTGATGGGGGTGGCGTACGTCCGGAGTTTGAGGTGAAGGAGCCGAAAGTGCCTACCATGATGTATTATTTGGCGGCGGATACGGTCTTGTTCGACTTCGTTACGGATTGGGCACAAAAGCATAAGACGATCGCTCCCATCGAGGAATTTACGGTTTCCGATGAGGATTTCGAAGCTTTGAAGCAATACGCCAAGTCCAAGAATTTCACCTATGACCGCCAAAGCGAGAAAGTATTGAAGAACTTGAAAGAAGTGGCTGAGTTTGAGGGGTATCTGGAGGAGGATTCTACTGCGTTCAAGGAATTAGAGGCTAAGCTGACTCCGAATCTGGAAAGAGATTTCGATCGTTTCAAGGATGAGGTGAAACGAGTAATGGCCGCCGAGATCGTAAAACGTTATTATTACCAACGAGGAGAGTTGCAAGAAAGCTTGAAAGATGATCTTGTATTGGAGAAAGCGTTGGAGGTATTGGGCGATCCGGATTTATACAGGCGTACATTGAGCGTGCCGGTTGAGTTGGAGGCGGCCACCAAGGGTACCGAATAGGCGGGTTTCTGCCGATGCCCATTCAAGGGAGCTTACGATGCCCATTGTCAGCTCCCTTGAATGGGCATCGTGCTTTTCCCTCTTTCGCCAGTCTGTTTGGGGGCTTTGAAGCGGATATGCAATACGACCAATTCCGAGACGGTTCCCACCCGATAAGGAGGTCCTGCTATACCAATGCCGGAAGATACATAGAATTGCGTAGGTCCTTTCTTATAATATCCGTACGGGCATTCATACACAAGTTTCATCAGCAGGGGATAAGGCCATAACTGTCCGTTATGCGTATGTCCGTGCAGTCCCAAATCCACCCCATTCATATTCATCTCGGCGAACGACCAAGGTTGATGATCCAAAACGATAATCGGTTTGCCGGTATCCACCCCTTCCATTAACGAATGAAGCGATTTTCGTTTCTTATGGATGAAATCATCCCTCCCTATCAAATAAAAAGTTGAGTCCGGTTGGACCACCGAGTCTATTAGTAGCGTACCTCCGGTCTTTTGCAACCAACGATATTTCGCGTTCCGGTTTGCCCGGTATTCATGATTCCCGTAAACGATATATACGCCCAACGGAGCTTTTAATTGTTTTAAATCATCCTCGATGTGGGCGTTTTCCGCGAATCGGGATTCATAATCCATGATATCCCCCGCTAATACCACCATATCCGGATGCTGTGCGTTGCTGAGCGCCACATATTTTTGTACCAAGTCCTTCCCGATAACCTCTCCGATATGTAAGTCGCTCATCATGACAATAGTCAGGCTATCCCGATCCCCCGCGGCTTTGGGCAACGTGATATATACGTTCTTAACAATCGGATTCATTACCGTATGGTATGCGTGAATCATTAAACCGGTAACACCGAATACGATAAGAAAAAACAGGGTTAGCTTGGTTTGTTGCCAATGCCCTTTCATCCATTTGGGGAACCATGGCTTGATACGTTGGGAGAGCCTGATCAACTCAAGTACCAAGAGAGATAAAGTGATATAAATGGACGCTATATACCAAGTGTTACAGATGTATTGGATCGTGATTATCACGTTATCAGGTAGTTCATTCCTAAAAATAAATCCGAAAAAATAAAGCGATAGTTCGAGTACGAAAAACAAGATAAAAGGAATCCGGCAACTTTTCTTAGGAGGAAGCGCTTGATATCCTCTCCAGAAAATATACGGATTTAGTAATAGCTGCGCTACGATCGATTGAATAAATACTTTCATCTTTACTCTTTGAATGTAATATTGAACACCACCATCTCGCTGTCCGTCCCGATACGGAAAGGCGGTCCCCACAAAGATAAGCCGGATGAGACATAAATCGTACTATTTCCGATTTTTTTAATCCCGTAACTTAATTCGAACAGATGATCCACGATCCAGTTCATCGGCCATACTTGTCCTCGATGTGTATGTCCGCTAAACTGTAAGTCTACGCCAGCCTCTTCCGTTTTCTCTAAATCGTAGGGTTGATGGTCTAGTAAGATAACAGGTTTGCTTTTATCAAGGTTCGCGGTAAGCTGACCTAAAGTTTTCCGTCCTTTGTTATGCCGGTCGTCCCGTCCTATGAGTTGGATCTGATTGGGCAAGATAGCCACGGAATCCCTTAAAAGTACGATGGGCGTCTGCGCTATGAATTTCTCGCTCTCCTCTATGCCACTGATATACTCATGGTTACCCGGTACCATATAAACGCCTAATGGAGCGTATATCTTGGACAGTTCCTCTTCCATATGCTCGTATCGCAGAGGTGCGACACTGTTGTCTATCATGTCTCCACCGATAAGAACGATGTCCGGGCGTTGGGCGTTTATCATATCCACATATCCGGTAAGCATCGTCTTGTTGGTAGCGTATCCTAAGTGTATGTCGCTAATGGCTACGACCTTCAGCGACTGTCCATCGGTATCGGCCGGTTTGTTGATAACCATGTTGATAACTCGTGTATCAGGATGTTGGTAATTATAGTTCCCATATCCTAATAAGCTGAGTGTTAAGAATAAGGATAAATAGAATGAGTATTTGAAACGTAGGTGGAAAAGTCGTAAGATATCAAATACCAACAGGGCCAATACCATGTATAAAGTGAACACGAGCCATCCTGTTCCTACTTGGGAAACTGTTTGAGCGAAAGAAGCCGGCATATCTAGGTTCCTGAATAGAAAACTACTGAAGAATGATAAAGCTCCTCCCCAAAAAACAATGGATAACAATACTTTAACTCCGGTAGACTGGCTTTTCAAAGCCTGTTTTCCCTTTAGATAAATATAAATATTCCCTGCAAGATACAGGATTGGAAGTATGATAAAGAACGATAACATTTCTATTAATTTTCCGCGAAGATAATGAAAACTCTTTATGCGGCAAATGGTATGATTTGCGAAAGACTTTTTCTGCTCGATTTTCACCGCATTATGTCCTCTAATTGTAGTGACATAGTGTGCTGCGTCTCTACGTGGATGTAAATACAGGGCAAGTAAGGATGCGTTGTATTCCAAGACAAATTCCAGACAATAAGCAAGCGAATGACATAGGTGTGTAATGTATTGAGAATTAGTGTGTTTAAAACATGGCTATCTTTCTTTCAAAACACGTATGTGTTTCCGGGAAAAGTCGTACGTGTTTTTCAAAAAAGTCGTACGTGTTTTTCCCGAATCATGCGCTAGGGAACAAGAGCGTATAAAGAAATCTACAATAAGCCTCCCTTAATTGCGATGAGGGGAATAGGTCTTTTTTTGTAATATATAGCCAATTCCTTTTACGGCATCTATTGAAAGCGTGGTATCCCTTTCCAATAACTTACGTAAACGTGAGATACTATTATTCAAGCTATCATGAGCTTCTTGACCTTCCCAAATTTCTTGGAAAAGCTTTTCTCTGCTTACCGGTTGATTCAATGGTTCGGATAACTGATAGAGTAACTTGAAATCTTTGGGGCTTAATACCTTTAACAGCTCTTGTTTATAGAATAATTGATGTGTGGAAAGTTCCAGCTGATAATCTCCAATAGATATGATATATGTCTTGAATACCGCTTAACGTGTTGGCGTAACAAACCTTGTATCCTTTGCTGGGAAACTCATTTATAGGCTCTACCGCTAAAAATGTTTTTTGGATATTTCTGCTGTCTCAAATCGAAGAGTCTATTTATAACAAGACTTTTTTTACGGTGAAAACAACCTTGATCAAGTTATTATTGGGTTACTATAATCCGGTAGAAGGCGATATCCGGGTGGGTGGAGATGATTTGTGATCTTTCAGCCTTTTATGGTGGCGTGACCAATGTGGCGCAGTGATGCAAGACGGTTATCTGTTCTCAGAGTCGATCGCACGCAATATCGCCGTGGATGACGGTGAGATTGATAAATCTCGCTTGTTATTGGCAGCCCGTATCGCTAATATAGAGGGATTTATCGAGCGTTTACCCTCTTTCCTGATTCGCTGGGAATACGATTTTGGTGGTGATCTTTGCGTTGCTGGCTTTGATCTTCGCTTGGAGCGTGTGTTTTTAATGTGACTACTGGCATGCCCCATAAGGAGTAGTGGCGTAAGCCTACGGCAGTAGTGGTGTTGGCTTATGGGACTACTGCCGTAAGGCGATGGGGGTACCCCTGTTATTTAGCGTAACCCACGGGATGATTAATCATTGGGATTTGGGAGTCGGATAGCTTCAACACTTTTTTCAAAGCATCTGCCTCCATGCTACCTCGGGGAACTGTTACCAAGCCGCATCCGGAACAGAACAAGGCGATATTCTGAGAGACCAGCCCGGCATCTAACGCTCCAAAACGCTCTCGTAATTGCGGTGTACCTACATTGCCGAATTTGGAAACATCAGAAACCATCAATAGACAAGCGGGAGCTGAGTTCACGGAGGTTTGCTTTCCTCCGATCAGTGGACGGTGGTCACCTTCCGCTACCGGATTCAGTTGATGGGCTTTCGGATCATACAGATAAGCACCCTCTTCCATCAATACGTAAACATCCACGTCTTGTTTGTTCAAGGCAGAGGCGGCGGTACGTTTCCCGTCCTTGCGATTGATCCCAATGGCGGCCCACATCAAATCGGAAAGATCTTGTTGGCTGAGTTTCTTGTTGGCGAACTCACGCTCGGAGTGACGATCTGCCAGGGCTTCCATCACCGAAGCGCCTCGGGTCTTGTCGGGAGCGTTCAACTTAATGGCTTTTAAACTTTGGGCTTGCAGACTCGTCAAACCCAACATCAAAGTGGCTAATACACAAAAGATAGTTCTCATGACATTGTATTTTAAAGAATTACGAATGCAAAAATAACAATATATTCGTTTTCTCAAAGATTCCTAGGATTATTGTGCAACCTGTTTTACTTGATGTCCGTCTATATATGAAAAAATACTCTTTTTTCAGACTTCTTTAGAAGAAAAAGGAAATATGAACATTATTAATGACTTTATTTGTACGATGAAATCGTAAATAGTGTAATTTGCAGTAAAATGTATTATTTTTATAGTGATAGATGAACGTATGAAAGAGAAATTATTTACCTTATTTTGGGTACTGTTCCTTGCGCTTCCTCTGTATGCGCAGGCTGATAAAACCGGTTCCTATTCAATTAAGGGACAGGTGTTAGATTCGCTGAGTAACGAGTCCGTACCCTATGCGACGTTGAGAATTGCTTTTGCGAAGACCCCCGAGAAACCGGTCAAGCTTTTAGCGTGTGATGTGGATGGTAAGTTTCAGGCGCCATTGAGTAGCGCTGGCAAATATATCATCTCTATGCAATCTATAGGAAAAACTCCTGCCGAGAAAATATTTACGATCTCGGATAAACAGAGGAACTTGGATTTGGGTAAGTTATATATGCAGGAGGATAACCAGCGGCTGGGGGAAGTGACGGTTACGGCGCAGAAACCTTTGGTGAAGGCTGAGATCGATAAACTTACCTATAGCTTGGAAGATGACCCCGAGGCACAGACCAACAATACGTTGGATATGTTGCGCAAAGTGCCGATGGTAACCGTGGATGGAGATGACCAAATCCAATTGAAAGGTTCCACGAACTTCAAGATCTACATGAATGGTAAACCCTCTAACCTGTTGAGTAATAATCCTGCTGAGGTATTAAAGAGTATGCCGGCCAATTCCGTGAAAAACATAGAGGTGATCACAGACCCGGGCGCTAAGTATGACGCCGAGGGTATCGGTGGTATTATTAATATCATTACAACGAAAAATGCTTTACAAGGATATACTGGTACGGTTCGTGTGAACGGTAGTTCGTTGGGGCGTGTAGGCGGTGGTGGTTATGTATCTCTAAAAGCCGGAAAATTAGGACTTACCGCCAACTATAACTATAATCGGGAGCGGGACCCATGGAATGACGCTAACTCCGTACGGGAAGATTTGCAAAATGACGGGGAACACTTCTTGACACAAAATGGACGTAGAAAGAGCCGTGGACCGTTCCAATTCGGTTATTTGGAGGGAAGTTATGAGATCGACTCTTTGAATCTATTGACCGTTGGCGCGAACTTATTCCGTGGCGAGATGAAAAGTTTCTCGGAGTATAACGTGAATATGCAGGATATCAATCATAATCCGGTCTACAGTTATAACCGTAACTCGGAAACGACAGAGACATTTGGTTCTACGGACGTGAACGTGGATTACCAGCACTCTACCCATAAGAAAGATGAGTTGCTGACGGTTTCTTACCGTTTCAGCCATTCTCCGAATGATAGTAAGGATTATACGGAATTAGAGAATGTCGTGAATTACAATCCTTGGCTCGGCTATCCGCAAAATAATATCAATAAGGCTTCTACGAATGAGCACACCGGACAGGTGGATTATACGACTCCTACATGGAAGGACCAGACCTTGGAGGTTGGCGCGAAATACATATTTCGCCAGAGCCGGAGTAATACAGATCGTACCGCTTTCAACGATTCGCTGAATATATGGGAAGATGTTACTTCCAAGGATAGCCATTTCCGTCATACCCAACATATCTATTCCGCTTATCTGGGCTATTCGATGAAGTTTGATAAGTTTGGCGTGAAAGCGGGTGTCCGTGCGGAAGGAACTTCTTTGGATGTGAAATACGAGATGGCTCCCGATATGAATTTTGACACCCATTATTTCGACGTGGTGCCAAACGCTACGATCTCTTATCAACTGAGCATGGCGCAACAGCTTCGCTTGGGATATAATATGCGTATCCAGCGTCCGGGTATCTGGTATTTGAATCCTTATGTAAACAATGCGGATCCGCAGAATATATCCTTCGGTAACCCGAATCTGGACTCTGAGAAAAGTAATAATATTAACTTGAACTATAGTATGTTCGCCCAGAAATTCAGCATTAACGCGAGCGCTACTTATACGTTCGTGAATAATTCGATCGAGCAATATACCTTTATCGATCCGAAGAACCCGGGTATTTTCCAGACTACTTATGGTAATATAGGAAAGAAACAATCTACGGGCTTGTTCGTATACGCAAATTGGAACCCGGTTCCTTTGTTCCGTATTTATATGAATGGAGGTGTGGATTATACGGATTTGAAGAGCGATATGAATGATATGGCGAACAGTGGTTTCAGCGGACGTATATTCGCCGGTACGCAGTTTAATTTCCCGATGGATTTTCGCTTGAACTTGCATGGAGGATATTTCTCTCCTTGGATTCAGTTGCAGGGTAAACGTTCTCCATTCTATTTTACGGGAATCTCCGTAAATAAGGATTTCTTGAAGAAAAAGCTCTCGGTTCAGTTGTCTTTCCAGAACCCGTTCTGGAAACGAATGAAGATGGAAAACACTTCTTCAGACGATACGTTCTTCCGCCGTGAGACCAATTACCGAACGATGCGCATGTTACAAGTTAGCGTATCCTATCGTTTCGGTACCTTGAAAGATGCTATCAAGAAAGTAAAACGCGGTATCAATAACGATGATGTGAAGAGCGGCGGCTCTGGCGGCGGCGAGCAGCAGATGTAAGTACAGGATTGAACACGGAACACACAGCGATACACTGAGGTATATAGTATCAGTCCGTGTGTTTCGTGTATTCTGTGTTCAATATAATAATTAAACCTTTTCTTTTGCCGTCTTCTATATACTTTCTATCTTTACGATCCGAAAAACAGTTGGAGAATGAAGAA
>OHAT01003574.1_pt1 | contig 10058 bp, 6 predicted proteins | sample 1577141 | NCBI WGS metagenome assembly OHAT01 (sample SAMEA3541578, study PRJEB24748) | human gut metagenome | biome: human gut; feature: human-associated habitat; material: faeces | place: China | collected 2012
CCGCGAAATCACCGCCCCCTCCGGCTGGCTGAAGGATGATGCCACCTATACGGCTTCCGTGGCCACCGGCGAAACCACCACTTTTTCGCTGGTAAACAAGGAACTGCCCGGTCTGCGGATCATCAAGTATGACCGCAAGAACATGGTTGCCATGCCCGATGTCACCTTCGAGATTTTCCGAGACAGCGTTTCTCTCGGCAAATTCCGCACGGACGAGTTTGGCGAAATTCTCTTGACGGACGCTGCCCCCGGCACCTACCACGCCGTGGAGGTAGACACCGGCAGCGACGGCCACATCCTCGACACCACGCCGCAGGAGGTGGAGTTGTCTGCCGGTGACGGCATCAAGGAACTGCTGTTCTTCAATGATGTGAAGCCCGGACTGAGATTGGTGAAGGTGGACAGCACCGATCCCAGCAAGGTGATCCCCAATGCAGTTTTTGAAATTAAGTCCGTGGCTGGTGATTACGGTCCCAAGGAATTTATCACCGACCAGAACGGCGAAATTGACCTTTCCAAGCTGCCCACCGGCGCGTATGTGGTCACGGAAAAAGCCTGTGAGGGCTATATCATCGACCAGGCCCAGCGCATCATTCACTTGGATGCCAACGAGGACGCGCAGTTCGTTTTCACCAATACCATCAAGCCCCCTCTGCAAATCATCAAGACCAGTTCGGACGGCTCCCGCCTGAAAAATGTGTCTTTCCGTATTGCCAAAATTGCGGACGGAACGCATTATCTTGACCGCACCACCAACGAGCAGGGCGAAATCCTGATTGCCGATTTGGAGCCCGGTGTGTACTCCGTCAAGGAAACCGCCACGGATTCCTCTCACATTCTGGATGTGCGGGAGTACCACATGGAACTGTTTCCTGGCAAGACCAGCACTCTGACCATCGAAAATCAGAAGCGCCCCAACCTCATCGTGTATAAGCACGACGCCGACACCGGCGAGCCGATTGCGAACACCGTGTTTGAAGTCCGTGCCGCAGACGGTCACAGCGTCGATCAGATCAAGACGGACAGCGAGGGCAAGGCGGAGCTGAAGAACTTGCTCCCCGGCGTGTATGAAATCAGCGAAAAATCCGTGCCGTCCCCCTATCTGCTGGATGCGCCCTCTCAGCTTGCCACCCTCTACCCTAATCGTGACCACACCGTTTACTTTGAGAATCACCAGAAGCCCAGCCTGACGGTGAAAAAGGTGGACAGCGTGACGGGAGATCCCTTGCAGGGGGCAAAATTCCAAGTAATCTACGCCAGCAACAATACCGGCAGCGGCGAAATCAATGACCTCGGCACCTACTACACCGGTGAGAACGGTCAGTTTCAGTTGACCGGTTTGCGGGACGGCTGGTACAAGGTAACGGAGCAGGAGCCGCCCACGGGGTACGCCATCAAGGAGGCCACGCAGGAGATCTATATCAAGTCCGGCACCGGTAAAGTGCTGACCTTTGAAAACATTCCGCTTTCTGCCCTCGTCGTGTGGAAGTATGATAGCGTGACGGGCGCAGCGGTGCAGGGCGCTGTGTTTCAGGTGAAGTATCTGACCGGAACCTCCGGCACAGGCGGTACGGTCATCGGCACCTACAAGACTTCCGCCAATGGCAGCTTCACCGTGACGGGGCTGAAGGAAGGCACTTATATCGTCGAGGAGCTTGCCAGTGACAGCGGCCATGTCATCGACTCTGCACCGCAGACGGCATACATCAGCGGCAAGCAGCAGGATGTGGTGCAGCTCTATTTTGGCAACAGTCCCAAGGGCAGCCTGCTCGTCAAGAAGATCGACAGCGCGACACACGCGCCGCTCTCCGATGTGGAGTTCTTGGTGACGACTGCGGACGGAACGGTGGTGGGCGACGCCAACGGCAAATATGTGACCGACAGCGCGGGCAGCTTTACCGTCAGCGGCATCGCTCCCGGCACGACGCTGGTGGTAAAAGAAACCCGCGCCAAGAGCGGCTATGTACTGGACGATACGCCGCAGACGGCCACCATCAAAGCGGGCCAGACGGTTACGCTGGAGTTCCGCAACGCGCCGAAAGGCTCTCTCATCATTGTAAAAAAGGATGCTGTGACCGGCAAGGCGCTGCAAGGCGTGGCTTTTACCGTCACTACTTCCTCCGGCCAGTTTGTCGCGGACGCTGAGGGACAGATCAGCTCCAACGGACTCTATTGCACCGATGAAAACGGTAAAATCATTCTCTCTGGGCTGGCTCCCGATACCTATGTGGTAACGGAAACCGCAACGATCCCCGGCTATGTACTGGACAGCACCCCGCAGACCGTGGTGGTCAACGCCAACGACACGCAGACGCTTACCTTTACCAACAAACCCATCGGTGGGCTTATCCTCATCAAGAGCGATGAGGACAGCGGCAAGCGCATCTCCGGCGTTCAGTTTGAGGTGCGTAAAATGAACGACGAGATTATTGGCAGCTACACTACGGACAGTAATGGTGTGATCCAGCTTCCTGAACTGGAAAGCGGCTGGTACACCGTGACGGAGCTGAAAGCCGCGTCCGGCTACCTGTTGGATACCACGCCCCACCGCATTGAGGTCAAGGACGGGCAGACGGCCACGCTGGAGATCACCAATCACAAGTCCTCCCGCATTTTGCTCCACAAGGTGGACAAGGCCACCGGCAAGGGCATCTATGGCGCGGTGTTCCTGCTGTACGACAGCAATCACAATCCCATCGGGGAGTATGTGACCGATCAGGACGGCTACATCTACGCTGACGAGGGACTGGCCGATGGCCGCTATTATCTGCGTGAGATCAAAGCCGCCCCCGGTTATGTGCTTGATCCTGAACTGAAAACGATCTATGTCCGCTACGGCTCCACCACAGAAATCGAGTGGAGCAATACTGCGGAGTGCGGCCAGATCCAGATCATCAAGAAATCCGCAGACGATAACGCCACCAATGGCCTGCCTGCCGGGACGCTGCTGGAGGGCGCGGTGTTTGAGATCTACGACAAGGCGGGTAATGTGGTGGATACCATCAAGTCCGACCGCAACGGACGCGCCATTTCCAAGACGCTGCCGCTGTCCCGCTATACCATCCGGGAAATCAAAGCGCCTGCGAATTACTCCATCAACCCCACAGTGATGACCGCCTATCTGGAATTCAACGGACAGATCGTCACCTTTGAAGTGCAGAATACCAGCGTTGCCACCGGCGTATCCATTAAGAAAACCGGCCCTGTGCAGGCTGTCCCCGGTCAGCCGATCCGCTACGTGTTCTCACAGATCAAGAACAGCTCCAACGTTGCCCTCGACTCCTTCTATTGGCGCGATCAGCTTCCCGCGCAGGTGACGCTGAGCAAAATCGTCACCGGCAGCTACAATCAGCCGCTTTCCTACAAGGTGGTCTATAAGACCAACCTCTCCGGGGACTACCGCACTTTGGCGGACAACCTGAGTACAAGCAAGGTTTACGTATTGGACGCCCGCCCCGCTGTCCTCGGCCTTGCCGCCAATGAGCGTGTTACCGAAGTCATGTTCGTGTTCGGAAATGTAAAGGCGGGCTTTGCACAGGTAGAAACGCCTTATATCTACGCCACTGCTCGCAGTGGCCTTGCCAACAATGCCAGCGTTGTGAATGTGGCAGATGTGGGTGGCCTTTACAATGGGCAGTGGATTCAGGCAGTGTCCCGCTGGCTCACTACCGTCTACACCAAAACAACGGTGAAGCTGCCCAAGACGGGGTACTAAGCCTTGCGGCAGAATGACTTTCGCAGCGCTGCCCCTGTGTGGGCGGCGCTTTCCCCGTTGGTCCTCTGGCTGGCGGCAATCGCCGCCTATGCCTACGAGGACGGTATGAACCTCTTTCAATGGATGGGGCGTTTCAGCCAAGTGCTGGAGCGCCCCTTTTCCATAGGCTGGACGCCCTACACACTGAAATATATGCTGGGAAGCCTGCTGCTCTACGGCTGCGGCATTGCGCTCTACTACTCCAGCCGGGAGAACCGGCGACCGGGCGAGGAGTACGGCAGCGCTAAATGGGGCAATCCCAAGGAACTGAACCGGAAGTATATGGATCACCAGCATAAGGACGCCAACATCATTCTGACCCAGCGGGTCCGGCTGGGTATGGACGGCTATATCACCCAGCGCAACATGAATGTTCTGGTGGTGGGCGGCTCCGGCTCCGGCAAGACCCGCTTTTTCTGCAAGCCCAATATTTACAGTGCGAATTGCTCCTATCTTATCACAGATCCCAAAGGCGGTGCGACACGTTCCTAACTGAAAAGGTTAGGCGTGGAGCCAAAAGAAATGAAGAACGAAAGGAGCTTCTGAAAAAAATATGGTTTCATAGAACTGATTATCCGACAGGTGGAATGACGGGGTAACGCCCGGAAACGCCTGCTCTAATACTCCGAATGGCGTGGCGGCAGCCAAGTGCCAAAGCGTCATAAGCTCGGTGAAGTCGGCTGAGAGCGTACCCTAAAGACGCGAAAGCGGTACAGGAACAGCGAACCAGAGGTGGTCGAGTGCGTGATAGGCCGGGAGTCCAAGTAAGCATCTATGGTTAGAATCCGCTATGCAACAACATGGCGGAGGCGTATTCTCGATTGTACGGGTCTAAATCGGGTATTGGTCTAACCGGCCAATCTCACCATCGTGTGAGGTCTGTGGGGATGAGTAAAACTCTGCCTTTATGAAAGTCCCTGCGCCGTTACAGGCGGCGGCAAGCAGGCAGGCTTATAGAGAAGACCTACGGATGCCGAATAAGGATAGGGTAATCGGAACGTGGTAAGCCAGCGACGCGGAGAGCTTGACCTCTGTGAAGCGGCGGCAGGGAAAAATCTTCGGATACAACCTGCCTTGCGCTGGTGAATGTGGCGGCATAGTACCAATGAAGCGGAGCTAACAAAGCCGTGGAGGGATAGCCGCCAGTCAGTGTTTTACAATAAATCGAATTTACAGTTCAAATGAACAAAATCATTCTGCATAAGGTTCGAGTATGACTAAGAGAGGCGAACTTCAAGGAAATGGAGCGAGTCGACTTATGGCAGTCAATCAACCAAAGAAAAAGCAATCACTCAGAAATAACGAGTATTATAACACCCAAGAAATATTTGACGATTTGTACGAGAAAAGTCAGCACGGCGAAGTCTTTACACACTTGATGGAGTTGATTACCAGCGAGCAAAATATCCTGCTGGCCTATCGTGCCATCAAGAAGAACAAGGGCAGTAAGACCAAAGGTGTAAACTCGACCACGATTGTTGAAATGGGCGAGAAACGACCGGAGGAACTGGTTGCCTACGTGCGGACGCGGCTGCAAAATTTTCATCCTCACGCAGTACGCCGTGTTGAAATCCCAAAACCAGATGGACGTATGCGCCCGCTGGGTATCCCCACCATGGAAGACCGCATGATTCAGCAATGTATCAAGCAAGTGTTGGAGCCAATCTGCGAAGCAAGGTTCCACAAACACAGCTATGGATTCCGGCCCAATCGGAGCGCCCATCATGCGGTAGCAAGGGCGATGTTTCTTGTGAATATCTCAAAATACCGCTATGTAGTCGATGTTGACATTAAAGGATTCTTCGACAATGTAGACCACGGGAAACTGCTGAAGCAGCTCTGGACGCTGGGCATACAGGACAAACGGCTACTATGTGTTTTGTCCAAAATGCTGAAAGCACCCATACAAGGTGAAGGTGTGCCCCAAAAGGGTGTACCGCAAGGCGGTATTCTCAGCCCCCTGTTATCCAATGTGGTACTAAATGAGCTGGATTGGTGGATTGCCAGCCAATGGGAAGCGTTTCCAACCAAAACAAATTACACACATGAGGTATCCCGCTACCAAAATCTCCGTAGGACAAGCCACATGAAAGAGGTTTTCATTGTACGGTATGCGGACGACTTCAAGCTGTTTTGTAAATGCCGCAGTGATGCAGAAAGAATATTTACCGCAACGACAATGTGGCTGAAAGAACGGTTGGGGCTGGAAATCAGCCCGGAGAAATCCAAAATCGTCAATCTGAAAAAGGAATATTCAGACTTCCTCGGTTTCAAATTGAAGCTCCGCCCAAAGAGCGGGAAATGGGTGTTGAAATCACACATGGCAGACAAGGCACAGAAAAAGTGCAGAGAAAACATACGAGAGGCCATTGGTCGAATCGGCAGAGAGCCGAACCAATGGAGCGTTGTGCAGTTTAACGCTATGGTGTTGGGCCTGCATGAATACTACAAAATCGCAACCAACGTATATCTCGACTTTGACCGAATCGCCTTTGATGTCAGAAAGACACTTTTATGCAGAACAAAAAGTCATCGCAGCAAAACCGGCCTGCGAAGTCAGGCATTTCAGCAATTCTATGGTGATTTTACAGGGAAAATATTTAATGTGGCGGGGTTGGCACTCTTTCCAATCAACGGAGTAAAGACCACACCTCCGATGTGTTTTTCTACGGATATTTGCAATTACTCTGAAAAAGGACGGGCTAAAATCCATGAGCTGCAAAAGGCGGTTAATCCTATAACCCTGCAAAAGCTCATGGAGCACCCGATACAGGGGCAAAGCACCGAGCTGAACGATAACCGCATCTCCCTTTATGTCGCTCAGCGTGGCAAGTGTGCAATCTGTAAAGAGCCTCTGCTATTAGGTGAAATGGAAGTCCACCACATTACGCCCAAAACCAGCGGTGGAAAAGACAACTACTCCAATCTGGCGCTGGTAACGGGAGATGTGCATAAACTCGTTCACGCAACTGACCCGGTAATCATCCGCAAATATCTTGAAAAGCTGAAGAACCGTAAGCTGAACATGGTGAAACTCAATAAGTTCCGGTTATTGGCTGGCAACTGTAAACTCGAATATAGGTAAACATTGATGGGGCGCCGTGTGAATCGAAAGGTTCGCGCACGGTGCTAAGCGGGGGAAAATCTGGAGATAACTTCAAAGGATTACCTATCGCAAAAGCTGCTGCGCGCGGCAGGCGCTTTGTTGGCAGCGCAGGGCTACGAAGTCCGGGTGTTCAACCTGATCGACCCCAGCCAGTCCGACGGATACAACCCCTTTTCGTACATTCACAGCGAAAAAGACGTGCTGACCCTCATTGATAACCTCATCAAAAATACCACGCCCCGCAACGCTTCCAGCAACGATCCCTTCTGGGAGAAGGCGGAGATCGCGCTGGATTCAGCCCTTATGCTCTACCTCGTCAGCGAAGCGCCCCCGGAGGAACAGAATTTTGAAATGCTGATCTACATGATGAACTTTGCCGAGGTGCGGGAGGAGGACGATCAATACCGCAGCCCGCTGGATATGCTCTTTCGGGCATTGGAAGAAGAACAGCCCAACCATGTGGCGGTGAAACAGTTTAAGGCTTTCAAGCAGGCGGCGGGCAAGACCGCGAAATCCATTTTGGTAAGCGCCGCCGTGCGGCTGGCCACCTTCAATATCCCGCAGTATGCCAGAATGACAATGGTGGATGAGATGGACTTTGGCAGCCTGGGTGAGAAGAAAAAAGCCATCTTCTGCGTGATCCCTGTTGATGACAGCAGCATGAACTACCTTGTGGGAATGCTCTACACCCAATGCTTTCAGGCGCTTTACCGCAGGGCGGACGAGAAGCACAACGGGCGTCTGCCTGTGCCGGTGCGTGTCATTCAGGACGAATGGGCGAATGTGGCCCAGCCGGAGAGCTATCCGAAGATTCTGGCTACCTGCCGCAGCTACAATATTGGGCTGAACATCATCGTGCAGAACATTCAGCAGATCAAGGCGCTGTACGAAAAGGAATGGGAGAGCATCATCGGCAACTGCGACACGCTGCTGTTCCTCGGCGGCGGCAATGAGCCGACTTCGTTGGAGTTTATCGTGAAGCTGCTGGGCAAGGAAACCATCGCCACACGCACACGAGGGCAAACGAAGGGGCGCAGCGGCTCCAGCTCTACCAACTTCCAACAGACGGGCCGCGACCTGATGACCATTGACGAGGTACGAAAATTGGACACCCATAAAGCGATCTTGTTTATACGAGGGGAAGATCCTGTACTGGACAAAAAGTACAACATCAAGCGCCACCCCAACATTAAGCTGACAACAGACGGTAAGGCAAAGCCTTATATCCATAAGCCGCAGGGCGCGCCGGATTATGCGCTGCCTGACCTGCCCTATGCGTTCCGGTCGCTGGACGATTATGATTTTATTGACGTGGAGGAACCTGAACATGAATTATCTGAAAAAGAAAAAGATTTCAAACCCGACAAGACTGAGTAAGGTGAAAAAATGCTATTGGACGGCGGCTGGGGCTGCTGCCCTCTGCCTTTGCTGCGTCACGCCCGCGATGGCGGCGGGCAGCGATCCGCTGGATATTGTCAATAACCTTTCCGATTTTATCTTCAGCATCATCAAGGCGCTGGGCGTGATCATTCTCGGCTGGGGCATCGTGCAGGTGGGTATGTCGATCCAGTCCCACGATGCCAGCCAAAGGACGCAGGGCTTCCTCTGCCTGTTTGGTGGCTTAATGATCGCCTTTGCAAAGGAAATTCTGACCGCCATCGGCGCGATCTGATAAAAAGAGCCGGGAGATACTGCCTTGCGGCGGATCTCCCGGCTCCTTTGTGGGAGGTGATTTTCATTTGGATAACAACTGGATCGTAGAAAACCTGACCAACGCCTTTGGCGTTTGGAATAGTAAAATGACGGAAATGTGGTCACTGCTGACGGAATCGCCCCAGACCTTCAAGGGCGGCACCATCTGGCAGACCATTGTGACCATCAACGGCGGAATGCAGGCCATCGGCTACGGGCTGCTGGTGCTGTTCTTTGCCATCGGTATCTTCCGCAGTGCATCCAGCTTTCGGGACTTTCAAAGGCCGGAGCATTTGCTGCGGCACTTTATCTACTTTGTGCTGGCAAAGCTGGGTATCACCTACGGTATGGACCTGCTGGTAAATATATTTGATGTGTGCAGCGGCATTGTGGCAACGGCGGCGGGCAGCATCGGCGGTTTGACCGGCGCGTCCGTGGCGCTGCCGCAGGAGATCGCAGACGCCATCGGAGATGTGGGCTTTTTGGCAAGTATCCCCCTTTGGCTGGTGACGCTGCTGGGAAGCCTTTTTATTACGGTGCTGGCCTTCATTATGATCCTCACCGTTTATGGGCGCTTTTTTAAGATTTATATGTATGCCGCACTGTCCCCGGTGGCACTGGCATCCTTTGCGGGAGAAGGGACATCCCATTTTGGGAAAGCGTTCCTCAGAAGCTATGTGGGCGTGTGCATGGAAGGGGCGGTGATCGTACTTGCCTGCATCATCTTTTCAGCCTTTTCCTCCAGCGGTACGCCGGTGGTGGATAGCAGCGCATCCGTGGTGACGCAGGTGTGGAGCTATTTGGGCGAGGTCATATTCAACCTGCTGGTGCTGGTAGGATTGGTGAAGTCCGCCGACCATATCGCCAAGGAAATGCTGGGGTTATGAGTGATCTCTTGCTTTCCGGGCCTGCCGTTGGGCGGCCTTCCGGTTACGCTTTTCTTCCATTTCACAAAGCCACACGCTGACCGGCGCTTTCCACGGTTCGCTCTTGCTGGGAATGTTCTTAATCAGGCTGCGGGGAGTTAGCCCCAGCCGCTTTGCACGGGCAATGTCATCATCCGTCAGGCGGCATTTCTTTTTGGCGTCCTGCCAGAGTTGTTCGTTGTATGCCATAGCGCATATCGACCTTTCACTATTTTTCTAATCGTATCATATCACAGACAGCAAAACAATACGGAGGAATTCAATGGAAATCAAAATCAACAAAGAAATTAGAGCCTACCGCGAAACGCTCTTTTTCGGCCTGTCCGTGCGGCAATTTGTCTGTTCCGTTTTGGCGGTGGGCGTTGCTGTGGCGCTGTATTTCACTCTGAGCCGAGTGTTGGACCGGGAAACGGTGAGTTGGGTGTGTATCGTCGGTGCGGCTCCTGTGGCCGCTGCGGGCTTTTTTCAGTATAACGGCCTAACGCTGGAGCGATTTTTGTGGGCGTGGCTGAAATCAGAGGTCATCATGGCAGGCAAGCGTGTCTGGAAAGCGGAAAACTACTACGAAGAAGCACTGAAA
>OHAT01003579.1_pt1 | contig 10049 bp, 8 predicted proteins | sample 1577141 | NCBI WGS metagenome assembly OHAT01 (sample SAMEA3541578, study PRJEB24748) | human gut metagenome | biome: human gut; feature: human-associated habitat; material: faeces | place: China | collected 2012
ACCAAATACCTACAAATACTATCGTACTCTCAGGAAACGATGCCCGTGTTCGGCCAGCCTTGCTTACTGCGTAATCCGTCTGGCCGACAGGCCCCTATGCTTACCTCACACGGTCATCCTTTCCCGAGGGGGTTGTTTGTTAGTTCTTTCTTATAGCACCCCCCCCCTTGGAAAATCATTTACCATCAGACGCAATCAGCCCATAGTTTTCAAAGTACGCTCGCAGCAGCACGGCAGTGCAGCGGCGGGCCACCATGTCGATGGCTTTCATCTGGATCTTTTCAACCACCACCTGATTGGCCTTGTAAAATCCGTCTGGGTCGCCCTGTGCCATCAGTTTACAGGAAGATTCAGCGTTTATGATACTGCTGATCGTTGGGTTAATACTGTCTGAGCCTTCCCTTGAGGCCAGAATGCCATCGACCTGCTCCCATGTGACAGCTTTCATAATACGTTTTAAGACAGGAGCAGGAATACTCGGTATAGCAGTTGCTGCCTGGTGCTTCTTGCTCGTCTCTTTTTTCTTGTCAAGACATAAGAACGTGAGACGGGCTGGGATGTTGTCATAAATGTACTCGAAAATGCCTGGCAGCTCCAGTTTGTCGGAATACATATAATCATCAGAAAGCCGCATGGCGATCAAGGTGTCCGTTATATCTGAATAGGTAAAAAACTTCGACAAAAACAATTCTTCTGTTTTTTCATCAATCTGGACGGGTGCGTTGTCAACAAGACCGCTCTTGTACAGGGTATTTATAATATCGTGTCTCTTCTTACGACTCTTGGTATCATTGTTGTAGCAATCAGGCTTGACGAGGGAGCGGAAGCATGTCAGGACGGAGATGATCTTGCTTGCTTTGGCATCACTGAATTGTTCCTTGATTCTACTGTCAAGTACACTGGGCGCATAGATGGCATCTGGCAGCAGAGAGAGAAGTGCGGCTTGCTCTTCTGCCGACAGGCCGGTCAATGCGGCCAGCCGGTCAGCAAGCTTGTTGAGTCTGCATACGGGAAAAGCAAAGGGGATCGCTTTCCCCCAGACTTTGGATGCCGGGGGTGTATTATCATCGTTCAGAAAGCTCAGGCCTATATCGAATGTGAGCCTTTCCTTTTTGCGCACGGGGTACGCTATGGGGTCATACATCCTATTCGTATAGAAGGCCAGAGATTTTGTAATTTCAGCTTTCATCCAGTTCAGGCCATCGAAGAAGTCTTTTTGCTGGTGAGGTGCGATTTCCTGAACAGGAGAAGGCTGAAAAAGCCTCTGCTTCGACGGGGTGTTGAGCTGCAAAAGCCGATTGAGCATATTTATCGTATATATTGCGGGTAAGGCGGGGTACATCATGCCGCTCTGTGATAAGAGCTTTAAATGTGCCTCGGGGCATGAGTACATGCTGCGTCTGGAACAAGGCACATCCCTCTGGTTCCAGTAATCCTTGACTGTTCCGAAGATACTTCTCAGGGTGTTTTTCATAGAGCTTTGCTTATCAGCGCTTAACTCCTCAACTGTGTCAGGAAGGGCGCTCCGTGATAGCTTCTTGGATAGCTGGGTATTGAAGTAACTGCTGAGGCAGCGGAAATACTCGTCTGCACGCTTCCTCTTCTTATTCAGATCTTTCTGTTCATCGGCATCATAAACGAGTTTAACTTCCGGCTTATAGGTGAGTGCCTTCGGATGTATGACGATCTCCGGCAGCGTGTAAATGAGATCTTGGGGGGATGCCTGCGAAGCGCATCCCTTTTGTGCCAACGCCAACATATAGCGCAAATAACGATCTCCCGGTGTATGCAGCTCCGCTTCTGCGTTCGGGATCAGGTTCCAGGCATGTTCGGCAGCATCAGCCACTTGCTGCCGTATCTCGGCTTTCTTTGGGGGCTTCGCATGAAAACCATTGTCTTTTCCGGGTTCGGGCCTCATTTTCCTGCACCTCCTATGCAAAATGACAGCTTTTTTCTGAATTTTTACGTTTTGAGGGCGATCTTCCAAAAACAGGTGATTTTGACGCAAAAAAACGCAAATAAATCATTATATTTGAAAAGTCTTGTATCCGCCGTTCCTGTAAGATTTGCTTATCCCGCAGATGCGGGAAATTCAAAATCAGGAAAGGAAGAATTTGTACCTTGAAAACTGGACATGCAGAAATCAAAATCTCAATCTCAGGCATGCACCGCCTGCGCTTCACCGCCGTTGAGAATTCGACTACTTGTATCTTAGCCCCGGCGGATGCCAACGTCAAGCCCGACGAACGCATTGAGTTGATCACTAAGACGGACAAACCGGGCGCGAAAGCCTCGCGCAAGGCGCTTCGACTTCTGCTCGATTTTCCGAACCACCTTGCCGAACCCCAGACCGGCGCAAAGCTGCTGGGCCTGGTGATGTTTGCACAAGCCGCGCCGCTGTACGCGTTACTGCACACCGGACCGTTACCCGGCATCCAGCTGACCGGTGCGTTGAGCATTCCCGCCTCCATTGGCGACATTCTCCGTGCTGTGCCGGGGCCAGAGAAATGGGCAGGCGACGGCTGGCACCTGCGTCGCCCATGGCTAATCCAGCCGCTGATCCGCGTAGGTGCTGTCTCTCCAGATACTAACATCTATAAGTATGTGGGCGGCAAAGCTGTGCAGCCCTATGGGCCTCGCGTAAAATTCTGGGCTCCGTACGCCAGCTGCGCGCTGGTATTTGCACCGGACCTGCCCGCGCCAGTCCGCCAGGCAATTCTGAAAACATCCCCTTTGGCCCTGCCGATCTCGGCATCAGCCTTGGGGCAGCAGTTCGCGGTAAAGTTGACCGCAGGCGACCTGTCCTATCGGTCTCCGAGTGACGTTCCGGTCCTCCGGGACGCTTCTCCGGTGGTTCGGCGTTTTATCCGGTGGCTGGAAAAGGGCGACCACGCGCAGCGGTGGGTGGATGCCATCCGGGCCAACGGCGGCGGGTATAACTGCTCGACGGCTCACGGCGAACGTGAGCTGTGGATCTCAGTGCTGGCTCTCGTCACCCTGTTTCTCGACTGGGCGGCCCGGAAGGCCGACCTCCTGACCGAAGCAGAGGTGATAGTCCTCAAGGCGCAGTATGCAAAATGGCTTCATCCAGATGGCCCACAGTCGCCTGCCGACGGCACCATCGATCTGGCCCAGCCAAAGGTGTTCTACGACTTCCTGCTGGCACACCTTCGGGACAACGCTGACCGCGTTATCGAGGAACCTGGTCACGCCAACACCGTGGCTAGGATTCATACGGTAAACAAGACCACCCCCAGCCTGACACTCCCCCGCGCCGCGACCTTCCAGGCCTACGCCGCGGGTAGAGAAGCACCGGGCGATGTTGACCTTCAGCGGGCGCTGATGGCGGCCGGTGTCCCCCTACGCACAGAAGGAAAGGATACCTCATGGCGGTATGCCTTCTACACCCGGGGGCAGGCCCCGCAGGGCCAGTCTGATAAGCTGCCCTGCCTGAGCCTGCCGCTTACAGAGTTGCCGCATGAGGTGCTGAATCAACTCACATCGCTGTTCGGCGATCAGTTCGGCAGTATCCTCCCCACCACTGGGGAGGATACTGCCCCCGAAGGAGAAATTGGGGGTGAAAAATGATGAAAAAGCCTTTCGTTGCAATGGTTTCAGCGGATACCGCACCCCACGCTTCGGCTGATCGGACGGTTCGGGACCAGGAGTTTACTCAACTGTGCCGCCGTGCTGAGGGCGATCCACAGCATCTGTATGGCCGGGTGATGGACTCATTGGATCATTTATTTTCTACGAGGGGCTCAACATACTTATCTGGCCAGCGGGATGCCCTGTCTGACATCGTAAGAGCGGTACTGGATGACGGCCAAACTGGGATGTTTGCCATACCGCTTGTCCCCGGCGGCGGCAAATCGACGCTGCTGCGGGCGCTGCTGACAGTGTTCGCGACGGTGTTCCGCGACATGTCCGATCCCATCGCCAAGCGGTTAGGCGGTGTGATCATCGTGGTGGAGAAGGCCTCGGAAGGTGATGAACTGCAACAGCTTTGCAACTGTGGGCTTGAACCAGGTGAGCCGCCGGTCGCGCGGCTGCTCTCCGCCGTAAACGACTACAATCTGAAAAAAGGGCGCTGCCTGACCGGCGAGGCCCGCACTTACGCCGAATGTCCACGTCATGCCTGCTGGGAGTCGGCTAACTGCCCCCTTCTGCACACCATGGAAGGTTTGGGCGAGACCCCCATTTTGCTCCTGCTTCATGCCCGCCTGGCCGAGCATCTGCCCGACCTGACGTCTTTTACCACATGGTGCGAGGCGGATGGCACCGAGCATCACCGCACGCTACTGCTTATCGACGAGGCACCGGAACTGGTCAGGCAGGACGTGGTTTCCGCGCAGAGCCTCAACGAGGCGGAGGGAGAGCTGCTGGACATGCGCCCCAGCTACAGTCGCGAGGATCGCTATGCAAAGCAGCGAACGCTCGAAAGCTTCGTCCACACCCTGCGCATACCGTTTGCCCGGCTGCAGCGCTGTGAATACGGCAAAACCCGGCGTTCCGCTGTGCTTACGGCCTCGGAGCTGGAACAGGCTGGCTTCAAGCACGATGACCTGGCGGAGCTGCTGACACGGCTGGAGGAATACCAGGCACAGCGTTCCAGCAAGGTCGGCAAGCTGGCAACGGCGCTACTGGCCGATAACGGAAAATTTTCCTGCTTCGGTAAAAACTTCGAGCTGGCCTCGCCATCCCTTCACACCATCCGGGCTGACACACCGCTGCGGACATTTATCTTCAGCGGCACAGCACAGCTCATACCACAGCTGACGGATAACCCAAACGTCACCCTGCTGGACACCAACTTTCAGGAGTCCTATGCCCGCCTGACCATCCATGTTCAGCGGGACAGTGTCCTCAAGACTTCCCGTACCGGCCTGCAAACAACAGGTGCGCTGGAGGCATTGGTTCTCTGGCTGCAAGTATTGTTGCCAGAACTGGCCCAAACCCATGGGCGAGTCCTTCTGGTCTCATACAAGCGGATGGCGCGGCGGGTGTGGGAGCTGCTGGGTGAAGAATGTCAGCAGCTGGTATTCACCGCCGTCATCCCAGAAAGCGACGAGACCTGCCTGCCTTACTTCGGCGGCGTGGCCGGCAGCAACGCCTACCGCGACGCCACCGCGGTAGTCTGCCTTGGGCTCCCCAGGTTGGAGCCGGGAGACTATCTGCGCCGGGCACTGGCTATCGACCCGGATGGTTCTCACGCCGAGGAGCTGTCCCATGCCACCGAGGCGCTGGAACGGCAGCCTTGTGCCCTAAAGATGCAGGACATCCACCTGGCACACGAGTTAGTTCAAATGGTTTTCCGCTCCCGTCTTCGTTGTCATGGTGACAAAGCCCCCATAGAGTTGTGGCTCACCCAGCCGCCGGACGCCGTGTTGGCGCTGCTGCATGACTACTTCGGGGACTGCCGCTTTGAGAAGCACAATGCTCTCCCGGCGGAGTGCCACTCGAAGCTGCACACCAGCAAGCAGCGCAATGGTATCCAGACCAATGCGGCGCGGCTCTATGAGGCGCTGCTGGCTATCCCAGAAGGTTCGGAGACGACACCTGCTCAGCTTCGGGAGCAAACCGGCCTGACGCAGGATCAGTACAAGGAGGCCATGCGCGCCGCCTCGGTGCGAGAGCTATTCCGCACTGGGTTCACCACCTTCGGATCCGGCAAAAATCAGAAGATCCACCGGGTATCCAGTAAAAACGCCGCATAAAACTTAACGCTGTTGGAACATAGGACGAACAAACTGTCTTTGATAAAAACTAGGAGGAAATATTATGAATAATAACATCACAAACTATAGCACCGTCACCAATTTCAATGAACTGCCGCTGGCACTGACCGTGCTAGAGGCCGGTCAGGTACTTCGGGTCGGGCGCAATGTGGCCTACGAACTCGTCCGCTCTGGCCAGCTTCGGAGTGTCCGGGTCGGCAAGAACATTAGAATCCCGCGGGATGCCCTGGCGGAATATCTAAATCTTGCAAGCTGATGTGAGGGGGGGTGATCCCCCCTCACACTTTCACTTTACCATATCGATGAAGGAGAATGAACATGGCAAATAGCAAGCGGGCCGCCCACGGCAGCGGTACGATCCGGAAGAAGACCGTCACACGGAACGGTCAAGATTATACATATTGGGAAGCACGCATCACCACCGGCTATGATACCGGAACCGGCCGACAGAAGCAGCGTTCTGTTACCGGCAAGACGCAAAAGGAGGTGCGGGAAAAATTACAAGCTCTGGCAGTAGAAGTCAACAGCGGCACCTATCAGGAGCCGTGCAGGATGACGCTGGGCGAGTGGCTGGACATCTGGGTGGAAAACTACCTGGGCGCATGTAAGTCGCGCACGAAGCAGATTTATGAGAGCGACATTCGGGTACATATCAAGCCCGCGCTGGGGGCAATCAGGATGGAAAACCTCCTGCCCCATACTGTGCAAACCTTCTATAACGCGCTGGCATCGGATAAGGCCGACAAGCCCGGCCTGTCGGCGAAGACCATCAAGAATATCCACGGCGTACTGCATCAAGCGCTGAAGCAGGCTGTACTCAACGGTTATATCCGAACCAACCCCTCCGACGCCTGTACCCTGCCGCGCGGACAAAAAGCAGAGATCAAGCCTCTGGATGAGGACGATGTAGCGGCTTTTATCCGGGTCGTTCAGGGACATCCCTTTGAAGATCTCTTTCTGACCACATTGTTCTTGGGCTTGAGGGAGGGCGAGGCACTAGGGCTGACCTGGGACTGTGTAGATCTGGACAACGGCGTTATCACCGTGAACAAGCAGCTTCAGCTTCATCAGGAAAAGAGCCTTGCGGCCTATGAGCTGGTTCCTACCAAGAATAGCCGCAGCCGCACATTGGTGGCATCCCCTACGGTGGTTGCCCGCCTTCGCCACCGAAAAGTCGAGCAGACCCAACAACGTTTCATGGCGGGCTGTGCTTGGGAGGACAGCAACTTGGTGTTTACCGATGCGCTGGGGCATCATTTGACGAAGCCGACGGTCTACCGCCACTATAAGAAAGCGGTGGCCGCCATCGGCCGCCCTGATGCCCGCTACCATGATCTGCGGCACAGCTACGCCGTAGCCGCTATCAGCTCCGGCATCGATATCAAAACGGTACAGGGCAACCTCGGGCACGCCACCGCCGCCTTCACGCTGGATGTCTATGGTCATGTGACTGACCGCATGAAGCGTGAGAGTGCCGACAAGATGGAGGATTTCATTCGCCGTGTTTCGGGGGATTGACAATCACCGCAACTTCCCTGTTGCGCGGCGGGGCGGAATCGGGTATAATATAAAAAACTACGGAAGACCTGCTAATAAAAGTCAAGCAGAAATTTCAAGGTAATGAGGTGTGCAAAAAGGCCGCACCAAACCAAGCCGCTTCGCATCTCAAAAATGAGACGGCGGCCAGCCAATGCTTTATGGTGAGATTAGGCGGTCTGTTCCAGCGACTCTAGATAGGCTTTTACAGTGGCGTAGTAGATCCGCAGAAACTTGTTGGCAGAGGCCATCATGTAGACGCGGTAGGGCTTACCCTCGGCGCGTTTCTTGTCCATGAACTGGTAGACCGATTCATCCAGAGGAGCGTTCTGCAAATAGATACTCATGACAAGGAACAGCGTTCGCCGCAGAGACGACGCGCCAACTTTGCTCATGCTCTTGTGTCTGCCGGTCACATCACCGGAATCATTTGGTGGAGCATCCAGCCCAGCGTAGGCCACGAGCGCTTTTTTGGAATAAAAGCGGCGCACATCCCCAGTTTCAGCCATGAGTTGCGGGCCGAGAGTCGGGCCTACGCCGAACATGTCCATGACAACGGGATATTCCGGCAGCATGGAAGCCAATGCTTGCATTTCGTGTTTGAGCGCAGCAAGCGCGGCAGAGGTTGCTCTGAGCTGCGCAACCGCCTGTTCCACGAGCAGCTTGGTCGTTTCAGATTTTGGTATGACGTCAATGTGTCCGCAGGCCTCGGCGTGAATGGTATGCGCCTTTGCTTCACTGAAGTTGTAGCCGTGCTTTCTGCACCAACGTTGGTATTTGTTTGTGAATGCCTTTTGGGATTTCTCACTGACGCAGCGGCAATGCCAGAATTCAGCCACAAAATCCACCCACTTTTCACTCCCGTCCCCGCGGATCGGGCTTGAAAACAGGCGGTTGACGTTTGGAAACACTGTATCCAGCAATGAGATCAGATTGTTCTTCAGAACCGTCTGCACCTTGGAATACTGCCGGTACTGGCGGTAGCAGTTCTTCAGCAGCAGCCGGGTATCTTCCTCTGGAACATATCTCGTCAAAGTGAGCCAGCGGTCAAGACCGTAATTTGCCAGCTTGACAGAATCTTTCTTGTCGGTCTTGACCCGCCTCAAATCGTTGTTCCCGTAGCCGTGCGCCAGCTTTGCATTGACGACGGAAACATACAGTCCTGTGTCGTGAAGCAGCTTTGCAACCGGCGTATGGTAGTTTCCTGTGGCCTCCATGATCACACGAGTCTCACCGTCCAGGCTTTTGAGCTGCCTTGCCAGTTCGCTCAGTTCACTGCCGGTGTGACGGACTTCAAAGGGCGAGATGACAACCTCTCCAAAGGGACGCATGACGGCTATCATGCTTCTGCCTTTGGAAATGTCAATGCCAACAGAGTTCATTTGCATTCCTCCCATCTGTGAATCGCAACCGGAATCCATCTTTTTTCTCATTGCCGATTCAATCTATTGGGTGACGCGAACTCCAAGGCTCAACCTGCTCAAATCGAACGCTGCAATAAGGGGAGGACTGACAGTCTTCCGTGCGGACATAAAAGCCCAAGGAGGCATTGGCCAGCCAGTTGCTCCCCTTATTGTAGCTTAGGCATGAGATGGAAAGAAAGCCGGACTGGCTGTCCGACTTTCCTGTCCTAATTTATTGTAATAGGAGGCAGGCCATGCGGACACTGTATCACGGCAGCCGGGTGACGGTAGAACAGCCGGAAATACGCATTCAGAAGTTCCATAAAGACTTCTGTTGGGGCTTCTACTGCACGGAATATGAGACGCAGGCTACCCGCTGGGCTACACGGTTCGGCAGCGGTATCGTGAATGTCTACCAGTTTGAAGAGCAGCCGGGGCTGTCGGTCAAGCGGTTCCCTGAGATGAGCGATGAATGGCTGGACTTCATCGTGGCCTGCCGCAGCGGCATCCCCCATGACTATGACATCGTGGAGGGGCCGATGGCCGATGACACCATCTTCAACTATGTACAGAGCTATACAGATGGCGAGATCAGCCGCGCCGCCTTCTGGGAGTTGGCACGGTTCAAGCATCCCACCCATCAGATCAGCTTCCACACCGCCAGAGCGCTGGCGACGCTGACCTTCGAGAGGAGTTACGAGGTACATGTGTGAACGAAACCACAGCGGACTGTTCTTCACCTGCGCTTTGGTGGAGCAGCTGGGCCGCGACCTGAAACTGAAACGCTGCGACGTGGTGAAGGCGCTGGGCCTGAATGGCGTGCAGATGATCCTGGGCCATGCCGATGTGTTTCACTGTGAGCCCATTGAAAAGGTGTCCGATGATATGCAGCAGCACTTCGACTTGCCCCACGGCCAGTTTGATAACGTGGCGGCGGCCAGATACGCCGTGCCGGATGTATGGACAATCGGCAAGGTATACGCCCGCCTGATTGAGGACGTGTCCGGACAGGATGACGTGGCCGAAACACTGGTAGCCGTATATACATCGTGGATCGATGAAAAGCTCTGCGATTATAACTCCTCATTCTACTATCAGTCCCGTGACTACATCGCGGAATGCTACCGCACAGGTCACGTGATCGACGCATAAAAACAGGCCTCTGATGTCAGCGCATCAGGGGCCTGTTTCACCGCTAAAGGGAAAAAATAAGGGAAAACTGAAATTCTGAGCACAAGAAAAACCTCGTAACCGGCATGGTTACGAGGTTTTCATCTGTCATAACTCAACACTATAGATTTTTTGAAATTTGCTTTAAAAAAACGTCGTATGACAGCAAGAAAAACTTGATGCACAGAACTCACTTGTCTTT
>OHAT01003584.1_pt1 | contig 10044 bp, 7 predicted proteins | sample 1577141 | NCBI WGS metagenome assembly OHAT01 (sample SAMEA3541578, study PRJEB24748) | human gut metagenome | biome: human gut; feature: human-associated habitat; material: faeces | place: China | collected 2012
GCGCCCCTATTTTGCTTACAGCGGCAGCCGCCTGTGTGACACCACACCGGGCACCGTTTTCATCTGGCGGGACATGTACCGCACCGAATACGCTCTGTGGGACAACTCTCTCTATTTTAAGGTGGACTATCCTGGCGTAGGTCCCACCTTTACCCTTCCCTTGGGAGGGGGCAGGCTGGAGCAGTTCCGGCAGATCGCCGAATACTGCCTGCAGAACAAGCTGCCCCTGCGTTTTGTCCCCGTCCCCAAGGACGAGCTTGACCGAATGCTCCACTTTTTCCCTGGAAGCACCGCCCAGGCGGACCGGGACACCTTTGACTATCTCTACCGCAGCGAGGACCTGAAGTTTTTCCGGGGCAAAAAGCTCAGCGGTCAGCGCAATCACGTCAACCGCTTTCACAAGACCTACGGGACCTGGACCTTCCGCCCTATCGTGCCTGAGGACCTGCCCATGATCCTCGCCCTTCTGGACCGCTATGTCCAGGAGCACGAGAAGGACTCCGTCTCCTATCTGGAGGACCTGAACAAAACCAAGGAGGTCCTGAACAACCTGGACCTCTACGACATGAAGGGCGGCCTGCTGATGGTGGAGGACCGTCTGGCCGGCTTCTCTCTGGGAGAAGTGCTGGGGGACACCCTGTTCATCCACATCGAGAAGGCGGACCGGGATTACCTGGGCTGTTACCAGATGGTGGTGGCCCAGTTCGCCCAGCAGTTCGCCCATGGTGCTCTGTTCAAATTCCATCAGCCGCTGGGCAAGGCGCTTTGCGCCCGGGGCGGCGTTGGGGTAGTCCTTGCAGCTTTTTACGCAGTCCACCACCCCCATGCCGCTGCCCTGTGTGAGCATCTCGGCCAGATTGCGGGTGGATTTGTCCGTAAGGGTCTTGAGCCCGATGCCCATTTTCGTGTTCAGCTTTGCCATGGTGCTCTGCCCCTGCGCGCTGCCGCCGCAGGCTTCTATGGCGGTGTGCGCCTCCTGATTCAGCTGGTGGTAGATGTTGCGCTGGCGCAGCAGTTCGGCCTTGAACTGCACATCGCTGGTCATGGGTAAGATCTGCTCCAGGGTGTTCTTGCCCATCTCAGTGTTCTGCACCACCGCTTCCAGCAGGTTGAGGTTATCGTTTTTCTGGTTTTCCATACAAAAAATCCCCCTTTGGCACCTAGTATGTGCCCGAAGGGGGATTTTATACGTTGTTTCTCAGCAGATCTTATTGCCGCCGGAGATCTGGATGCCGCGCAGCCGCTCGTCACAGATGGCGTACAGGCGCTGCCAGCAGTTGGCGGCGCGGTCCAGCTCGTCCAGCCCTGCCACTGCGACGCTCAGGGTAAAGGGCACCCGTTTCATCATGCCCATGGAGGTGATGCACTCGTGGGGCATTTCGGCGTAGATGTTCCGCATCTGCTCGGCCAGCTGGCCGCCGTCCAAGTCCAGACAGCCTACCACAAAGGTGGTGCCGGTCAGGCGGCAGACGATCTGACTGCCCGGGATGTCGAAATACTTTTTCCACTGGTTTGCCACAAAGCAGATCAGCTGATCCATCACCGGCTGACCGTAGGTGTCCCGCAGCTGTGCGCCGTGATCCAGCGATATCAGCGCCACAGCGGCCTTGCGCCCCTGCTCTGCCCAGCGATCCAGCTCGGCGGCGATCACGGTCTCAAGGTAGCGGCGGTTGTACACGCCGGAAAGAAAATCGTGGTTCAGGTCCTCGCGGCACAGCTCCCGCTCGCGGGCGCTCATGCGCTCCTCCGGCAGCAGGTTGCCTGCCAGCGGGGCAGACATGGTGATCCGCCACAGCTTGCCGTCTGCCCGCACCGTGCGGCGCAGCACGCAGCTTACCCGGCCGTTGCACAGGCTATAACTCACCTGCAGGCCTTCGTCCTGCCAGCCGGTGTCCTGTGGCAGCTCGTCCAGCAATACCGTTTCAAACGCAGCCTGTGCGCCCTCGGCAAAGGTACGCAGATCCTGCTCTGTCCATTCTCTGTCCATCTGTAATTTCCCCATCATCAGTACGCGCCGCCGCTTCCGACGGGCGAAATTCCAATTTTCCCACAAATCCGGGAACTTACGGCTATTATACCATTGAAATACAGATTTTTCCAGCAAAACGCACAAATTTTTACGGCAGTTTTTACAATTCTGTCAAATTGCTAATTCTTTCACGTTTTGAACGTCTGCATTGCAGCGGCAGTACACGGCGCACTCGGCTTCGATCTGTGCGGCAAGGGCTTTGGAGTCAAAACCGGCCTTGGCACGCCATGCCCAGTTGCCGCCCAGCTTGCCCGGGGTGTTCAGGTGCGCCTCGGCACCCAGCCCCAGCCAGTCGTACATGGGAATGATGGCTCTGTCCGCCACCGAGCCCAGCGCCGCCCGCAGCAGCGCAGTGCGCGCGGCGGCAGTCTTTACCGCTGCCACCTCCTTGGCGGTGGGTTTGCAGGGGGTCAGGTGCAGATAAGCCGCAGCGGTGGCCTTTTCCTTTTCGGAAGCGCCGTTCTCCCACCAGTCGGTCAGGGTGGTGTTGTCGTGAGTGCCGGGGTAGACCACGCCGTTTTTGACGTGGTTATGGGGCAGATACTCGTTGTCCCCGCCGCCGAAGGCAAACTGTAGCACCTTCATGCCCGGGAAGGTACTGTCGGCCAGCAGCTTGCGCACGCTGGGGAACAGCTCGCCCAAGTCCTCGGCGATGATGGGCAGCTTGCCCAGTGCGGCCTCCAGTGCATCGAACAGCTCCATGCCGGGGCCGTTCTCCCACTTGCCGGTGCGGGCGGTGGTGCTGTCTGCCGGGATGGCCCAATAGGTGTCGAAGCCGCGGAAGTGGTCGATGCGCAGCAGGTCGTAGATGCCCAGTGCGTGGCGCACCCGCTGGATCCACCATGCGTAGCCGGTCTTTTTGTGGTACGCCCAGTCGTACAGGGGGTTGCCCCACAGCTGGCCGTCTGCGGAGAAGTAGTCCGGCGGGCAGCCCGCCACCCGGGCAAAGCGGCCGTCGGCGTCCAGCTCAAACAGCTTGCCGCCCACCCATGCGTCCACCGAGTCGGCAGAGACGTAGATGGGGATGTCGCCCAGGATCTGCACACCCTTCTTGTTGGCATAGGTCTTGACGGCCTGCCACTGGACGCTGAACTTGTACTGCACAAACTTCCAGAAGCCGATCTCCTCTTCGTTTGCAGCAGCAAAGGCAGCCAATACGGCCTTGTCGCGGCGGCGGTAGGGGGCGTCCCACTCCACCCAGTTCTTCATCTTGTTGGCTATTTTCAGCGCCATGTACAGGGCGTAGTCCTCCAGCCAGTCCTCGTTGGCAAGGGTAAAGGCGTAGTAGTCGTCGGGGTAGTAGTAGGCACAGCCGTGCAGCCCGGCGCACTGGCTGCGCCATGCGGCGTAGGCCTTGCGCAGCACCGCAAAGCGGCTGACGTACAAGGTGCCGTAGTCCACTTCCAGCGGGTCTTTGCCCCAGCTTTCCGCCTTGAGATCTGCGGCGGTCAGCAGGCCCTCTTTTTCCAGTGCTTCCAAGTCCACAAAATAGGGGTTGCCCGCAAAGGCAGAGCAGCTCTGGTAGGGGCTGTCACCGTAGCCGGTGGGGCTGAGCGGCAGCAGCTGCCAGATCGTTTGCCCTGCCGCAGACAGGAAATCCACAAATTGAAATGCCGCCTTGCCAAAGCAGCCGATCCCGTAAGGGCCGGGCAGACTGGATACCGGCATCAGAATACCACTTTCACGCATGATCCGTTACCTTCCTCGCTGTCAATTTTCGGGAATATTCGTTGTTTCCTATCATAACATAACTGTAAACTATTTTCCACAGGCAAAAATCGTGGTATACTGGTTTTTATGGGGTACCCCCTCAGCTTCGCTGCGCTCAGCAGTTCCCCCAAGGGGGCGCCTTTGGGCATTGCCAATCGTTCTATCTACAGGAGGTACTCGCGCGATGCAGCGCACAGAAAAATACTTTGAGCAGGACGCTTTCCGCACCGAATGCGAAAGCGTCATCCTTGCCGCAGAGCCGGACGAAAAGACCGGCGGCGGGCGCATTGCGCTGGACGGCACGGTGTTCTACCCGGAGGGCGGCGGTCAGCCCGCCGACCGGGGCACTCTGACCCTGCCGGACGGCACGGTGCTGCGGGTGTCGGACGTCCACGAGCAGGCGGGCATCATCTGGCATACGGTGGATGTCCTGCCCGCTGCCGCCGCGCCCGGCGCAGCCGTAGCCGGCTGCATCGACTGGGACTGGCGGTTCGATAAGATGCAGCAGCACACCGGCGAGCATATCCTTTCCGGCATCCTGCACCAGATGTTCGGGGCGGAGAACGTGGGCTTCCATGTGGGCACCGAGGTGGTACGCATGGACACCAGTGCGCCCATCAGCCCCGAGGGGCTGCGGCAGGCCGAGCTTGCCGCCAACCGCATCGTGTGGCAGGATGTGCCGGTGCTCATCAGCTACCCCACCCGGGAGGAACTTGCCGCCCTTGTCTACCGCTCCAAAAAGGAGATCGAGGGGCAGGTGCGCATCGTGACCATCCCGGGCGCGGACGTCTGCGCCTGCTGCGGCACCCACACCCGCACCAGCGGTCAGGTGGGGCAGATCAAGATCCTTGCCAGCGAGAACTACAAGGGCGGTGTGCGGCTGAGCGTGGTGTGCGGTGCCCGTGCACTGGCGGCGGCGCAGGCCATGCGCGCCCGGCAGGCGGAGATCGGTGCGCTGCTCTCTGCCAAGGCCGACCAGACCGCTGTGGCGGTGCACCGGGTCTACGATGAGTATACTGCGCTCAAGTTTACACACTTTGGACTGTGCAGCCAGCTGTTTGACGCCCTTGCGCAGCTGACCGCACCCGATGCGGATGCTATCCGCACCCTGCCGGGGCTGGACCCGGACGGGCTGCACCGGCTGGCTGTCCGTCTGACCGAGGCCACCACCGGCCTGTGCGCCGCTCTGACCCCCACCGAAAAGGGCACCGGTTACTGCCTTGCCCGGCGGGACGGCGATGTGCGCGCCCTGACCAAAGCACTGAACGCCGCCCTGAACGGACGCGGCGGCGGCAAGCCCGGCATCTGTCAGGGCAGCTGCGCCGCCACCCCGGAGCAGGTGGAGAGATTTTTGAAGGAGAACAACAAACTATGAGAATGCGTTTCAAACCCTATGCCCACGACGAACTGATGGCCGCGGATTTCCATGTGCACGAGCCCCTCATCTGGGGCGGCAAATGGCACGGCCAGTATGCCCGCCCGGAGCAGCCCTTTATTCTGGAGCTGGGCTGCGGCAAGGGCGGCTTCATCTCTCAGCTGGCCTGTGCCCACCCGGAAAATAACTATCTGGGCATCGACATCACCGACAAGGTGCTCATCCTTGCCAAGCGCAAGATCGAAGCCGCCTATCAGGCAGCCGGACGCCCTATCGACAACGTCAAGATCATGAGCACCGATATCGAGCGCATCAAGGGCGTCATCACCCCGGAGGATGAAGTCAGCCGCATCTATATCAACTTCTGCAACCCGTGGAGCAAGAACGACTCCTCCCACAAGCACCGCCTTACCTACCCGCGCCAGCTGATCGCTTACCGCGAGTTTTTGAAGGACGGCGGCGAGATCTACTTCAAGACCGACGACGATGATCTGTTCCGGGACAGCGTAGAGTACTTCCCCGCTTCCGGCTACGACATCGAGTGGATCACCTACGACCTCCACGAGAACGAGCCGGAGTGGAATATCCGCACCGAGCATGAGGGCATGTTCACCGAGATGGGGATTAAGATCAAGGCACTCATTGCCCGCAAAAAGCCCGGTGCCGACAGCGTGACTTGGGTAGACCCCAAGGTGCTCAAGCGGATGGCGCGGGAAGCTGCCGCTGCCGAAGCCGCCACGCAGGAAGGCGAAGAAAATGTCTGACCCCTGTGAGCTGTGCCTGAATAATGTTCAGGACGAATACGGCAGCTATTACTGCGCGCAGGGCGCTGCGCTGGACGAGGACGAGATGGCACGCTATCTTGCGCACAATACCGCTGCCTGTCCCTTTTTTGAGCCGGGGGACGAATATAAGATCGTATCCAAACAGAACTGAAGAACGGAGGTGCCTATGGTAAGCTTTCTTACCGATACCGTGGTATGCGGCTTTTCGCTGTACCATATTCTGGCCTATTTCCTGATCTATTCCTGCATAGGCTGGTGTCTGGAGGTCATCTACGCCGCCGCCACCACCGGTCAGCTGGTGAACCGGGGCTTCCTCAACGGCCCGGTCTGCCCCATCTACGGCTTTGGCATGATCATCGTGTTGTTTGCCCTTACGCCCTTGCAGCACAGCATCCTGCTGCTGTATATAGGCGGCGTCATCCTGCCTAGTGCGCTGGAACTGGTGGGCGGCTGGGCGCTGTATAAGCTCTACCACACCCGCTGGTGGGATTACAGCGATTTTCCCTTTAACATCGGGGGCTATATCTGTCTGGAATTCTGCCTGCTGTGGGGCGTGGGCACGCTGGTGGTCATGCGTATCGTGCACCCGGTGGTGGCTGACCTTGTAGACCTGATCCCGCCCTTTGTGGGGGTTATCCTCATGTGCTTTTTGTACGCCGTATATGCGGTGGACGTGGTGGCTACCGCCATTGCTGCCTCTGCGCTGGCTGATACGCTGGACACCATGGAGCAGCTGGGCGACAGTATCCACGCCGTCAGCGACGCCATGACCCAGCTGCTGGGCACCACCACCCTGAACGCCGACAAGAAGCTGGACGAGGGACGGCTGCAATTCAAGCTTGCCGCCGCCGAAGCGCGGGACGCCGCCGGGAAACGCCCCTCTGCCCGTGAGACCATGGCTGCCATCCGCGCCAAGGCCGCCGAAGCCAGCGAAGCCGCCCGCCGCGCCAGCGAGGACGCCCGACTGAACGCTGCCGAAGCCGCCAACGCCGCCCGTCTTGCTGCCAAAGGCACTGCCGAGCGTGCTGCTGAATTGTTGCAGCTGGAACAGCTGGCGGCAGAGCTGCAAGCCCGCAGTGAGGAGATGCAGACGCAGCTGCTGCGCACGCCCCGCATCGTGGGCCCCCGTCGTATGCTGCGTGCCTACCCGAAACTCCGGCACGGCAAAAAGCTGCGCAGTCTGCCCACATTGCGGGAGATGCTGCACCGCGCCGGGCAGGACGACACCGCGCAGAACGACAACAAGGAAACCAAATGACCCCCAATGCCGCACCGGCACTGCCGTGTGTGGCATTTTTGTTGCACTTCGCTCGAATAATGTTGTTAAAAAGTGTGAAAAAACTATTTCAAAACGACTTAAACCGTGTTATACTGATTATAAAGTATACAAACCGACCGCAATCGGCTTATCCGTATTGAAACTATCCAAATTGTGAGGAATCGTTATGTCAGAGGAACGGAAGACCAAAACAGATGCCGCCGCACCGGCATCTGCTGCGTTGGAGCGGATCGACCGCAAGGACGCATTTTTACAGGCCCTGCATACATTCCTGACCGCGCATCAGGGAACAGAATGGGCTGTTGCCGCTGTGGATATTCAGCACTTCAAGCTTTATAACGAGCTTTACGGCACCGAAAAGGGCGATGCTCTGCTGGAAACTGTGGCAAACTGTCTGCTGAGTTACAGCAGGCAGACCGGCTATCCTGTGGGCTATTTTGGAAACGATGACTTTTTCCTGTGTCTGCCGGACGAAAAGGCCGAGCAGACCGCCGTGCTTGCTACGCTGCAGGCCTGCATGGCTGCCGGAAGGCAGGATGTCACCTTCTTTGTGGTAATGGGCGTGTGCCCTGTGCAGGCAAACCCCGGCGCGGATGCCGCCACCCTGTGCAACTATGCGCAGATCGCCGGTGTAACGACCGACAGCGGCTACCTGCACCGCTTTGAGCCCACCATGCTCAACGAGCTGAAAGAACAGCAGCAGCTGCTGGGCGAGCTGGAGCACGCACTGGACAACCACGAATTCTGCTTCTTTTTGCAGCCCAAGTGCAACAGCATCACCCGCGCCATCGTGGGCATGGAGGCACTGGTGCGCTGGAACCACCCCACCCGGGGCTGTGTTCCCCCTGCCGAGTTCATGCCGCTGCTGGAGCGCACCGGCCTTGTAACAAGGCTGGACCAGTACATCTGGGAATCTGTCTGCCAGACTTTGCAGAAGTGGCAGGAAAGCGGCAGCAACCTTGTGCCGGTATCGGTAAACGTTTCGGTGCAGGATATCCTGAACCTGGATGTGCCGCAGATCTTTGCGGATCTGGTGGAAAAATATAAGCTGGAGCCAAAGCTCCTGCTGGCCGAGATCACCGAGACCATGGTAGCCGAGGACACCCAGATGGTGGAAAGCGCCATTCAGGGCCTGCACCGCAAGGGCTTCTCGGTGATGATGGACGACTTCGGCAGCGGGTATTCCTCGCTGAATATGCTCAAGGATGCCAACGTCGATGCCATCAAGCTGGACATGAAGCTCATCGACATGAATCAGGAGAACCGCAGCAAGGGCGTGCAGATCGTGGAGTCGGTGGTGGATATGGCACACCGGCTGAACCTGCCCATCATCGCCGAGGGTGTGGAGACCCCGGAGCAGGTGTCCATGCTGCAGGCCGCAGACTGCCTGTACTCGCAGGGCTACTACTTCTTCAAGCCCATGCCGGTGGAAAACGCCGAAAAACTGCTGGCAGATCCCACCAATCAGGATTACTGGGATCTGCGCCGCGACCTGATGCGCCGCGACCGCCGGGTGGAGAACCCGGGCACCGAAAAGACCGCGCTGGCCTTGCAGGCCTACCAGATCTTTACCGACAACGTGCTGGAGATCTCGCTGCTGAACCTTGCCACCGGTGCGTACCGGGTGATCAAGCGGGACGCCCGCCTGCTGGGTGCAGATCTGGAAAAAGAAGAAGATTTTGTCAATTACTGCGACCGCTTGGTGAACGAGAAGATCGTGCACGAAGAGGACGCAGACCTGTTTTTGGAGCAGACCGATCTGGAGGCCTTGCGCTCTGTGCTGTACCACGCCACCGCGCCGGAGTTCTACCGCTACCGCGAGAACGTGTCCGGCCAGTATATCTGGGTCACCACAGAGGTGCTGCCCTGCCGTGGCTGCTGTGCCCAGAACCCGTGGGCGACTGTGCTGGTGCGCAACGACGCACAGGCCGACCAGCTCAGCGAGGAGCTGGACTTCTCTTACAGCCACGACACCCTGACTGGTCTTGCCAACCGCAGCCGGTACGAAGCCGACCTGCGGGAGCTGCCCAACAGCGGGTACGAATCCGTGGTGTGCACCTACATTGATGTGGTCGGGATGCACGAGGTAAACGAGCATCTGGGTCACCGCAGCGGCGACACCCTGCTGTGCTGTCTGGCAAATGCCGCCCGCAAGTTCTTTGCCACCAGCCGGGTGTACCGCATCGGCAGCGATGAATTTGTCATCCTGACCCCCAACGAGCCGCCTTACAGCGTGTGGAGCACTGCGGACCGGATGCGCGCCTTTTTGAAGGAAAAGGACTATGTTATTTCCGTAGGCATCCAGCAGACCGCCGACCTGCGCCATCTGGACGAAGCTGTGGCCAAGGCCGAGGCTGCCATGCGGCAGGACCGGCAGGCTTACTACGACCACAACGGCCGCGCCCGCCAGCTGGAAGGCCTGAACGAAAAGATGGAGCGCACCCTGCAGGAAAAGCGGGATGCCGAACACTTTTTAAAGGTGCTTGCCCCCAAATACAAGACAGTAATCGTGGTGGACTTGCAGGAGGACACCGTGCGCCCCGTTATTGTGCCGGACGACTTCCAGTCCGTTCTGGACACCTGCGGCGGCTCTTTCCGCGCTGCGTTGACCAACTACCGCGACAAGCTGGTAGCGCCCGAGGACAGAGAAAACTTTGCAAAGTTGTTCGATTTCGGCCTTGTGCGCAGCACCGTGTTCAGCAGCAACCTGCTGGAGCATCGCTACCGCAAGACGGATGGCCGCAGCTTCTGCATCCGTGTGACCCCCTACTCCCGCAGCGGCTCCCACATCAACGAGGTGCTGTGGATCTTCGCGGATGAAGAGGTAGAGTAAAATATTTTTATAAGCATAAAAGCAGCCAGACCG
>OHAT01003586.1_pt1 | contig 10036 bp, 3 predicted proteins | sample 1577141 | NCBI WGS metagenome assembly OHAT01 (sample SAMEA3541578, study PRJEB24748) | human gut metagenome | biome: human gut; feature: human-associated habitat; material: faeces | place: China | collected 2012
TTTAGGAAACTCTTGTTCTATCCGTTGAACTACAGAGGCTGATGACGGCGCAAAGATAGCGCTTTTAGCCGACATGGCCAAATTCAGAAAGGATAGCCGATCGCGAGATGGAAGGCGAGCGATTTGCCGAAGCTCGTCATGTTGTAGTATCCGCTGCGGCCCGTGTCGTAGGGGGCGTGGATTCCGATGCCGAGGTCGGCGCGCACTACAAACATGCTGATGTCGAAGCGCAATCCGACGCCGGTGCCGAGCGCTATGTCTTTCCAGAAAGTTTTGGCGCGGAGCGTGCCGCCGGGGCGCGCCGGGTCGTTCTTGAGAAGCCAGATGTTGCCTGCGTCAAGGAAAACGGCTCCGTGGAGCGGCCCGTAGATCGGGAAGCGCAGCTCGGTGTTGAGTTCGAGCTTGAATGTGCCCGTCTGGTCGAAGTATCCGTTGGTCTGATCGTCGGGAGCATGGTAGCTGCCGGGGCCGAGCGATCTGACGGTAAAGGCGCGGATTGAGTTGGCACCGCCGATATAGAACTGCTCGCTGTAGGGCACCTCGCTCGAGTTGCCGTAGGCATGGGCCGCTCCGACGAGCACACGGCTGACCAGCCATATATCGCGGCGCGAGAGGCGCTGCCCGTAGACAACCTGTGCCTGTCCCTTGACAAACTGGCTGAACGGTGTGCCGAAGAGTTCCTTCTCCCCCTTGTGGCCGAAAGCGCGGTAGATGCCCCAGAAAACGTTGCCGGCCTCCTGAACGCTGAGCTGCACGTTGAGCGTGCGGCGGCTGTGATAGTTGCGGTCGTAAGTCCAGGTGTAGGCCATCTGAGGGATATACTGGTTCTTGAAGCTCTGGGCGATGGCTTCGTTGGCATTCATTATCGAATCGAAGTCGTGGGTGGTATGGATGAGCTTCGTGTAGGTCAGCTTCACAAGAGTCAGCGAGTTGTTGACATATCGCGAATGCTGCCAGTCGTAGGAATATGAGGCGTTGAACTGCGCCATCTTGAAGTAGTGTGGGCGGTTGAGCAGGTCGGCGTTGAGAGTTATGCGCGTCCAGTTGAGCACGCGGCGCCGACGCGTCACCCAGTTCAGGCCGAGAAGACGCGGGAAGGCCAGCGATGTCGTCAGTCCGACCTCGTAGGAGTTGAACACACTCGATTTTCCGCGGTGACTGCCGGTCTGCCATTCATAAGAGCCGTTGAGTTTCACCGAGAACTGCTCTCCGCCGCCGAAGAGGTTCTTGTTGGTCAGGCCCAGCACGACGCCCGGCCCGATGTAGCTGTTGCTCTTCGATGAGGCGTTGACCTCGACGGTGGCTTCGAGAGGCTTGTCGAAACGGCAGTTTATGTCGATGTCGAGAGTAGGTTCGGGGGCGAGGGTATCGGGAATGGCCGATATGTCGATCTCCGAGAATATGCCAAGACGCGAGAGGTAGGTCTGGGTGCGGTTCATGTCGCGCACGCTGAACGTCTTGCCCGTGCGGAAGGCTATACATTCGGGTATGAGCTTACGGCGGAGGTGCGACGGCTGCATCTGAATGACCGTTCCGCGGTCGGTCTGGAACGTGTCGGGAGTGCCGGTGCCCGAGTTGCGGTTTATGACAGTCGTTATTCTGCCGACCTTATATGACTTCATAGCCCACGACGGTATATTCGCGGCCAGATCGAGCTTCAGGGCAATCGCGCCTTTAGTTATCGTGGAGTCGGCCAGATATTCGATATATTCGGGACTGAAAAAGTAGTATCCCTTGTTACGAAGGCGGTTGGCGATGTCGATGCGCACCTGTTTCAGCGAATCGACACTGTAGCGCGACCCCGGACGCAGATATGCCGACCGCCGGGCCGACTCGTTTATGAGCCTGTTGAGCGCGGTGGTGTCGGCGAGCATTATTATAGAGTCGAGATTATAGGCGCTGCCGGTCGAGATTTCATATCGTATCGACGCCTTGCGAGGATTCTTGCCCTGCACGAGACTGTAGGAGGCATGGCCCTGAAAATAGCCGTTGTTGTCGAGCATCCTGTCGATCATGGCCACACGCACGTCAGGACGGACATCGCTGATGAGCACGGGCTGTTCGACGAGTTTGCTGTAGATCCATTTCCCGATGCCTTTCTTCGGTTCGTTCCAGTGGTTCCAGACCCACAGTCCGATCGGGAAAGGATAGCGCAGCGAGGGGGATATGAGGCAGTTGTTCGGCTTGACATTGACAGCTCCCTTAATCTGCGACGCCACGCCTGAGGCCACTTTTTCCCCTTCGGGAGGCGTTATGACGGTTTTCTTCACGCCCGTGTAGAGAATTTCTCCCTCGGGAAGCCGGCTCGTTGTCGAGCAGGCTGCGAGCAGAAACGCCGTGATGGCAGCGGCGAGAAGCCGCACGGTTTTGTCAGGGCTTTTCATCGGCAACGGGAATTTCTTTGTTTTCTTTAGGACGGCGGAACAGATGGCGCAGACTGTCGATTTTGCGGCGCAGCACGAAGCCGACACCTGTCTGGGTCACTTCGCCCTCGAGGATGCTCTCGTAGCCCGTCGTGCGGAACAGACGGATATACATCGAGCCGCTCTTGTTGAGCATATATTCAAACGAGATGTCGTTCAGCAGATTCTCGGCGAAATTCTCGTCGGCCGAGGCGTCGGTCGTATAGTTGCCGCCGACGACTATCTTGATTCTGTCGTTGAGGAACGATTTAGATATACGGTAGCTGTAGGATGTCGCCGTCGAGGTAGCGCCGTCGCGTGTGCGGTCATACTGTTCGATGCCGAACGAGAGGTCAACCCCCTTGATATTGTTGGCGGCCCATGAATTGATCTGTGATTCGAGATACGAGAACAGCGGGTTCCCGTTGAGCGAGGCTTTGCCGACGGTAGAGCCGGGGCCGGTGTAGACGTTGTAGAGCAACAGGTTCATGGCCTGGTTGGCGCGCTGTTCGGGCGACATCGAACGCAGTTCGTTCTCGACGCCGATATCGTCGACGGTCGACATATCGAACGCCACATTGAGATTCTCGAGCGTGTTTGTCACCGAGGCCGTTATGTCGAAAGTGACAAGGCGCGAATCTTCGCCGCTGCGCGTTACGTTGGCCTTGACCTTGTCGACGGCCGACACATTGAGAGTAGGATTCATAATGTTTCCGGTGAAGTTCACATAACTTCCCTGATTGAAATCGAACAGTTTCTCGCTCATCATCGGCGGCGTGTAGCGCACGAAGCCCTTGTCGATGGTGAAACGGCCCGTCAGACGTCCGTCGGCGTTTGCCGGCGTCATCGAGTAGTCGAAATCGCCGTAGCCCTGAATCGACACCTTGTTCTGTCCGCTCGCCGAAAGGTCGACATTAAGGGTTGTGCCCTGCTCGATCGACAGCGCGGCGTTGATTATCATTGTCATCCCCTCGGCAATTATCGAATCGGCAGCCATTCCGGTGCTGTCGTTGAACTGCACGAACTTGACAATGTCGTCGGCCGATGCGGCGCCGGGAATCTGTGTCCCCGCCGAGGTCATAAGATATGTCGCGTTAGTGCCGGCCAGCAGCGAGGCGTCGGCATTGAGCATCATCAGCTTCATGTTTCCGCGGGCCGTGGCGTCGAGACTGATATAAGCCTTTCCGTAGATGTTGGCGCCGCGCGGCCGCTGCGAGTTGACAATCATCATGTTGTCGGCCTTGAGGCTGAGATCGTATGAGGCATTGGCGAGGTTCCTGAGGTCGACGGTGCCGTTCAGCTTCAGCGGATTGTCGTTACAGCCTGTTACGGTGAAATCGTTGAACCGGGCTATGCACGAGTCGACAGTGATGCGCGATTCCGACAGTTTAAGCTTCGTGCCGAGTATCGTCGGCGTCACCGTTGCCGAGTCGAAAGCGAGCCAGCCGTCGAAGAAAGGCTTCTCGGCGTTCCCTTTTATCAGCAGCGAACCGTTGAGGGTTCCTTCGAGCTTAGCCGTTCCCGGAGGCAGGAATGCGTTGGCGGTTTTCAGCGGGAAATGGATCATCGACAGGTCGAGATTGAAAGGCTCATTTGTTGTCGAGTCGTTGAGAATACCTTTTATCGTCACTGTCTTAACCGAATCGACCATGAGCGCCATATCAGCCGTTATGCGTCCCGTCAGCGGGTCGTTGGCCATGTCGATGTCGAGATCGAAATTGCCCACGCGCTGCCGGTTATAGGTCATGTCGGCGAGGCTGACATTGCCGCGCCCCGTCAGGTTCTCGCGGTTCCAGTGGAAAAGCAGATCGGCCGAGATCGAGCCGGTCATAGGCGTCGCGAAAGGATTGACGGCCACCCAGTCCTGAAGCAGAACGTCGCTGAGCTTAACCGAGATGTCCTGACCGGGCATCGTGGCGTCGCCCGACGGAGGGAGTGTGGCCACCGCCACCGACGACTTGTCGTTGTGGAGCCTCAGGTCGGCGCTTATCTGGCGTGTCACGAAGTTATAGCTGACATAATTGCTGTCGTTCACCTCCCACTGCCTGTAGGCTATCATAGGATTGTAGGGCACGAGCCTCAGGGTTGCCACCGAGTCGCTCGTCGTCACTCCCAGACCGATTCTGTAGCCGCTCTCCCCTTTTATATTGCTCTGGCGCAGGAGTGCGCCGAGGCGGTTCTCGCCGAGGTAGCCGTTGAGCGTCACGCGGGCGAAATCGTCCATCGTTCCGGGGGCATTGCTGACCTGGGCGTTGTAGACGAGGAAGCCGCCATGCTGGACAGCCGTGAGGCGTATCGTGTCGAGGCGCGTCGAGCCGGTCGAGAAACCCGTGACCTTTCCGATGATATTTATCAGCGAGTCGGTCGAGGCCGTGAGGGCGAGCTGCCTGAACTGCGGGCCGCGGTTGTCGGCGCCGGCGAGATATTCACTGACAATATTGTTGCGTCCGGCCTCGAGCGACAGGCTCATCGAAGGCAACGCACGCTGCAGCGAGTCGATATTGATTTTCTTAGCTTTCACAAGACGGTCGACCAGCAGCATCGTGGCATCGATGCGTGGCATTATCGATTCGAGCGGACACTTCGTCGACGCCACGGCAAGCAGGTCGCCCTGAGCCACTCGCGCCCTGATTCCGGCCGCATCAAGGGCGACATCGGCCACGGTAGAGTCGGCGCGGAGCGTTGTCGTGCCGGTGAGCCATGTCAGGCGGTCGACACTGATGCGTCCGTCGACGGCGCGGGTCAGCGGATTGTAGACTCCGGTAGTAGCCAGCGTCATGGTTCCGGCGTTGGCCTCCTTGCTCAGGCCGAGAGCCATGAGGTCGAGATGGCGTATGTCGCCGTCGACATCCCAGCTCCAGGCGCTGTCGCCAAGAGTGGCGTCGAAATCGGCGTCGAGGTCGGCCACTTCGATTCCGCTGTGAAGGCGTCCGGTGGCGCGGCGTCCGCCGAGATCGGCCAGCAGGGTTATGTCACCGTAGCTCTTGCTGTTATATACGATGCGGTCGATATCGATGTCGACCTTCATCTGAGTTGACGGCTTCAGAGGATTGTAGCCGTGGCCGCTGAGGTCGACACGGGCCGTCACACTCCCTATACCGGGCTTTGTCACGAAAGCGTCGACAGGAAAATCTGTCGCCGTCAGCCGCGCCATATATCCCTCGGCGCGCCGCTCCCAGCGTCCTTTGGCCGCAATCCGGCCACTGTTGGCCGTCAGAGTTATGTCGCCGTCGACGGCGGCGGGGCGATAGTCGACGGTACCTTTGACAGTCATCAGTTCGGGAATATTGAATTCGGAGGCGGTCGACGCGGCGAGGAATTTGGTTTTCACACGGTTCAGTCCGCGCGCTTCGCCGTCGACAGTCAGCTTGCCGGCCATTCTGTTGAAATCGGTGATGTTCCTGACACGTCCGCTGACAGCGAGTTTCAGAAGCCCCGGATAGGCGGCGTCGAGGCGCCGCAGCGTCATGTCGGCCATTGTTCCGGCCACGTCGGCGCGCAAACTGAGCTCATTCGGAGCGGGAAGCGACCTGACAGTCGGGCCGAGAGCCGGGAAAGCCATGACAACATCGCTGAAGCCTATCCTGGCGTCGGCTTTCAGGCGCAGCGGCATTGCCGCCATGTCGGCGCCTTCGGTCAGCCCCATATCGGCGTCGAAAGCTATGGTCGAGGCGTCGGTAAGTATTCTGAATCCCGAGGCCGAGATCTGTCCGTCGGCCATGTCGAAGCGGCCCGAGGCATCGACGCGCAGGCCGCAGCGCTCTTCGGCGAGCAGGCGCCGCAGCGTAAGGCCGACCGACGGCCCCCGGTTGCTGAACGAGTCGACATCGACAGTCACATAGCGCGCCCGGAGATAGTTCATGTCGAGTCCCGGAGCCGGTCGGGCGCCGCTGACGGCGTAGAGCAGATCGGTGGCGGTCAGTCGCAGGGAATCGGCCGTGACAGTCCACATAAGCGAATCGGGGGTCGGCGCCGTCTCGGGCGCAACAGCCACCGGATGAGCCTTAAGCCACGCCGCCGACGGCGTAAGATAGGTGGCGGCCACGCTGTCGACCCGCAGCAGCCGGGCGTTGACACGTCGGCGCCCCAGATCGACGAGCCCATCGCTGAGACGCGCCGAGGGCACCGAGGCCCGAAGAGTATCGATTGTCGGCAGCATAGTCATCGTGTAGTCAACACGCCTCAGCTCAATGTCGCGCGCACGGATGACCATCGCGAGCTTCGAGGCGGCTGTGTCGGCATTGACGGCCGTGTCGGGACGCATGGCGAGGTTTATACGCGCCCCGTCGAGCAGCGCCCTGTCGAGATCGACTCTTTCGAGATTCATCTTCAGGCGCGACGCCTCCATCTCGAAGCGGTCGACCGACGCGCGGAGCCACATAAGCGAATCGGCGTTCCCGAGCTGATAGCGGGCACTGTCGAGGCGCGCATAGTCGATCTCGACATCGCCCCGGAAAAGCGGTCGCAGCCCTACACCGAGGTCGAGGCGCTGCGCCATGAGCATAGTGTCGCCTGTCTGTTCTACGATGAGAGCGTCGTCGACACTCAGCCTCAGCGGCCAGCGAAGCCTTATGCGTTCAACAGAGATGTCATAGCCGGTAGCCTTCGACACCTCTCTGACAGCAATATCCTTGACAAAGTCCTGAACAAACGGCACGTAGAGCGCTACCGGGACAAGCAGCAAGAGCGCCACCACCGCAGCCACGACAATACCAAGCCACTTGGCAATTTTCAGAACAATTCTCATTGCAGACAGTTGAAACGATGAAAGGAACCCGGCCAAGCCGAAGTTACATATAGATAACGCGAAATTACAAAAATTTGTTTAAACCCCTCCGCAGCCCGGGATGTAGCCGGAGGGCAATGTCAAAAATCGCTCTGACGTTAACTTAAATTCTTCCGAGCAAATTATCCTGTCCGGGCGTATGGACGTGCCTCAATGCCATTAACTTAGTGTGCTGAGTTCAAAAGGTCTGGCTGAAAGCACGCGACAAGCGCCGCGAGGCGCTTGACAGCAGACAGCCGAAGTTGTTAAACAGCCTGGGGATTTACCGAATTAACATTTTTTAGCTTTAGGGGGGTGAAATTTTATCTACCTTTGTGAAAAGATACAGTCAGTATATTTACCTCTGTTCCAATTACTAAACCACGCATTCCGTAAATTTTCCTTTAACTTCAAACTATTTTTCCTCATTTTCATGAAAAAACTGCTACTATGCCTTGTGGCGTTATTCGCCGCAATCGGCGCGCAAGCCTCGACCCAGACCATCGAGAAAGGGCTCGGCACATCAGGCACTTCCACTGTGAAGTTCGGCGCTACCGGCAAAGACGACATTACAGCCAAAGCCGTCTACACACTCACTCTTAATGCCGACAACAAGCTCGAAGTCGAGCTGACGTTCGAAAATCTGAACAATTACGATTTCACGGGCCTCACAACCACGTGCTATATGATCATACCGGGTGTCGGCCAAACCACTCTAACTTATGCCGATGATAAATATACCGGAACGACAGATGGAACCGTCACTCCCGGCAATACATACGCCGGTTGCTATTTCAAACGCGAGTGTGGCGCCGGCGGTTACAGCGAAAACGGCATATTGGAATTCCCGTTCGAGTTCACAGCACCGTCAGCTGCTGCTGAAAGCGAAATCAGCGGCGTCGTGTCGGACATAACCGCAACCACGGCCACTCTGACACTGACATGCAAGCCTGCCGAAGGAAAAACCGTTAATGAGATCGTTGTCAGCGGCCTCGGCGATGGTAAAAACATCACATTCACGTCGACCGACAACCTCACAGCCAATCTCACGGATCTCACCCCCGGGACAACCTATAATCTGACATTCACTCTGACCTATACCGACAACTCGACCGCGACATCGACAAAATCCTTCACAACCTCACCCGCTACATCCGAAAACATTTCTGCCGAGATTTCGGATATCAGAAGCAACAGCGCCCTTTTGACTCTCACCAAGGTTCCTGAAGAAGCAACTTCGGTTGTAGTCAGCGATGGTACTGGTATTAAAGTCAACGTCGATCTCGCGACGAAAAAGCGCAGAATCACCGGCCTCTTAGCCAACACTAAGTATACCCGGATCATCACCGCCTATAACAGCAATAATGACGAGATAGGCACAACGACGGTTGAGTTTACGACTCTTTCCCCGGGCACCGACACTGAGATCGACATAGAGTTTGAAACGGTCAATGTCAGCGACCTCTCGGCCCTGTTCAAATTAAAAGTAGATCTCAGCAACAACGATGACTCTAAAGAGTACATTCACATGTATCTGCGCAAAGACGACGGGACGGAAGTTAACCCCGCTGATCCCGACACCTACGGCGAAGCCAAAGGCACTCCCGCCGTTGACCCGCGCTGGACGAGAATGACTATCAAGAATCCGGTCTTCTTCAATTATACCGAGCTTGAAAAGAACACCGATTATATCGCCATAGCTGTCGTCAAGAAAGAGGGTTATACCGGCTTCGCTCAGACAAAGTTTAAAACCCTCGATAAAGCAGACAACACAACATCGTATATCGAGAACGGCTACTTTATGGACGGCGAGAATGTTTTGACACAATTACCTGACGGAACAAAGAAGCGTCTGGTTTACCTGGCATCCGCTCGCTATACCTTCACCTACGACAAAGACAACGGGGAGCTTTATCTGACATTCGACACCCGCATCCGAAACGACCATAAGCTGCCGGTATTGCAATCGAAGTATGAACTCAGAGTTGATGGCCGTAACGATCCTTACTACGGAAATCCGACTAACTCGACAGGTTACAAAGACCACTATTCATTCGTAATCAACATTCATTGCCCTGACATCGCAACTCTTATTAAAAATAAAACTCCCCTGCACTTCACATACTCCACCGACTATGAAAACGGAGGTAAGAGCTACTTCAATGGTTTTGACTACGACGGATCGACTTCGTCGGATGACTTCGGCGAGCCTGCCGACGTCCAATGGATAGCCTATTCATACAAAGATCAGCAGGAGCAGAACAAAAACCGTTATGACCTCTACAAACTACTGCCCAAGACTCAGCTTATGGCTACGGTTGTCGACGCTGACGGTCACTATCTCCCGCGCAAAATCGTTCAGTTCGAGATGGATGCCAAAGACAACGAGAAGGCCACTGTATCATGCGACACCTCCCTCGGACAGCCCAAATGGTTCGTAGAGGCAAAGGAACAGCCGGCCAACACCCACGTTGACTTCGAGGTAGTAGCTTTCCACGTACTCGAAAACGCAGAGACCCCGGCCGGTGCACCCCGACGCGCTGTCAGCGCCGACAAAAAACGCCTTGAGGCAAAAAGAGGCTTCCACTATGTTGAAAGCGACACCGCGACCGGCATCGACGACATTGAAGCTGACGACGCCAACGCTCCCGTGCGCTATTTCGACCTCAACGGCCGCGAGATCAGCGAACCTCAGAAAGGAATGTTCGTGATCCGTCTCCAGGGCTCGAAAGCCACAAAGATGATCGCTGAATAATCTTCACACTTTCATATATTTGCAGGGGATGGCCCGCGCGGGCCATCCCCTGTTGACTTTGTCTTGAGTCTTATAAATTTTATAAGCTCTTATAAATCTTATAATTTTTATAAG
>OHAT01003592.1_pt1 | contig 10026 bp, 6 predicted proteins | sample 1577141 | NCBI WGS metagenome assembly OHAT01 (sample SAMEA3541578, study PRJEB24748) | human gut metagenome | biome: human gut; feature: human-associated habitat; material: faeces | place: China | collected 2012
CGGTCTTGCGCAGCAAGATGGAGGGGCTTTGCCCCGACAAGCTCGGTGGGATTTGTGACAGAGAGTGTCAGGATTTACAAGGTGCGTCAAGATGGTTTTGCAAATTTTATTGTGATAAAGCGGTGATCGTAGGACTTATAGCATGGCGTTCAAGTGCTTTCCCGTTCAATCAATGTATTTCTGCATTTTGACAACCTGCCTATAAATCCTCCATGAACGTTGTGGAATCTTCCAAAGCATCCATGGATGGTTTCTTGCGCTGCATCAAACGTTCAGCTTATTGCAACGAAATTCCATAAAGCTGCATTGCATCTTGTGGAGGTTCTTGCTATACTCTGTATTGAACGCAACTTTATCCGATAAAAATGTTGCGCAATTTGCGCAACCAAAGGAGGCCGCTATCATGCAGCAGCTCAGATTACTTCATGGCGGAGACTACAACCCGGAACAGTGGCTGGACCGGCCCGATATTCTGGCGCAGGACATCGAACTGATGAAAAAGGCACACGTTAATACTGTGACGCTGGGCGTGTTCTCATGGTCCACATTGGAACCGCAGGAGGGGGTATTTGAGCTGGATTGGCTGGCTGACATCATCCATAACCTGTATGCCAATGGAATCTATACGATCCTTGCAACGCCCAGTGCGGCCCGCCCTGCTTGGATGGCACACAAATACCCCGAGGTGCGCCGAGTCCGGGCAGACCGGGTCCGGGAGCTGTACAACCGGCGGCAGAATTACTGCTATACATCGCCGGTTTACCGGGAAAAAGTCCGCATCATCGACCAGATGCTGGCGCAGCGGTTCGGCAATGACCCGGCTGTCCTGCTCTGGCATATCTCCAACGAGATGAGCGGCGACTGCCATTGCGAGCTGTGTCAGGCTGTGTTCCGCCGCTGGCTCAAGGCACGGTACAACTCTTTGGAAGCCTTGAACAAGGCGTGGAACGCCCGGTTCTGGAGTCACGACTATACCGCTTGGGAACAAATCGAAAGCCCTGCCCCGCAGGGGGAAAATGCCGTGCAGGGTCTTGCGCTGGACTGGAAGCGCTTTGTCAGTGACCGGCATATTGATTTTTTGAAATTTGAGCGTGATACCGTGAAAGAATTTGCGCCGGTTGCAAAGTTCACCGTGAATATGATGTACCGGTTTGATGGCATCGACTATTTCAAAATGTCCAAGGAGATCGACGTGGCCAGCTGGGACAACTACCCCACATGGCACAAGCCCAGCGAAACGGTGGAAGAAACGGCGTTGGATACGGCCCTGATGCACGACCTGTATTACTCCATGAAGGGCAGGCCCTTCCTGCTGATGGAATCCAGCCCCAGCTTTACCAACTGGCAGCCGATCTCCAAACAGAAGCGCCCCGGCATTGCGGAGCTTGCGGCTCTGCAGACGGTTGCACATGGTTCGGACAGTGTGCTTTACTTCCAGTGGCGGGCCAGCCGGGGTGCGGAAGAAAAGCTCCACGGTGCAGTCATTGGCCACGATGGGCGGGCGGATGCCCGCCCCTTCCGGGAAACAGTCGGTGTGGGCCAAAAGCTGGAAGTGCTCTCAGAGATTGCAACAGTCTGCCGCACAAAACAGGCAGCGATCGTCCACGATTGGGAAAACAAGTGGGCATTGGAAGGCTCCTGCGGCCCGCGCAATGCAGGGATGGGCTACTGGGACGAGCTGAAGCTGCACTACAATGCGCTTGCGCGGGAAGGCATTGCGGTGGAGTTCGTGAATCAGGAATCCGACCTGACGGGTTATGGTCTGGTCGTTGTTCCGATGGTTTATTTGCTGACCGATGCCTTTGCCCAAAAACTCTGTGATTTTGCCCGGAATGGTGGTACGGTCGTGGTTACATACTGGACCGGTGTGGTGGATGAAAGCGATTTGTGCCGCCTGGGTGACACGCCCTACGGCTTGACCGACCTGCTGGGCCTGCGCCGCACTGAGATCGACGGAATGTATGACGGCGAAACCTGCCGCTGCACCCCGATGGACGATTCCACTTTGCCGGAAACGCAGGCTTCGGTCCTATGCGAGGTCGCAAGTCTGAACGACACCGACCCTGCCACACTGCTGAGCGTTTATGCCGAGGACTATTATGCAAACTGCCCGGCGGTGGCTGTCCACTCCTACGGGGAGGGCCGTGCCTATTATCTGGCAAGTCGGTTCGAGGAAGCGTTCTATCGCGCATTTTATCGTGCTGCTGTAAAGGAAGTCGGCCTGACCCCGGCCTGGCCGGAGGCACTGCCGGACGGCGTTCTGGCCGCGCGGCGCGGTACGTTCGTCTTTGTACAGAACTGCAATGAACATCCGGTCGAAGTAGGCGGTGTTGCGCTGAACCGTTATGGAACGGCCGTCTGGAAAAACGGCGAGCAGGTCCTGTAAGGCACAAAAATACCAGCTTTCAGCGTTCTGCCAAAAAAGCAGAACGCTTTTTGTTTGCTTTCATACTTGACAAAGCGGGCTTACCCCGGTATGCTGGGGTGGCGCATTGTTGCGCAGTTCTGTGAAAAGGAGAGGATATCCTGTGGCTGCAAAGGAAACCGAAAAAATGACGATCGAGCAGGTGGCTGATGCGCTTGGCCTTTCTAAAACAACGGTATCGCGTGCACTTTCCGGCAAGGGACGCATCAGCGAGGAGACCCGCGCCAAGGTGTACGCCTATATAGGGCGTACCCGCCCCGAGCCTGTTTCTGCACAGAGCGGCGAAAAGCTGCGCACCAACAATATTGCCATGGTCGTACCGCAGCGGTTTATTGCGCTGGATCTGCCCTTTTTGCGCAAGTGCATAGGCGGCATCTGCACCATGGCAGACCAGCGCGGCTATGATCTGATGCTTTGCTACGCCTCCAACACCGAGTATTCACAGCTGCAGCGGCAGCTGGCCAACCACAAGGTGGACGGCGTGATCCTGACCTACGCCATGGCGGATGATCCCTGCATCGAACTTTTGCGGCAATACGAGACACCTTTTGTGCTCATCGGACGCAGCGAGGACAAGACCATCCCGCAGGCAGACAACGATCAGGTCGCGGCTGCCTGCGAGATGACACGCATCCTTTTGCAGCTGGGCGCCAAGCGGATCGCGCTGCTGGTGGGCAGTACCATCTACGCCGTCAACACCGACCGCATACGCGGTTATCTGCGTGGATTCGCGGAATTTGGTGTGCCAGCAGAACAGCGGCTCGTTCATTCCGGTGTGGAATCTGCCGGGCAGACGCTCGATGCACTGGAGGCTGCGCTGGAGCAGAAGGCGGATTGCATCCTTTGCGGCGATGATGAGATCGCCTTTGAGGTCATGCGGGAGCTGCGGACGCGGCATATCCTCGTGCCCAACGATCTGCGAGTGGCCAGCCTGTACGACAGCTCCATGCTTGCCAGCATCACGCCCTCAGTCTCGGCGGTGCAGTACGATGCAGAGCAGCTGGGTAAGACCGCCTGCCGGATGCTGCTGGACCGGCTGGCCGGAAAAGAGATCGTCATGCGGCAGCTGGAAGGTTATCAGGTCATTTTGCGGGACTCTACCAAGTGGAGGGAACGCTCCCGCAGCATCAAATAACGCGCTTTTTGTGCCTGCTCCTTTCCCGGAGCGGGCATTTTTGCTCTTTGCATGGCAAAGGTTGCGCTAAAGTTGCGCACTTTTGCCCATGTATCCTGATTTTACCGTCACTTTTTCCAGTTTCGACTCAACAATACCGTGAATTTCGTCCATTGACGTGAGCAAAAGAATGCGGTATCCTATGGGTACAGAAAAACAGCTGCTTGGATGTGCGCAACTTATAAGCGCAACAAAGAGCAGCCGAAGATTTCAGATTGAGAACGAAGGAGAACTGGATCATGAAAAAGCTGATTTCCCGCCGTAACTTCCTTGCAGCCATGGGTACGATGGCTGCTGCCGGTGTGCTGACCGCCTGCGGCGGTTCTTCCTCTGGCACTGCTTCCTCTGCTGCCGCTTCCAGTACGGCTGCCTCTGCTGCGGAGAGCTGGGGTGATGTGAAGCTGACCATGTGGGGCGCAGAAGAGGATCAGACCATGCTGCGCGAGATGGCAGATGCTTTCATCGAGCAGAATGCAGATAAGGGCAATGTGACCATTGAGATCGGCGTGCAGTCCGAGTCCAGCGCAAAGGACACCGTTCTGGCCGACCCGGAGTCTGCCGCAGACGTTTTCGCCTTTGCAGACGACCAGCTGAACGAGCTGGTGAATGCCGGTGCGCTGCAGGAAGTACTGCTGAACCCGGACGACGTGAAGAGCCGCAACCTGCCCGGCTCTGTGGGTGCTGCCACCATGAACGACAAGCTCTACGCCTACCCCATGACCGCCGACAACGGCTACTTCCTGTACTATGATGCAAGCGTTCTGAGCGCCGAGGACGTGCAGAGCATGGACACCATGCTGGAAAAGGCTGCAGCTGCCGGCAAAAAGTTCATGATGAGCGTGAACGACGCATGGTACATTTACAGCTTCTACGCCGGTGCCGGTCTGGTGGCTACGCTGGCAGATGACGGTATCAACACCGTCTGCAACTGGAACGAGGCTCCCGGCGCAGACGTAACGCAGGCCATTCTGGATATCGCCGCAAACCCCGGCTTCAAGTCCGGCGCAGATGCTGATATCGTTTCTGCCATCAAGGACGGCAGCTGCTGCGCCGCCATCTCCGGTACTTGGAACGCCAGCACCGCCGAGGAGGCTTGGGGCGAGGGCTACGCCGCCACCAAGCTGCCAACCTACACCCTGAACGGCGCACAGGTCCAGATGGGCTCTTTCTCCGGCTACAAGCTGGTGGGCGTCAACCCCCACAGCGCCAACGTGGGCGTTGCCATGATGCTGGCCGACTTCATCACCAACGAGGACAACCAGAACAAGCGCTTCAACGACCGCAAGCTGGGTCCCTCCAACATCAATGCCAATGCTTCCGAGGCTGTGCAGTCTGCACCCGCCATTGCCGCACTGGCTGAGCAGAGCTCCTACGCTACCCTGCAGCGGGTAGGCGCAAACTACTGGAGCTCCGCCGCAAGTCTGGGCGAGATCCTCGCCTCCGGCGACACGCAGGGCAAGACCACGCAGCAGCTGGTGGATGACGCTGTGGCCGGTATCACCGCACCTGTGGCACAGTAAGTTCCGGTTTTTCCCGGCGGGCACGCAGCAGAATGCGGTGTGCCCGCTTTTTATCGCAATACAAGAAATCGGCGTCAACCTAACATCCTGTTTGCTATAACCCCCTCTGCATACCAAGAAAGGAGTTGACTTCTGTGGCAGAAATGGTCCTTACACCACCCTTGCGGGCAGATGGCCGGGAGCCGAATTTCCTTCAGAAGTTCGGTCACGCATTTGTTCACGGAGATATTTTTACAAAGCTGTCCCTCTTTGTCTGGGGTCTGGGCTACATTGGCCACGGCCAGCTTATCAAGGCACTGCTGGTAACGCTGGTGCAGGGGCTGGGACTGTATTTTCTGGGTACCTCCGGCATTCCTGCGCTGAAAAAGTTCGGCACGCTGGGCACGGTGCAGATGGAGATGCAGTTCAACCCCCTTACCTTAAAGAACGAGGTCAACAACTACGACAACTCGTTTGCCATCCTGCTGCTCAGCGTGATCGCACTGGTGGTCATTGTAACGCTGATCGCTGCTGCCATGCTGGTGGTGCAGAGCAATTACGCGTTACAGGCGCAGAAGGCCGCTGGCAAAAAGCCCAACAATTTCCGGAAGGATATCACCTTGTACCTGAACGAAAAGTTCTACGTTACCCTGCTCACCCTTCCGGTGCTGGGTGTGGTGGTGTTCACCATCATCCCGCTGTTCATTTTGATCGCTGTTGCCTTTACCAACTACGATCAGCAGCATATGCCTCCCGCCGCCCTGTTTACATGGGTGGGGCTGGCTAACTTTGCTTCTCTGTTTGGCGGGCAGTCGCTGAGCCTGACCTTCAGCTACGCCTTTGGCCGGGTGCTCAGCTGGACGTTGGTGTGGGCCTTCTTTGCCACCTTCACCAACTTTTTCGGCGGCGTATTTCTGGCCATGCTCATCAACAATAAAAAGACCAAGTGCCAAAAGCTCTGGCGCACCCTGTTCATCATCACCATTGCAGTGCCGCAGTTCGTCACCCTGCTGCTGGTGCGCAACTTCTTCTCGGACGCCGGCATCTTCAACACCATGATGGCCAATGCAGGCGTGACCGATTTTTTAAAGGCCATCGGTCTGCTGGGGCAGAACATGAACCACATTCCATTCCTGACCGATCAGCATTGGGCTAAGTTCATGATCATCCTCATCAACATCTGGGTGGGCGTGCCCTACCAGATGCTCATTGCCACCGGTGTGCTGATGAATATTCCCACCGATATGCTGGAGGCCTCCACCATTGATGGTGCCTCGCCGCTGCAGAGCTTTATCCACATCAAGCTGCCCTACCTGCTCAGTGTGCAGGGCCCGGCACTGGTTACGGATTTTGTGCGCAACGTCAACAACTTCAACGTCATCTATCTGCTCACGCAGGACGTTTATATCACCAAGGATCAGGCGCTGGCTTCCTCCAGTGCAAAAGAGGTGGATCTGCTGGTCACATGGCTGTTCCGCCTGACGCAGGAGCAGTACAACTACAAGATGGCCGCCGTCATCGGCATTATGGTGTTCATCATCTGTGCCGTGTTCACGCTGGTATGCTTCCGGTTCCTCAATAAAAAGGAGGCGACGTTCTCTTGACACAGACAACTGTTTCTCCGGCACGCCGGGCAGAGACCGCAGCGCAGCTGCGCCGCGGGCGTATCCTCCGCACAGTCCGCAGCATCCTGCGGCATCTGCTGCTGGCCCTGCTGGCAGCTATCTGGCTGGTACCCATTCTGTGGCTTCTGGTCACTTCCTTTTCCACAGACCGAGGCATCAATGTGCGACAGTTCTTCCCGGCCAGTTACACACTGCGCAACTATGTCAATATTCTGTTCCACCCGGACTCTGTGGCGCAGTTCCCGCGCTGGTTTACCAACACCCTTGTGGTGGCCTGTTTCAACTGCGTTATCTCCACCTGCTTTGTGCTGATGGTAGCCTACGCGCTGAGCTGCTGCCGCTTCAAGGGGCGCAAGCTGATCCAGAACCTTTCTGTCAGCGTCAACCTGTTCCCCGGCGTGCTGGCAATGATCGCCGTCTATTTCGTCCTGAAATATCTGAATCTGACCAACTCCTATGCCGGTCTTATCATGGTCTATGCCGGTTCGTCCGGTCTGGGCTATCTGATCTGCAAGGGCTTCTTTGATACCATCCCCATCTCCCTGCGGGAAGCCGCCAAGCTGGACGGCGCATCCGACGCCCGTGTGTTCTTCCAGGTCGTTCTGCCCATGTCCAAGCCGATCCTGGTCTATACCATCATCAGCTCTTTTATGGTTCCATGGACCGATTTCGTGATGGCAAAAATGATCCTGAATTCGGGCGTCTCTGCCGACTGGACAGTGGCTATCGGTCTGTATAATATGCTGCAAAAGACCCTGATCAACAATTACTTTGCGCTTTTCTGTGCAGGCGGTGTGCTGGTGTCTATCCCCATCTCCATCCTGTTTGTCATCATGCAGAAGTTCTACGTCGAGGGCATCACCTCCGGCGCGGACAAGGGTTAACACGTGATTCTCTTTCTCCTTCACCATAAAAGCAATCCCCACAGTCCGTTTAACTCAGTTTTTGCGGCTGTGGGGATTGCTTTTTCTCAGTAGCGGCAGGAAAGCAGTTTGTTCATGGTGAACCTCATTTCTATATCAAACGGTGTCTGTTCGGATGTCCTAAACCCTGCCATAAAACCGGTGGTTGATTTGTCCATTGGGCTTTGTTTTGCCCGTCTGCACATTTTTGCACACTTTTTGCACACCTGAATGGCTGGATAACCGTTGCAAATGATTGCACTGTATGCAAATAATGCGGTGTGTGCAAATATGAATCTTGCGATAGTGCGAATGAATTTGCGCTTCTTCGTGCTTTTTGGATTTGACGAATGATGTACCTCGGATTCTTTTAATCAGAGGGCCAGGGAATCGAGTTCCCTCAGACAATCAGGCCCCGGGTGGTGGCTTTGAACGACAACACGGTTTGCGGAGCAAAGTGATAGACCATCTGACAGAGATTTTCAAGCATTGAAAATCATGGTGATAAAGTGGATTCTTGTTACAAATCAATAAAAATGTTGAGGAAAAAATCCTTCTGTGGTAAAATAATTGGAAAGATGCTGCGAAATTGCGGAGGGAGGAGCTGTGCAACATGCACCAGCTCCATAAACGCCTTACAGGCGCAGCCAACAGTTCCATAGAAATCATCATTGCTTGGAGTTTTGCAGATGCGTAAGAGACTGTTTGTTAGAAACTGGATCCGAAGGCTTCTAAGGTATCTTTGTATTCCGGTTGGGTTCTTCTTGGTCGTGTTTCCTCTATATAGCCTGATGATCCGCCAGACGATCCAGGCGCAGTCCTCCAGTGCGATGGAAATGCTGGCAATCGGCACCACCCAGTTTGAACGCTGCCTGAGCAATATCCGCAGTACAACGAACAAATTGTTCAGCGAAACGGAGTATACTCTGCTTGCCAGCAGTTATGATAACAGTATCCTGGGAGATTATCAGACACTGACGAGAGCCAGCAAATCGTTACAGGATAAGACCTACGATTCCTCTGTGATCACATACAGCTATATTACATTTGAGCGGAATGGCATCATATTGGATGACCGGAGCGCGTATGAAAGCCATAGCAATTTTTACCCGGGAGCACTTGAGTATGAGGATGTGTCTCAGGAGGAATGGGATGCACAGAATCAGATCGATGTAACGACGATAAAGCCCGCCCATGTTGTCAAACTGATGCATTCCAGCTATGGCAATTCATATACCACGGTATATCAGCCCTATGTGAACACGGCGGGCCGCCTCTGCGGCGCAATGACGGTGCTGATCAAGGAAAAAGATGTCGTTTCAATGTTCCTTTCGCAGCAGCAATGGCGCAAGGAAGGCCTTTTTTGCCTGATTTCCGATGACGGAACGATCCTGGCGGGAAACAACTATGACGGAACGACACTTTCCCTGACGAGTGATGATACGGGTTGGGAGACCTATCAGGGAAAGCGCTATCTGATGGCAACGCGATATGTGGCATCTCTGAATGCAACGGCGGTCATTGGAATGCCGCCGTCGCTCTACGAAGCGGGTCTGTTGGCAGTACAGCGTGCAATTTGTCTGTATCTGATCGTGGGCGTTCTGGGCTGTGTATTGATCAGTGTCCGCATGACGCTGGAGGATATGAACAGCCTGCGTCCGATGCTGGATACGCTGGACGAATCGGATCTGGCATCACGGAAAGTGCTGAATGAGATCTTTCTCCGAAATGTGAACAGTCAGCATAAACTGGCACAGGAACTGGAGCATTCACGCAGCGAGCTGGAACACGGCAAAATGGAAATTTTGCTGCGTACAGGGTCTGTAAGTCAGGAATCCCTTCAGCAGCTGACGGATGCGGTGCAGCTGAAAGCCTATAACTTCCTGCTGCTGATCCCATCTCTTCAGGAAAACGCCGAGTGCTCACTGAAAGAAGAGCTGCGTACTGTGGTGGTGTCAGAGCAGATACGTCAGATTTACGGGCAGAGATTTTATGTACAGGCAACGGCAGATGACCTGATCCTGGTGATCCTGACGCAGGAAACGGATGAGGCAGAGGAACTGCGGGAAATGTGTTTCCGCACAGAGCAGCTGTATGATGCGCTGCATTTGACGACCCCCCTGATATTGAGCGATCCTTTTGAGAAAATGGAGCAGCTGTCAGATATTTATTGGAAGGCCCGCAACGTAGCGGCCTATGCGGATCCGACACAGAAGATCTGCTATTTGGGGAACAGCAGTGCGCAGCGCGGTACCACGGTCAATGCAACCAATGCAGCGCGGCTTCGGGAGTATCTGCTTTCCGGATGCACGGAAGAAGCGATTTCGCTTCTGAGTGAACTGTTCCCGGTGGATAATCTGGACCCGGAAAACTTCAAGCAGGATTTTTACACGGCAGGCGG
>OHAT01003616.1_pt1 | contig 9980 bp, 9 predicted proteins | sample 1577141 | NCBI WGS metagenome assembly OHAT01 (sample SAMEA3541578, study PRJEB24748) | human gut metagenome | biome: human gut; feature: human-associated habitat; material: faeces | place: China | collected 2012
TGCCGGCGTCCATGCTGCCCTCGGTCTTGCCCGCGCCGACGATGGTGTGCAGCTCGTCGATGAAGAGGATGATCTTCCCCTCGGACTTCTTGACCTCGTTCAGAACGGCCTTCAGGCGTTCCTCGAACTCGCCGCGGTACTTCGCGCCCGCGATGAGCGCGCCCATGTCGAGCGAGAAGATGGTGCGGTCCTTCAGCCCCTCGGGCACGTCGCCGCGCACGATACGCTGGGCAAGGCCCTCGGCGATGGCGGTCTTGCCGACGCCCGGCTCGCCGATGAGCACAGGGTTGTTCTTGGTTTTACGCGACAGGATGCGGATGACGTTGCGGATCTCCGCGTCGCGGCCGATGACGGGGTCAAGCTCCTTGCTGCGGGCGCGCTCGACAAGGTCGGTGCCGTATTTCTTGAGCGCGTCGTAGGTCTCCTCGGGATTGTCCGAGGTCACGGGAGCGGTTTTGACCTTGCTCAGCTCGTCGGTAAAGCGGCTGCGCGTGATGCCGTGGCTCTGGAGCAGCTGCTTGACGTCGCTCGTTCCCTCGGAGAAGATGGCGAGCATCAGGTGCTCGACGGAGATATAATCGTCGTGCAGCTTCTCGGCGGTCTTTTCGGCAAGGTTCAGAATTTTGCCGGTCTCCGGTGAGGCGTACACCTCGCCGCTGCCGCCGGAGACCTTCGGCAGACGCCGGATCAGCGTGTCCAGCTCGGAGAGCAGGCCGTCGCAGTCCACGCCCATCTTGCCGAAGAGCGACGCGATGAGTCCGCCGTCCTGATCGACAAGGGCATAGAGCAGATGCTCGGGGGTCAGATACTGGTTGCCGTTCTCCTGCGCCATGCTCTGCGCGGTCTTGACGGCGTCCAGCGTTTTCTGGGTATATTTTTCAGCGTTCATATAAATTCACCTCTATTGACAAAACTGCGAATCGCTTAAATCAGAAGCCCGCGGCCCCGCAGGTCGCCGCGGTAGGCCAGCTCCACGTCCTTGGCGCTCAGATCGCCGCTCAGATAGCCCTTGAGCAGGCGGTCGAAGAGCTGCACATAGGCGCTGATGGCGCCGGCGATGTCCTCCACCGAGCGGGCGTGTCCGCGCGGCATGGCGAGCGGACGGACGAAGCGCCCGTCGTAGAGCGAACAGGCGATCGTGCCGCCGAGCGCCGGCGCGAGACAGACATTCTCGATACGCGCCCACAGACGGAAGAAGTCCGTCAGCGCGGCGATCAGCTCCGCCGACTGCGTGCGGAACACGACGTTGAGCGTGCCCAGCGTATCCTCGCCGCCGCCGAGATCGACCTCATACTTGACCGTCGGACGGTACTTGTAGGCGAGGCTCGATTTGAGCGACATGGACTGCGAGTTCGGCGCGAAAAACGGCACCAGCTCGCGCGAGGGGGAAACGAGCGCCTCGATGGCCTCGAAAATATCGTTGATCCTGCGCTCCGGCGTGGGGACGGAGACGTACTCGGACAGAATGCGGTTCACCAACGCCGAGCGGTTCGTGCCCAGCCGGTGCGCCAGCGCGTCGACCTCCCGCACCACCTCGTCCGAGAGCGTCAGGCTGTATAGATTCTTTTTCATCATGCACCTCCTTACCGGGGTTTTCCTTGCTGTACCGTATCATAGCACAGCGAAAACTTTTGTCAATAGATTTATATAAATATTTTAGCGAATTATAGAAATGTTTACACGGAGTTCATTTTCTGCCTTCATAAAAGAGAATTCAAGATATTCAACGCCACGTCAAGATGGGCAAGGTCAATGCCGGGGTAGTTGACCACCAGCGTGTGCGGTTTTGCCGCGTCGGGTGACAGGGCAAAGTCCGAGAGGAACGAGAGGCGCACGCCGCGCCCCTCGGCGTCGGCACGCAGCACATGGTCGGTGCATTTCGTGTCGATCGTCAGAAGGAAGTGCAGCCCCGCGTCCTCACCGGACACCCGGCAGTGCTCGCCGAGCGGGCTTTGCAGAATGGTGTCGATGACCGCGTCGCGCTGCGCGCGGTAGGACTTGCGCATCCGGTTGATGTGCGCTTCAAAATACCCCTCGTCCAAAAAGCGCGCAAGCGTGTGCTGCTCCATCGCCGGCACGGTGGAGGAGTAGAAGCCGAGCTGCGCGCGGTAGCGCTCGGTCAGGCCCTTGGGCAGCACCATGTAGCTGATGCGCAGCGAGGGCGCGAGCGTGCGCGAGAAGGTGTTGACATAGATCACGCGCCCCGCGCGGTCGATGCTCTGCAGCGTGGGGATGGGGCGCAGCGTGAAGCGGAACTCGCTGTCGTAATCGTCCTCGATGATATAGCGGCCCTCCCGCGCTTCCGCCCAGCGCAGCAGGCTCTGGCGGCGGCCGATGGGCGTCACCGCGCCGGTGGGAAATTGGTGGTTCGGCGAGGTGTGCAGGATCTGTGCGCCGCTCATTTCCAGAGATCTCAGGCTCACGCCGCCCTCATCCACAAGCACGGGCGCAGTCCTTGCGCCGCCGAGCGCGTAGATGCGCGCGGCCTTGGAGTAGCCGGGGTCCTCCACGCCGTAGACGGCCTCGCGCCCGAGCAGCTGGACGATGAGGTTATAGAGGTACTCCGTGCCCGCGCCGACGACGATCTGCTCCGGCGCGGCGGAGATGCCGCGGAAGCGGTAGAGATGCTGCGCGATGGCCCTGCGCAGCGCGTCCGCGCCGTTCGGCGGCGTGGCGCGCAGCAGCGCCTCGCCCTCCTCGCTCAGCACGCGGCGCATGAGCTTTGCCCACACGGAAAAGGGAAAGTCCTCCGTCCCGCTGCCGCCGGAGCTGAGATCGAGCAGCCACGAGCGCTGCGGCTGCGGCGCGCTCCGGGCCGGGGCGCGCCCGGGCGCGGCGAGGTGCCGCTCCACGTCGGCGACGTAGTAGCCGCGCTTCTCGCGCGTGTAGAGATAGCCCTCCGCCTCGAGCTGGGCATAGGCGTTCTGCACCGTGATGACCGCCGTTTGCAGATGGCTTGCAAGTGAGCGCTTGCTCGGCAGCTTTTCGCCCGCCGTCAGGCGGCCCGCGAGAATGTCCTCACGGATGCAGCGGTAAAGATAATCGTAGCGCGCGAGCTTGCCGCGCCGGTCAAGATCGTAGGTGAGCATGGGCGTCTCCAATCTGGTTCTATGAAAATATATTGATTTGATGCTTTTATTAAGTCCAATTCTGATTAAAATACAGACCAAGCAGAAATGCAAGACTTTTTTGGAGATGATTTTCATGACGGATATGAAATTGCGTAAGCTGGTCCTCGCGGCGCTGTTCGCCGCCCTCTGCACCGTGATGACGATGGTCATCCAGGTGCCCTCGCCCATGCAGGGCTACGTCAACCTCGGCGACTGCGCCGTGCTGCTCTCGGCGTGGGTGCTGGGGCCGTGGTACGGCGGCGCGGCGGCGGGCCTCGGCTCGATGCTCGCCGACCTGCTGAGCTATCCGCACTATGCCCCCGGCACGCTCGTCATCAAGTTCACGATGGCGGTTGCTGCGGCGTATATTTTTGAGGCCATGCGGGAGCGCAGCGGCAAGCTGGCGGCGCAGCTCATCGGCGGCGCGGCGGCGGAGATCATCATGGTCCTCGGCTACTTCGGCTATGCGAGCCTGTGGCTCGGCAAGGGCTTGGCCGCGGCGGCGTCCATCCCCGGCAACCTTGTGCAGGGCGTGTTCGGCATTGCCGCCGGCATCGCGGTCTACGCGGTGCTCGACCGCAGCCACGTTCTCGCCCGCGCCTGATTTTGGATTGCATTGCGGCCTTGTTCATGGTATCCTGTTGAGGAAATATAAATCCCCTTGCAGGAGGTCCGCCATGAAGATCAAGGTCGTGGATATGCCCTACGAGCAGGCGCTCGCGCAGCCGAGAGAAAAGCACACGCTGCCGCGCCGTCCGTCCATGCTGTTCCGCGCGCTCCTGCGCGCGCTGTCCGCGCCTGACCTGCGCGCGACGCATTTTCGCTGTGACCGCGTGGGCATGGAGCGGCTCGGCCCTGACGAGCCCTGTCTCGTTCTGATGAATCACTCCTGCTTTCTGGACCTGAAGATCGCTGCGGCGGTGCTCTACCCGCGCCCCTTCAACATCGTCTGCACGTCGGACGGCTTTGTGGGCAAGGCGGGACTGATGCGCGCGCTCGGCTGCATTCCCACGCGGAAGTTTCAGCCGGACACCGCGCTCGTGCGCGATATGCTCTACGCGGTGAAGAAGCTCAAAAGCTCCATCCTCCTCTATCCCGAGGCGAGCTACAGCTTCGACGGCACGGCCACGCCGCTGCCGGACAGTCCCGGCAAGTGCGTCAAGGCGCTCGGCGTGCCGGTCGTGCTGCTGCGTACCTGCGGCGCGTTCGCGCGCGACCCGCTCTACAACGGACTGCAGAACCGCAGGGTCGACGTCTCCGCGGAACTGCGCTATCTGCTCTCGCCCGGGGAGGCCGCGGAAAAGAGCGTGGACGAGATCAACGCGCTGCTCGCGGATGAATTTTCCTTTGATAACTTCCGCTGGCAGCAGGAAAACGGCGTCATTGTGAACGAGCCGTTCCGCGCCGACGGTCTCAACCGTGTGCTCTACAAATGCCCGCACTGCGGCACCGAGGGCGAAACGGAGGGCCGCGGCACGGAGCTTATCTGCCGCGACTGCGGCGTGCGCTACCGCCTGACGGAGCTGGGCGCGCTCGAATGTGAGAACGCTGAGGCGAAATTCACCCATGTTCCCGACTGGTATGCGTGGGAACGCGCGTGCGTGCGCGAGGAGCTGGAGCAGGGCAGCTATCTGCTCGACGCTCCGGTGAGCATCTGCGTGATGGTCAACTTCCGGCAGATCTGCCGCGTCGGCGAGGGCCGCCTGCGCCACGATGCGAACGGCTTCCGCCTCACGGGCTGCGGCGGAAAACTGGACTTCACGCAGAAGCCCGAGACCAGCTACAGTCTCTACGCCGACTACTTCTGGTATGAGCTGGGCGACATGATCTGCATCGGCGACCGCGACGTGCTCTACTACTGCTTCCCGCAGGGGAATGGCGATGTGGTCGCCAAGACGCGGCTCGCCGCCGAGGAGCTCTACAAGCTCAAACGCGCCGAAAGGGCCGCGAAAAACGGCTGATGCAACCGTCCGTTGCGCAAATCCCGAGAGCTTTTCTTGCCTGCCACCGCAGAATGCGCTACGATGGGGACAGAAAACAGAAAGGAGAGCGGCGGTGAGCTTTCAGGAAAATCTGATCCGTGCGCGCAAGGCGCGCGGTATGACGCAGGAGGAGCTGGCGGCAAGGCTGAGCATCTCGCGGCAGGCGGTGAGCAAGTGGGAGACAGGGGAATCGCTCCCCGACCTTTATAAGCTCGCGGCGCTCGCCGACGAGCTGGGCGTGAGCACGGACGAGCTGTGCGGCCGCGAGCCGGCTGCTTTGTGCGGCAAGGTACCCGCAACGGCTTTCGCGGGGGATGCTGCCGAGAGAGAAGCCTTTGCGGAGGAGATCCGGAGGATCGCAAAGCAGAACAGATCTCTGCGCTACGTCGTAGGCATACTGGTGCTGATTTGCGGCGTGCTGACCATGCTGTCGGGATACCGTTCACTCCAAAACAGCAAGGCACCGAGCAATGAAATAACGACGCCCGCACCCCTGCCGGACACGATCACCATCAGCGGTCTGACGCTCGACATCGATGGTATTGCGTTGGTATTCCGCTTCGTCCCCAGCGTCAGCGGCGAGGGCTACGAGTGGTCGGCGAGCTGCGCGCCGGACAACAACGGTCTGATCTCCGTTGAAACGACGACGGACGGCGGCATCTGCACCGTGCGGCTTTTGAATGTTTCGCAGTACGACGGCGTTACGCTTTCCGCCACCGTGACGAACGGGGTGGAGAGCCGCAGCGTCTGTCTTGCCACGGACATCCGCGTCGGGGAAAACAGCATCTCCTGGGACCCACAGGTGTAACGCCCCGACAGACAATCAAACAGACCATACCGGACGGCTGCCCTTCGGGGCAGCTGTTTTTTCGGTTCCGCACCACCGCACGGCCTCGCGCATACCTTGACAAAGGGAGAGGAAGTGGCCCCGATGCAGATGACACTTGACGCGCTGCCGGTCGGCGCGAGCGCCGTAGTGACGGCGCTGCGCTCCACCGGTGCACAGCGCCGCCGGATGCTCGACCTCGGCTTCGTGCCGGGCTCGTGCGTCCGCGCCCTGCACGTTTCCCCGTGGAGCGACCCGGTCGCCTACGGTGTGCGCGGCGCGGTCATCGCGCTGCGGCGCGAGGATGCGGGCGGCGTGCAGATCGAAATGCTTTGATTTTTCAGGAGGGATCGCCCCATGCCGAACGAGGCGCATATCATTGCTCTGGCGGGAAACCCGAACGTGGGAAAATCCACCGTGTTCAACGCCCTCACCGGGCTGCGGCAGCACACGGGCAACTGGCCGGGGAAAACCGTCGCCGCGGCGCGCGGCGATCTTACATACGGCGGCGAGCGCTTCACGCTCGTCGATCTGCCGGGGACGTACTCGCTGTTTCCCAACTCCGCCGAGGAGGAGATCGCGCGGGACTATCTCTGCTCCGGCGAGGCGGAGGCTGTGCTCATTTTGACGGATGCGACCTGTCTGGAGCGCAGCCTGAACCTTGTGCTGCAAACCCTCGAGGCGGCGGACGTTCCCGCGGTCGTGTGCGTGAATCTGTTGGACGAAGCGGCAAAGAAGGGCATCGCGCTCGACCTGCCCGCGCTCTCCCGCGCGCTCGGCGTGCCGGTCGTCGGCACGGCAGCGAGCTGCGGAGAGGGGCTGGACGAACTGCACGCGGCGCTGGCCGCCGCCGTCCGCGAAAAGCCTCGGCGGAGAGAGACGGCGGTCGAATATCCCCGCGCGGTCGAGCGCGCGGTGCGCGTGCTGGAGCCGGCACTCGCGCCGTTCGCGCGGGAGCAGAGCCGATTCTACGCGCTGCGGCTGCTGGAGGACGACGCTCTGTTCTTCACCCGCTTCGGCGCCGATCTGCCCGCTTTGGCGGCGGAGCGCATCGGGGAGGTCTGCGTCCGCGCCCGCGCCGAGCTGGGGGAGCTGACCGGCGACGCCCTGCGCGACGCGCTGGTGGGTGCGCTCTCCGACCGCGCCACGGCGCTGGTGCGCTATCAGGACGGCACGGAGATGACGCTGGATCTGGGCGGCGACGTGCCCACCACCAGCTATTCCTATTTCCGCTGGTCCGGCGACGATGGCGTGTACATGTGCGATTCCGGGCTCACCGACGCGCTGCTCACCACCGCCACCCGGCTGTTGCCCGTGGAGCAACCCACGCTGTCCAAGGACCTGATTGACCAGGTCACCCTCTCCCGCGCGGACGGGGAAACCGCCGTTCTGCTCTCCAATGACGGGGACGGGCATTATACCGGACTGCTGGTGGAGCCCTACCAGTATCCTGTAGATCCGGAGCAGGCCGAGGCGCTGCTCACCGCGCTTTCCTCCTTTCGCCTGGGTACGCGTGAGGCTGAGGCCAACGCCGAAATCCGCGCCCAGTACGGTCTGGACGATCCGGAGTTGACCCTCTGGATTCATCAGGCTGCGGGAACCGTCGGACAAGTGGACGAAAACGGTCAGCTGGCCGCCGTGGAGGTCAGGGAGCAGGCGCTCCGGTTTGTCATCGGGCGCGCCGAGGGAGAGGTTTTCTATACCTGCGAATACGCAGGCAGCTGCTATCTGGTCAGCCGCTTTCTGCTGGAGACGCTGCTGGCCGCCACCCCCGATACGCTGGTGGCGCGTCAGCCCGCGGACCTGGGAGGCGCCGCCCTCAGCGATATCCTCATTGAATCCCCCCTGGGGGATGTCCACGTGACCGCCCAATACACCGAGCGCGTGCTGCCCAACAACGACATTGAAACCGACGCGGAGGGCAACACCGTCTATGATACCGCGGTCACCCTCAACGGCGAGGAAGCCGACGCGGAGCTGCTTACCACCTTGACCACACGCCTCAACGCCCTGACTGCATCGGGCGACCTGCCCGACGGATGGACCGTGCCCGAGGACGAGGCGCCGCGCTGGCGCATCGTTCTCACCACGGTGGGCGGCGCCACGCGTGAGATCGCCGCCTACCGGCTGGACGCCTTTTCCGACGCATTGGCAGTGCACGGCGTGGCCATCCACTACGTGCATGAGGAAGCCATTGATCTGATCCTTGCGGATTTGCTGGACTAGGTGCGTTCATCCGCCTCCAGCACCACTACGATCACATTGAGCAGCACCGGCCCGGCCAGCAGGCCCAGAAAGCCCAGCAGCCGATACCCCGCATACATGGCGGCCATCGTCGCCAGCGGATACAGGCCCAGGTTATGCCCCACGATGCGTGGTTCCAGCACCTGGCGGATCACCACCGTGCCCACGTACAGGCAGGCTGCCAGCACGCCCGTGCCCGCGTTGCCCGCCACAAAGGCGGCGATGCTCCAGGGGATCAGAAACAGCCCGGCCCCCAGCACCGGCAGCGCGTCCGCCACGCCGATACCCAGCCCGATCAGCAGCCCATAGCGCACGCGGAAGGCTGCCAGGGCGATCATCAAAAACAGCGTCACGGCCAGCGATACCATTAACTGGCTTCGCACCTGCAGGAGCACTGCCTTCCACAGCCGCGCGCTCACCAGCTTTCCGCGTTTCATCAGTCCGCCGGGAAATGTCCGGTGAAAAAAAGCCGCGATCCGCGCCCGATCGGCAGTCATGTAGTAGGTGCCCATCACCAGCAGCACCGTGCTGAGCAGCGCATGCGGAATGGAGGCCGCCGTGCTGAACGCTCCGCTGGTCAGCGCGGCCGACAGCGACGCAGCCCAGCCGACGGCGCTTTGGGCCAGGGAAGTGCGCGCGTTGTCCATCACGTCGGGCAGCAGATCCGGCAGTGCCGCGCGCACCTGATCGTACAGGCCGCGCAGCCAGGGCACGGCCGCTTCGCCCACCCAGGCGGCGGCCTGCGGCAGCGCGCGCACCAGTTCACGCGTAAGCCGCGTGACCAGCACCGTTGCCAGCGCGCCCGCAACGCCAAACAGCAGCAGCACCCCCAGCGCGGCAGCAGCCTTTCTTCCCAGACGAATACGGCCCTTCGCCGTCACGCGGACGAAGGGCTCCAACATGCGCGAAAACACAAAGGCCAGTACAAACGGCCAGCAATAAGGCAAAAGCACCAGCGCCAGCGCCATGGCCGCAAGGGTGACCGCCACCAGCGCCGCCTTGCGCAAAAGGCCGTTCAGCCGGCGGTCCATCGCCTCCAACCGGCGGGAAAGGGATTGCTCCATAGCCGTCCTTCCCGGCCGCTCTTCAGCCGCTTACCCGCCCTTATGCGCCCGGTGCAGGAAGCAGCCGGGCTCATGGTCGTTGACCACGCCGACGGCCTGCAAATAGCTGTACACCGTTACCGAGCCCATGTAGCGCATGCCGCGGCGTTTCAGGTCACGCGCGATAGCGTCGCTAAGCGGCGAGGTTGTACGCGCTTCGCCACCTATGAGCTGCGCCTGGCCGCCGGTAAAGCTGTACAGGTAGTTTGCGAAGCTGCCGAACTGGCGCTGAATCTCCAGAAAACAGCGTGCGTTGATCACCGCCGCCTCGATTTTGCGCCGGCAGCGCACGATGCCCGCATCCTTCAGCAGCTCCCCGACCTTATCTTCGCCATACGCCGCAATTTTATGCGGGTCAAAGCCGTCGAATGCGCGGCGGAAGTTCTCCCTCTTGCTGAGAATAACCTGCCAGGAAAGCCCCGCCTGAAACGCCTCCAGCAAAAGCATTTCGTACAGCCGCCCGTCGTCGCGCGTGGGCACTCCGTATCGTGATATGCCTGCATCAGCGGGCTTTTGGCCCATGCGCAGCGCGGTTTATCCTGCTGCATTTTTTCTCTCCCTCTCATCTCTGTGCCAGCGGTCCGTCATCCAAAGGGCGATGGTTTTCGCATCCCGTGCCATCCCTTCAAACAGATGTGCTCTGACCGCACCTGCCAGCACCACCATCACGATGGGGCCCAGAATCAGCCCCGGCACGCCGCCCAGCCGCATGCCC
>OHAT01003625.1_pt1 | contig 9971 bp, 9 predicted proteins | sample 1577141 | NCBI WGS metagenome assembly OHAT01 (sample SAMEA3541578, study PRJEB24748) | human gut metagenome | biome: human gut; feature: human-associated habitat; material: faeces | place: China | collected 2012
GTTTATAGAGGAGGTGGCTGCGAAGCAGACGGAGGAGTTTTTGAAGAAAAGGGGTTTTTACCCCTTTCTTGTTTTTAATTCATATCCTCTTTTCCCATCTTCAGGAAACGCCATACCTCTCAGGAATCCAACCATTCGGTTGCCGGGGTGTAAGTGTAATGTTCCAGTTTTTCCAGCAACAAGTTGATGTTGTCTATCAATGTTCTGCTATTTTTCAACAACAAACTCATGTTTTCATCTGTCATACTTTTTTCTTTCATATCTTTTGTTTTTTAATTTGTACATACAATATTACTGCTTAAATAAAAAAAGTTAATAGAGTATTTCGTGTGAAATCTCCGGTAAAATTGTCGTTTATTTATATCTTTGTTTTTGCTAAAATAAAGGAACGATATGGAGTTACGGACTGCAAATGTTACGAGGTATATCATGCCCTTGCGTGAAGGCGGCTCTTTGCCGGCATTGGCGGAAGCGGATGATGAATTCAAATACGTGGTGAAATTCCGGGGTGCAGGTCACGGGGCAAAAGCTTTGATCGCTGAACTGATCGGGGGAGAGGTGGCTCGTGCTTTGGGATTACGGGTGCCCGAGATCGTGTTTCTTCAACTGGACGAAGCATTCGGGCAGGCGGAAGGCGACGAGGAGATACAGGATTTGCTGAAAGCGAGCCGGGGATTAAACTTGGGGCTTCATTTCTTGTCGGGGGCATTAGGGTTCGAGCCCACGGTGAATATAATTGATCCCGAATTGGCATCGAAAATTGTTTGGTTGGATGCCTTGCTCACGAATATCGACCGCACGATACGAAATACCAATTTGTTGATGTGGCACAAGGAACTTTGGTTGATAGACCACGGTTCATCACTTTATTTTCATTACTCGTGGGTGAATTGGGAAAAACACGTCTTGAGTCCTTTCGGGCAGGTAAAAGATCATGTCTTGTTGCCTCGGGCGAGCCGGTTGGTGGAAGTGGATGCCGGACTGAAAGCCTTGCTCACGCCGGAAAAAATACGGGAGATTGTCCATTTGATTCCCGACGAATGGTTGAATTGGGAAGATTTCGGCGTATTGCCTTCGGAGATTAAAGATACTTACGTGCGTTTCCTTGTGGAGCGGGTAGCAAATTCGGAAATATTTATAAAAGAAGCTCAACATGCCAGAGAAATACTTGTATGAATATGCGGTCATCCGGGTTGTGCCCCGGGTGGAACGGGAAGAATTTGTGAACGTGGGAATCATTTTGTTTTCCAAACGGAAAAAATACCTCAAGGCAAAATATATCCTGCACGAGGATAAATTGAAAACGCTTTTTCCGGAGGCGGAGGTTGAGGTGATAGAAAATAATCTGCGTGTTTTCGATCGTATCTGTTCCGGTGCGAAAGAGGGCGGTCCTATTGCCGAATTTGAAATTCCCGAACGTTTCCGTTGGCTTACCGCCGTCCGGAGTACTTCAATACAGACCTCCCGTCCTCATCCCGGTTTCTCTGCCGACCTTGACGTGACGTTCGAGAAACTGTTTCGGGAATTAGTGTTGTGATTTTTGTTATTAAAATGCAAACAAATTTGTTTGCATTTTCGTATCTTTGTAAAAAGAATTATGGTGCATAAAATTGACATATTAAAAGGAATTCATCCGGGAAAGATCATTAGCCGAGATTTAAAAAAGAAAAATCTCAGCCAGCGTTCTTTCGCTGCTTCTATTGGTGTTCATAGTCAAACTCTTAATGCTATAATTAACGGGCGGCGGCAACTGACAATTGAATTATCTCTTAAGATAGAACAGGCATTGGGATACGAAGATGGATTCTTATATGCTCTTCAGGCGTATTATTTAGTAATAGAATTTAAGAATAAGGAATTAAGTCGGTCTGTATCTGGAATTCCCAATATCCGAAAGTCTTTGTTTTGGGACGTAGATTTTGATTCGATAGACTGGGGTAAATACAAAAAAGCCGTAATACAAAGGGTTTTAGAACGAGGAAATAAAGCAGAGAAGAAAGAAATAGCACGTTTCTATAATATAGACGTTACTGAACTTGAAAGTTACAAATCGAACAATTATTATCGGATTACTAAAACGAAACATTCTAATGACAGTATTACATTATGAAACGGTAAAACCATATTTGAAGGAAATTCTTGATATGCTGATGGCGGAAGAATTGTTTAACCCGTTTCGTTTAGTTGGTGGAACTAATCTCAGTTTGCGATTTGGTCATCGTATTTCAGAAGATATTGATTTATTCACAGATGTAGAATACGGTAGTCTAAATTACCGGAATTTTGAATCTTATCTTCGTGCTAGATTTCCATATTATGAATCCACGGATACAACTTCAGTAGTGGGAAATGGCAGATCATATTATATAGGGTTGTCTGCTGATAATTATATAAAACTTGATCTGATGTACACGGATTCTTTTATAAATGAGATTGAAATCATTGACAATATACGTATGGCTAGCCTAAGTGATATTATTGCGATGAAAATGAATGTGGTGTCTCGCGGTGGACGAAAAAAGGATTTTTGGGATTTACATCTTTTGCTTGCTAGATTTCCACTATCTGAAATGTTTGCTTTTCATGAGAAAAGGCATCCGTGGGAACATGAGCCCAAAGAGTTGTTACGATTGTTCACTGATTTTAGTGTTGCGGATGAATTTCCTGATCCTATATGTTTGCTTGGTAAAAATTGGGATGATATAAAACTTGACCTAATTGAGATTGCTGATGAATATGTGGAAAAATAAGGTTCTCATGTATTCTTTAATGGTTTTGATTTTAGTATAAACTTGTCATTGTTTTGCAAATCCACTTGTTAAAAGTGGATTTGCAAGAAATGCAGATTGTTTAATACGTGTTCTTCGTTAAAATTTCTTCGCTTCCAATGTAGCCTCGATGTCCGTTTTGCTGAAAAATACTTTGCCTCCTAAACGCCGGAAGGGGAGAATATTTTTGTTACAATAAACTTGTAATGTTCGGGGGCATATTTTCAGAATGCGACAGACATCGTTGCCGTCCAGCCATTCTGTAGTTGGGGCTATCGTTTGTTGGTCCACTCGGTTGAGCAATATTTCCACTTGGTTCAATAACGTGTGGTTACATTCCAGTAACACGTGGAGTTGATACTCGATGTCAATATATTTTTCCATAATATTGTAGATTTGTGGTTAGTGAAAAGGAAGGGAAGTTATTTTTTTCTCTGTTCTCGTTGCTCCGCATAATCGAGGTACTGCTCCCGCAGTTTGTCCACGTATTTAAGCGGGTTGTAACGCCCGAGAGATTGGTGTATCCTATCTTCGAAATTATTGGCGCATTTCCGGTTCATCATGGCCGAGAAGTATCCCGCGAAAGCCTTTTTCGTGACACCGGGAGTGATGCCTTTCACCGCACCGGAATGCCATAGGAAATTGATTAATTCGTTCAAGTCTATTTCGGTACCTTCAAGCATGAAATCGGATGGACGGAAAGAGGTCGTGCCGAGCAGGCTGGCTTTAGTTCTTTCGAAAGACTCTCGTTGCAAGGTGAGAAACCGGTCAAGATATTTCCGGTGGTCATTTGACAAATCCTGTAAAGACACGAGCTCGTTTCCTTTGGTGATTAATAAATTCAAGTCTATTTCGACTTTATAGGCTTAACATTCCTTGTCAAACGCCGGGAAAACAAGGATTATTTTTGTGAAGGGGTAGAGGAGGGCATTAGTGAAAGTGCCCTCCTGACACACAACGATGGTTTATTTAACGATGATGGTGAAACAATCATTTACGTCTTTCGAGTACCCCTCGTTCGAGAAATTTAAGGAGATCACGTAACGTCCGACGGGAATATCATGTTCAATAGGAACCTCGAATATTCCATTACCTCTAACAGTTAGGCAATCCGCTAATTTATTAGCATCGCCATTCGTTGTTTTGATTTCTTTCACGGTAACATAAATCTGTTGAGTTCCTTGAATGCCTTCGATAGGTACGCTTACCCATGGTTGTTTCCACTTTAACCGATAATAATCTTCTCCTTCTCCTCCCATACCTTCATAAGTAGGTTCGATTCCCCATTCGAGAATTTCTTCAGGTGGTATCCCCATGTTGATTAAATCGTAATATTCCGGGTTCGACCAAATACCCCAACTTGGAGGTGTAATATCTAAATCTTTTTTTACAATCATTGAATCGGTTTCATAACTGGCATTTTCTGTCAATAAATAGCCTATGGTTACATCTTGACACCCGACTCCAAGCCAAGTAACCATGGCAATAATCGTCAATATAATTATATTCTTCATAGTTTTAATTTTTTAATACCTCCATTATATTCTTCCCAAATCGTAATTATAATTCAATGCATGAACTACTCCATTCAGAGGTTGAATGTCTGGGGTGGCGAGAGGAACCATTGTTGCTTTTGTAAAAGAATAAATGTACATGGTCTCGGGACCTAAATCAGGAACTCCGCCATAAGCCGATTTATCTCGATAAATTCGTAAATGACTGCCGCCTAAAGTTTCAACATCCGTTCCTCCGTCTTGTAATTCGTCGTCAATCATATAGTCTACATTACGGTATGCAAAGTCGGCTTTCAAGTATTTTTTGTTCAACACGTGGCGTAGCACGATTGCTTTACAATCCTTTATACTCATCTCGTCCACTGATTCCATACCGTTATTCCATAAATGTCGTAATATAGTGTAACTCGGGGGAGCAAAGAAAGTAATCTCTTTGTAATTCGAGTCTTTTCCCTCGAACATATCGGTTAATCCTGCCCGTTCTATCAATTTTACGGTTAATTCCCAGTTATATGTATCTTTTCGTAAATACTCCATGATAGAACAATCATGATAAGGGCTGGAAACCCCACTGTCATACCAATCTTGTGCGGTACAAGAAGACAGGAAGATTGCGGCACTAATACAAACAAATATATTATATATTTTTTTCATAAACTTCAATTTAATAGATTTACGTTGTTCCATTTACATTCTTCGTTGCCAATATATATTTTGCCTTAACAAGGGGTTATCCCAAAAATTTGAACTTTGAAGGGCACCAAAGAATACACCGTCAATAATATCTTGGGCGCTTACGTTACGAAAACCGCCATATAATTCCGTTTTGTAGTATTCATTGCGTAACACGTCAAACCAACGTCCACCCTCTATCAGGAATTCTTTTTCCCGTTCTTTAAATATTGTATAACGCAAGTTACCGCCATACTCGGATGCATCATATAATTTTGCTTTTGCACGAGTCCGGATCGTGTTTAGGTCGTCTATCGCACCTTGCAGGTAACTGCCACCTAATCTAGCCCGGCATTCAGCTCTCAATAGAATAATATCGGCTAATCGCCACCAGATTTTATTAGCGTCGAAATTGATAAATTCTCCGCCGCCCGCACCTCCGTCCGTGGAAACATAGGCTTTACGGTGTTTGTAAGGGTAAGCGTATCCGCCTGTTATATCAATATCCACGGAATCACGCATATATTCATACCGATAAAACCAAGCATCTCGTCTTAAATCGTCTTTGGAGAACATTTTTTCAACGGTTTCATTCGTGATTCGGAATCTCATGTATTGTATATTAGCCATCGTTGCCCCCGTAACCACTGGATAGCCTTGATAAAATACTGCCATATCGGTTGAAGCTAGACGTTGATCCCATTTTGTCTGAGCCAATTCATCCCAATAATTTCGGAAAATACTCTCGAAAACACTCTCCTTTGAACCACCCATGAAGGTTGTTTCACACATGTCTTCCGGGGTATCCGCTAGTTTATAAATATCTTCCCGCTTGATGATGTCCGTGCAAGCTTGTTCCGCTATTTTCCACAGTTCCTGTTCATCATAATTTCGGTCTTCCGGTTTTGCCATGTATTTACAACCAGCTTTCCACGCGCACAAATGGGCTAACAAGGCATTTGCCGCACCTTTGCATGGACGGGCACGATGAGTTACAGCATTGCCGTTTGCGTCCGTTAATTTGTCCCATTCGGGGAGAAGTTGTACCGCTTCTTTAGCTAATTCAATGGCGTAATCTATTACTTTTATCCAAGAGGTTTGCCCTTGTGGGGTGGTTTCCACTTCGTCACGAATCAAGACGCAATCTCCGCATAGACGAACGATATGCAAGTAAGCAAATGCTTTAAAGAAGTAGATTTGTCCCCTGTAAAAATCGCGTCTTTCTTTTGGCATGTCAATTTTATCAATATAAGGTAATGGTACATTAGCGTATGAGATTACACGATAAAACCAATCCCAATCTACAATATACATAAAGGGTTCATGTTCTTGTAATAGTGACGATGAACCTTCTTCAATGTAATCCGAATATTCTCCATTGGGGGCAAGGTCTTGACCAACGCATTCATTGCGTACAGAGGCTTCCGCACCCATTACGCCAATCTCTAGTTCTCGTTCTGTTTCAAAAACATTCATGAATGTGACAGAGTTTTCCGGGCTCATGTCCAAGGAATCCACGCAAGCCGTGCAATTCAATAAAAATGTGAAGAGGAATAAATAATATATGTGTTTCATGGTTTAGAATTTTATCGTTAAACCTAAAGTAAACTTGCGAGCCAATGGATAGGGTAATGCTCCATTGTTTCCATCTATTCCGGAGCGAATATCCACCGTTTCCGGTTCTATACCGGAATAGTTTGTCCACGTGAACAAGTTTTCTCCACTGGCAAAGAAACGTAATTCTGAAAGCCCACAACGTTTGATCCAATTTTTTGGGAGCGAATAGCCTAAAGTTACGGTCTTTAGCTTTAACCAGTTTACTTTTTCTACGTCATCCTTAACGCTACCCCAGTTGTGGTCAGCATTTCCTTGCCACATGGGGAAATCTGATTTATCTCCGTTTTTTTCCCAGAAAGTTACTTTATTTAAATTCATTGCGATAGCGGGGTATTCACCGGGCATGCCCAAACATCTTTTAGATATATAATTTATCATATGTCGTCCTAATTGATAGGATATCAGCATATTCAAATCAAAAATTTTCCAACGTACTTCATTCACAATTCCTCCGCTTATCTCGGGTAAGGCACTGCCACAATATACTCGGTCTTCAAAACCGATTTGTCCGTCACCGTTCACATCAATGAACTTGTAATCCCCGGGTTTGAAATAAGTACTATTACCTTCATCTCCTCCTAGATAATGACTTACACCAACAGAATTATAGAACACGGGCATTTCATCTTGTGAATTTATATAGCCGTCTGTTTTAGGTAAATAAATTCCGTTTAAAGCTTTTCCTATAATTCGTTCGGCTCCGTCATCTTTTCCGTTCGTGGATTTTTTGAAGCGATTCCAGTTTTTGGCAGCGTTGATAGAAATTTTCCAATACAGCTCGGGACGTCGGAATATCTCGTAACGAACCATTAGTTCTATACCTTCGTTTGAAATTGTTTTTGCATTTTGCCATTGGGAATCATATCGTTGATAAGAGCCTGTGGGTAAATTGATTCTATCAAGTAATTTGTCTGTAAGCCGGTAATAATAATCAACCGTAAATCCTAAGCGATAGTCAAAAAAATCCAAGTCAGTTCCAAAATCATATTGGTCGGTTTCTTCCCAACTCAATTTATCATTATATAGTCCTCCAAACCATTGGGGACGAATCATTCCGTTACCCATGTAAGGAATATCCGTGACAAAGATTCCTAATGCTAAATAGTTTTGTGCGAAATGCATACCAGAACGTCCCCAACTTGCACGTATTTTACCGAAAGAGAACCATGCTAAGTGTTCTTTTATCCAGTTTTCTTCAGAAAAATTCCATCCTGCTGCGATAGAGGGGAAAGTTCCCCAACGGTTGTTTTTTCCAAATGTGGAACTTCCGTCCCTGCGAATGCTAAATGAAAGTAGATATTTATCTCGAAAACCGTATTCCAAACGGGCAAAATAAGAGAGTAAACATTTTTCTTGCATGTCGGATTGATAATTTTTGAAAGCGATTGGACGAGATTCGCCACCTCCCCAATCTTCATACCCGATATCCGGCATTCCATCCGGGGCATAATATATTTTATCACTTGGTGAATTTTGGGCGTATCCTCCGTTGTATTCCTCTTGATCATACTGGTAAGAGAAACCGGCTACAAAGTCAACATGATGGTCTTCATGAATTACTTTTTTGTATGTCAATAGACAGTCATTTAGAACCATGAGATTTATCCCCGTTTCCCCGATGCTTTTAGAATAACCGGAATAGCTTAAATTTGCCGGTTGGAAATAGTTTCGACGGTCAATGACATAATCAGCAGCCAAGGAAGAAGAAATATTCAATCCCTCTATGATTTCGTAACCTAATTTCATATTCGTTCTTAAGCGTACGGAACGATTGTTTTCTTTTGTACCTTTGTATGCGTTTAGGGCTTGCTCCCACACGATGGAACCTTCTCCTGGCAATAAGGATGATAATTGATAGGGTTCTCCCGGGACTGTTTCTATTGGGACTGCATTTCCCGAATAAGCTAAATTTTCAGAAGCATTTGAACTTGCCCGTTTTTTTCGTGTGATAGAAGCGTTAAAACGTAAATCTACAGTCAATTTTTTTACCGGATTTACATTTAAATTGGCATTTAGATCAATTCTCCGGTATCCTGTGCCCTTATAAATACCTGTTTCATCGTATAAACCTAATCCGATGGCGTAAGTTGTTCTCGTTGTACCTCCATACGTTTGAATGTTTGCATTTGTAATTTTACCTGTTTCAAAATACATTTTGAAAAAATTCGTGGAATTGTTGTAAAAAGGATTTAAACTATCTTGAAACATCGTGCCATTTCCTGTTCCCCAATATTCCGTGTTTGGAATCCAATTTTTATCTAATGTGGCTCCTTGTGTATTGTGTTCGTATTGTTCCTTTAAAGAAGTCGGGTATTTCCAGCGATTGGTTTCTTTATCTAAATATGCGCGATAATACTTTCTATTGGCAGCCAAACGAAAGGCTCGTTCTGCTCGTCCTGACGTTAAATCGGGATAACGTGGTAGAATGCTCCATGATTGAGAAAAATTGACAGAAAATGTAGCATCTTGATCTTTCAATCCTTTTTTCGTGGTAACAATAATTACTCCGTTTGCTGCACGTGAGCCATAAATTGCCGCAGAGGAAGCATCTTTTAATACTTGAATTGATTCGATCATATCCGGGTTTAAATCAGCCAATAAGTTTGCTCCCGTGATAGGTGAAGTAAAAGAGTTTAACGGCATCCCGTCCACCACCCACAAAGGATTGGAAAAACGACGTTTTTGTTCGACATCTAATGAGTTGTAACCCCGAATTGTGACTGCAATATCGCCTCCTCCCGGTGCTCCGGAGATATTGGTTATATCCATACCGGCTACCCGTCCTTGTAATAGGTTAGCAATACTTGATGTCGGAATTCCTTTTATTTCATCAGCCTTTATCGTTGACACTGCGCCTGTCATTTTTCTTTTCGTGGTATTTCCATAGGCAACAACGACAGTTTCGTCCAACATTTGTATGTCTTCCTCTAGGGTGATGCGGAGGGTATCTGTTTTTTCCGTGAAGTTGATGACTTGTGTTTTGAAACCCACGAAAGAAAATTCTAAAGAGCCTTTGGTTGTTGGAAGTTGTAAAGAAAACCAACCTTTATTGTTTGTTGCTGTGCCAATGCTCGTGTTAGCTAGTTTTATAGTTACTCCCGGCATCGGTTCTTTTTTCTTGTCATAAACCCAACCTTTTAACGTGATAGATTTTTTTTCGTCCTGTGTATTGGCTTTGAGTTTGATAACAATAGCGTTATTTAGAACGACGTATTCCAAGTTCGTGTTCTCCAAGCATTTTTGTAGAATCTTTTCTATGTCTACATTGGTTTCATTAAGCGTGATGCCTTTCACGGGTGCAATGTCCGTATCATTGTACATGAAGGTGAAGTCCGGCACCGGGTGCGAGTAGTCGAATTCCAAGGCATTCGTGTTCATGCAAACAAATTTAGAATTCCCC
>OHAT01003627.1_pt1 | contig 9968 bp, 2 predicted proteins | sample 1577141 | NCBI WGS metagenome assembly OHAT01 (sample SAMEA3541578, study PRJEB24748) | human gut metagenome | biome: human gut; feature: human-associated habitat; material: faeces | place: China | collected 2012
TCTATACACTGAAATAAATGAAAAGTGGATCGTACAGCGCCCTGGTACGATCCACTTCATTAAGCCAAAAAACAAAAATCGCCACGCCAAGGGGTAACTATACCTGTTTGCTGAACCGAGGAGGGGTTCAATATGAACCCACCGGAACAGCCCACTCTATCGGAGAATTAAGACAGAGAAAGAACAAGAAGGGAATACTCTTGACCTGCAAGTTTCTTCCATTTAAGTGTATAGTGCAACAGAGACTGTGTTATACAACGAACCCCCCGGCAGCCGACCGATGGGTGATTGTTTCAATCAATTATGGTGCTGAATTTGCCCGCCCCCGTGGACGCAAAAATACGAGGGTCTATACACCTGCCCCACTTGCCGAAACCCGCTCATTCTGAAGCTGCGCCTCTTTTATAGGCGACACACTCTCCGTATCGTACAATACTCTCATGGATAAGCTACAAAAAACGATACGGAGGATAATTTCATAAACGAGCTGCAAGCCTTTGAAAAGCACCTACGTGAAAACGAGAAAAGCCCCGCCACGATAGAAAAGTACCTGCGCGACGCCCGCGCCTTCCTGTGCTGGCTGGATGGGCGTGAGCCCACCAAGGAGCTGACCGTCTGCTACAAGGAAGGTCTGACCGAGCGATACGAGGCCGCCAGCGTCAACTCCATGCTGGCGGGGATCAACAGCTACCTGTCCTTTTCCGGCCGCGCCGACTGCCGCGTGAAGCCCCTGCGCGTCCAGCGGACGCTGTTCGGGAGCGAGGAACGGGAGCTCTCCCGCGAGGAATACGCCCGCCTTGTCCGCGCCGCGGGCGGGGCGCAGATCGGCATTGTCATGCAGACCATCTGCGGCACGGGCATCCGCGTCTCTGAGCTGCGGCACATCACCGCCGAGGCGGTGCGGGATGGCCGCGCCGCCGTCCGCAACAAGGGGAAAACCCGCGTGATCCTCATTCCCGCCGCGCTGCGAAGGCTCCTGCTGGGCTATATGAAAAAGGCCGGTGTCACCACCGGCAGCGTGTTCCTTTCGAAAAACAAAACGCCGCTGGACCGCAGTACGGTCTGGCGGCGCATGAAAGCCCTGTGTGAGCGGGCGGGGGTGGACCCGCGCAAGGGGTCTTTCCCCATTCTCTGCGGCAGCTTTTCGCCCGCGTTTTTTATAGCGTGGAAAAGGATCTTTTGCGGCTTGCGGACATCCTCGGCCACGCCAGCGTGAACACCACCCGTATCTACACGATGGAAACCGGACGGCAGCACATGAACTGCTGGAGCGAGTCAGCCGAACACTGCTCACATAATGGCGATTCTGTTGCTGCGGAAGTGTACCGCAGGAAAAGGGGGGCGTAGGAGACGAGTTAAGGAACAGAAGAATTGCAGCGACCATATTAACCGATTACAAAGAAAACGGAGGAACAAGACCATGAGAAAAAGACTTCTCAGCATCCTGCTGCTCTGCTGCAGCGTGTCTCATACTTTGGAACGATTTACATTTCCGTCAGGGGTTGTATAATAAACTTGAATGCTTATAAATCGTGTCGAAAGAGGTATCGACAAGGGGATGCATCCCCTTGTCCCGTAGGGTTCCCCTACGGGACAATTCCACTCTGGTGCAAGGGAGGGAAACGCTTGCAGGACAACATCATCGTAAAACCGTCCGTTGAGAAGCAGTTTGACCGTTTTCTGCGGCAGGGGCGCGTGCTCTTTTTCAGCGCACCCTGCGGCTTTGGAAAAACGGCGGTGGCGGAGGCGCTGCTGTCCAGCCGGGAGGTATTGCGCCTGCCGGCGGACAGTGCCGGCTTCAAGCTGCCCTCTGCGGAGGCTGACTGGCAAATCTTACTGCTGGACGATTTGCAGGATATGCAGGAGGAGCAGGACTGGAATGCCCTGTGCGAACTGATCCGTGCCTGCCCCGAGCGCCGCTTCGTCCTGCTCTCCCGCGGCACGCCGCCGGGGAGCCTCATGGCCTTTCAATACACGGGGCTGATGACGGTGCTGGAGGCCGACGACCTGCTCTTTGATGCGGACGATGTGCGGCGGCTGCTCCGGCTTTACGGCGTGGAGGCGGCAGACAGTGAGATCGACGGAATTTTGAAAGAATCCGTGGGCTATCCGCTGGGCGTAGCCATCACCGCCCGGTGTATGTCTCCGGGCAAGCCGTGGACGCCGGAGTTGGTGGCGCGGGTGTTCCGGGAGGTGTTTCTCTACTTTGAAACCGCCATCTACCGGCGCTTTGACCTGCCGGTGCGGCGCTTCCTGTTGGAGCTGGCCCCCTTTGAAAGTTTTGACCTGGAAATGGCGCGGATGGTCAGCGGCGATCCCCGTGCCGGCGAACAGATGGACTGGCTTCTTCGATACACCACTATGCTGCGCTACGACGACTGCCAGCGCTTCCACTTCTGGTCGGGTTTCCGAGCTTTTCTCCTCTGGGAGATGGAACGGGAGTATACCGAGGAAAAGCGCAAAGCGCTCTTCAGCCGGGGCGGGCTGTACTATGAGCTGAAGGAGGACTACGCCCACGCCCTGGAATGCTACACCAGCGGCGGCGACCATTCCAAGGTCTCCGAGCTGCTGGTGCGCAACGCCGAGCTGCACCCCGGCATGGGTCACTATGCCGAGATGGAAAAATACTACCGCAGCCTGCCGGAGGCGGAAATTCTCGCCTCTCCCTCGCTGATGCAGGGCATGAGCATGCTCTGCGCGCTGGCGATGGACTACGAAGGCTCGGAGCGCTGGTACGGCGAGCTGCAAGCATTTGCCGAGCGCTGCGGCAGGCAGGACGCCGCCGGAAAGCAGGCCCGCAGCCGCCTTGCATGGCTGGACATTTCTCTCCCCCAGCGGGGCGTGAACGGTCTGACGGAAACCATTCCCGCCGTGTTCCGGCTGCTGATGAACAAGGAAGTGACGCTGCCGTCCTTCTCCGTCACCAGCGCCCTGCCCAGCATCATGAACGGCGGCAAAGACTTCTCCGAATGGAGCAAAAAGGACGACCTGCTCTACAAAACCCTCCGTCTCCCTGTGGAGACGGTACTGGGGAGGGACGGCGTGGGTCTTGCGGACTGCGCCATCGCCGAGAGCAAGTTTGAAAAGGGGGAGGACGTGGCCGGTCGGATGCTGTCCCTTCTCCCACAGCTGAACGAGGTCCGCAACCGCGGCACGCCGGACATGGAGTTCGCCGTCAGTGGACTGCTGGCCCGCAGCCAGCTGGCAAACGGACAGCCCGCCGACGCGCGGCGCACCATCGAGGTACTCCGTGAATGCTTTGCCGAGCGCGGTTTGACACGCTTTCTGCCCAATATGGACGCCATGCTCTGCCGTATTGACATGCACACCGGCGACCTTGACGCGGCGGACGTGTGGTATCGGGAAAAAGCCCCTCGGGAGCCGACGCATTTGAACGTCATGCGGCGCTACCAGTATCTCACCCAGGCCATGGTGGAGCTGGCGGACGGCAGACCGGACGCGGCGCAGCTGACGCTTGCCCCGCTGGAGCCGTACATCCAAAACTGCGCCCGCGTCATCGACGGCATTCACCTGAACGTCCTGACTGCCATTGCCCTGTACCGCAAGAAGGACGAGCGGTGGCGCGAGCGATTGACGGCGGCGCTGGACGCGGCAGCGGAGTACCGCTTCATCCGCACCATCAGCGTATACGGCACGGCGGTGCTGCCGCTGCTGGAGGCACTGGACTGGGACGGCAACAAAGCATGGCGCAAGCGGCTGATGGCGGCGGTGCGGACGCAGGCGGCGTTCTACCCCCATTTCCTCGAACCCCGCCTTGCCCCCGGTGAGGAGTTGACGCCCACGGAGCTGCAAATTCTCCATCTGCTCTGCGCGGACAAGTCCAACGCCGAGATCGCCCAGATCATGGACGTGAAGCTGCCCACCGTGAAGACCCACGTCAGCCACATTCTCGACAAGCTGGACGTGAAGCGCCGGGCGGAGGCCAAGACCGCCGCGAAGAAGCTGCGGCTGATTTCCGAGGATCAATAAAACAATGCCCGCGCAGAGCGGGTTAAACATAGAAGCATTTGCTGATATTCCAAAGGAGGATCTTAATGAAGAAACGGGTTTTGAGCTTATTTCTGGCATTCACGCTCTGCTTCTCCATGCTGCCAACGGCAGCACTGGCGGAGGAAGCAGGCGTGGTGCAGGACGCCGCAAATGCCAACAGCACTTACACCACCGGTGAGAATGCCGGGCTGACTGGCGGCAAAGATGGCAGCGTACCGGACGGTACGGACGGCGGTGATGCCGACAGCAGCGGCGAGGCGCAAGACGGCGAAGCGGATACCGCAGTGTCGGCGGTACAGGAGCTGATCGACGCCCTGCCGGACGAGGTGACGGCAGAGAACGCGGAGACGGTGGCGGAGCAGCTGGCTGCCATCGACGCAGCGCTGGAGGCATTGACTGCGGAGCAGTTGCCCAAGGTAGACCTGACGCGCTATGAGACTGTCTGCGCCGCGCTGACGGAGCTGTCGGCGGTACAGGGAGCTTCCCATGCGAGCCACTGCGTCTGCGGCGGGAATGGAGATGTCAACGGTCATACCCACAGCACCAACACAGCATGGAAGGCAGCCGATTCCCTGCCTGATCCTGCTGGCAACTATTATCTGACGCAGTCTGTGTCGGAGAACTGGACTGTGCCAACGGGCGAGGTCAACCTCTGCCTGAACGGGCAGACGATTTCCGGCAGTATCACGGTCGGCAGCGGCGCTTCGCTGACGCTGACCGATTGCAGCAGCGATAATTCAGGCAAGATCCAAGGCGGAGTGACCGTCAACGGCGGCAAATTTGAGCTGTACAGCGGCACGATCACCGGCGGCGTGGAAGTCGGTCGGCATAGCAATCCTGCGACCGGCTCGGCCTTCACCATGTACGGCGGCACGATCTCTGACAACACAGAAACCGGCGGTGTGTTCCTTGTCGGCACGACGAATCATATCGACCCGCCGAGCTTCACCATGCACGGCGGCACCATTTCCAACAACACCGCAGGCGCATCCGACGGCGGTGGCGGCGGCGTATATGTGGGTGAGAAGTGCAGCTTCACCATGGACGGCGGCACCATCACCGGCAACACGGCAACCGCCGGCAACGGCGGCGGGATCTATATCCACTTTAACGCCGGCAATGTTTCGATCTCCAACGCCACGATCACCGGCAACAAGGCGTCCGCCACGGGGAATACAAATTATGGCCACGGGGGCGGCATTTATTCGCAGAGAGGGGTAACCGTCAAGAATGTGACGATCACCGGAAACAACAGCACCTTCGAGGGCGGCGGCATCTATGGAAAGGGCGCTATCGCCCTCACCGATGCTACCGTTACCGACAACAATCATTATGACGTTTACTACGGCGGACAGGAAGGCACAGCTTCTAATGCTAAGCTCACTGTTTCCGGCTCGGTGCAGGCCGGTTATTACGCCAATTATGCGTGGAAGCTGCCCATTCTTGTATCAGGCGCATTGAGTAAGGATTCGGTCATCCGTGTGGGCGTGCGTGAAGGCATAAATCCTGGGGCCATCGCCGAACCGGCAAGCGGCGTGACGCTCCGCGCCGAGAACTTCAAGGCGGACGCCGCCGACAGCGAGACCAGTCTTGGCAAGGACGGCAAGGTCTATCTTGTGCCCTGCACGCACGAGATGGACGATACCGGCTACACCTGCAAGAAGTGCAAAACGCAATTCGACGCGCGCGTGGGCGATAGCGCCTATTATAAGACGCTGACGGATGCGTTTAATGCAGCCAGAGGCAGCACCGTGACGCTGCTGCGGGATGTGACGCTCAAAGGAAATTGCTCTGCTACCGACTCCAAAACGCTGGATCTGAATGGCAAAACTGTCAGCAGCGGGGATTATCGCATTGGCGTCGGAGGCGGGAACAAACCCAATACTCTGACGGTTAAGGATTCCGGAACAGGCGGCGGAACGCAGGAGCTCAATGTCAAGTTTTCGGTTAATTCCAACGGAACGTTGGCGGTTGACGACTCCTACACCGGCGAGATTTCGCGCGTGGAGCTGCAGGCCGGCGGCGCATTGGAGCGCTTTGGCGGCAAAATCGGCGAGTTGGTTTTAAGCAATGCTGCGTATGGCTCCACAAGTACGGGCTACGGCCTGAAGCTGTGGAAGGGCAATACAAACGCCTGCACCATCGGCAGGTTCGAGAACACGACGAGCAAGAGCCTCACCGTTAAAGACCTGCTGGGAAACGACTACGCGAAGTGCGAGCTGTACGGCGAAATGGGCGGTACATGGAGCATCGTTCCCAAGACGAAAAAAATCTCCGAACTGACCGGCTATACAGCGTACAAGGTGCAGTTCACGGAGTGCGTCCATCAGTGCGCCGATGACAGCAACCCTGTGTGCTCTGTGTGCCACAAGGACCTGTATACGAAGATCACCGCCAAGGCCGCTGACGGCACGACCAAGACTGCCTACTTCACGGAAGACAGTGCGCTGGAAAACGGCTATGTAGAGGCCATCCAGACCTTGAACGGCTGGAGCAATGGGGGCTGCACCGAGCCGACGCTGACCCTGCTGCGGGATATGTATGCTTTCGGCACCTCCATGCCGCTGACCGGCACGCTGACGCTGAAGGGCGGAACGCACACTGCCAAGAATGTGACGGTCGCTGAAAACGCGGACGTGACCTTTGCCAGCGGCAGCTATCGAGGTGCGACCATCGACGGCACGGCGACGGTGAAGGCGGGCGTCACATTCACCGACGCCACCGTTAAGGTGAATGGCACGCTGAACGCCAAGGGCGGTACCTTCAATGGTCCGGTCGAATTCAATGGCAGCAGCATCGCGAACATCAGCGGCGGCAGATTTACCAGTGATGAGGTGCATGGCGGCGTTCAGTTCCTCAATTCTTCTGTCACGGGCACGATTTCCGGCGGCACGTTTGTCTTCGCGTGGTTTTACACCACCAGAGTCAAGCTCTCCGGCGGCACATTTACGACAATCAAAACCAACGGCGACCGCAATCTCGCCGACCTGCTGGCGGAGGGCGCGGCGTATTACGGAGCAAGTGATAATCAGGCTGTGACCAATGATAGAGTGAATACGCTGAAAAATGTCAAGGTCACGTCACACGCGCACAACGGCGGCACGGACGGCAAGGGCACTTGCAGCATCTGCGGCAAGCAGATGGCGGCGTCGCTGACCGTCGGCGGCAAGACGAGCTGGTACGTGGCCTTTGCCACTGCCATCGAGGCGGCGAACGCGGCGGACGGCGAAAAGACCATCACGCTGTATCAGAATGTGAATAGCTATGTCGACGGGCATTCGACCACCTATGAGCTGACCCGCGGGCCGGTGACGCTGGCGACCGGCGGGAAAACGGTCACGAGAGTAGGCCTCACCGCCAAGGACATTTCTCTGACGGTCACGGGCAGCAACGGAGGCTTCAATGTGACGGTGGACGGCAAAGACGCGGAATTGACCGTCAACGACAAGAATACGGAGCTCGCCATTGTCACGGCGCAGAACGGCGGAAAGCTTTCGCTGAGCAACGGCACCTTCAGCCGTGTGGCTGTAAAGGACGACGGCAGCAGCGCCAGTCTCAGCGGCGGCAGCTACGGCGAGATCACGAGCGGCGAAGGCTATGTCAAGCCCTACGCGCTGCTGGCGGAGGGGTACGCTTACAAAAAAGAGGATAACACATGGGTCTCCAACGCCAATATAGGCCTATCAAAAGTCACCGTTGAAAAAGCCCCCTTCGCGGTCGAAAAGATCTATCCGGATAACGATATGGACTACACCGGAAACTCGGCGTTTGCGACGGACGGCAGCATCACGCTGACTGCGGTAATCACGCCCGAAACGGAGGGCGTCACCTACTACTACTGGTGGGAGCTGTTTGACGAATCAAAGAACGACTGGACCACGACATTCCGCAATGTTAATTCTGCGACGCATACCGGCGGGCAGAGCAAGACGCTCTCCATCAGCAATCTGCCGGAAAACAGCATCTACCAATACCGCGTTGATGTGCGGAGCAGCAATAACTACCAGTGCTACAGCGAGCCGTTCACCGTGACCCGGCATCAGCATAGCTGGACGTACACGGCAAGCGGCGCGACCATCACCGCGAAGTGTACGGCAGAGGGCTGCTATCTGACCGACGGAAACGGCGGCAGCGTGACCATAAACGCACCCGCTGCGGATACGCTGACCTATAACGGAAATCAGAAGGCGGCGACGGTGACAAGCAGCGACTGGAAGGGCGTTGCTATCGACACAATCGCGGTGGCATACGCGCAGAATGGCAAGACGCTGCCCTCCGCACCCACCAACGCGGGCGAGTACACCGCCAGCATCACGGTGGGCGAGGGCAATAAGGCTGCCACCGCCAGCGTGAAGTATACCATTCAGAAGGCCGATCCGGTGGTGACCGAATGGCCGAAGCTTTCTGCGCCGGTTTATGTCAACAGTGAAGCGACCCTCACCGGCGGCAGCGGCGAAGGCACCTTCGATTTCAAGGCAGGTGCTGCTAAATCTTGGGGCAGCGCAGGCAACAAGACCACCACGATCGTGTTTACTCCCACAGATACCAATAACTACAATGAGCTGACTAAGGACTACACCGTAAAGGTTGTCAAGCGTACGGTAAAGAACTGCAATATGCTGACTGACATTACGGACAAACCCTGCGGAACGGCGCAGGAAGAGCTGGGACTACCCGGAACCGTGACGATCACCACGGTGGATGGCAAAACATTTGAAATCCCCGTCGCATGGAACGGTTATGATCCGAATACGCTGGAGGAGCAGACGCTCACCGGAACATTGGATCTTACTTCGATTGCTGACGAGGTGGAGCAGCCCAGTACGCCTGTGACGGCGCAGATCAAGGTCAAACTCACGCAGAAGAACTTCAGCGGCATTTCGCCTGTGGCTTATGAGGGTGTGTATGACGGTAATGCACACGGAATCACCCTCACCGGCGTGCCCAGTGGCGCAACCGTAAAATACGGCGAAAGCGCAGAGAGCTGCACACAGGACAGCCTGACCTACACCAACTTCACGAATGGTCCAAAGATCGTATATTATAAGGTCTCCCAGTCCGGCTATGCGGATGCTTCCGGCTCCGCCTGGGTAAATATTACCAAACGCCCCCTCACCGTTACCGGCATTACGGCAAACGACAAAGCCTATGACGGCAATACCAAAGCTGTGCTGGATTACAGCGCGGTAACCCTTGGCGGTGTTCTGGAAAATGACACCTTAACCGTTACTGCCACAGGTACATTGGAAAGCGCTGGTGTCGGTGAGCAGAAAGTCACGATTTCCGATTTGACGCTGGGCGGCGCTTCTGCCGCCAACTATGTGCTGGCTGAAAGCGGAAATCAGACCGAAACCACTGCCACCATCACCGCCAGGGAAGTCACCGTTACCATTACCCCGAATGGCGGCACTTACGGCAGTGTCGTCGCCGCCGCTGCCAAACTTACCGGCGCTGTGGACGGGGAAAACGTTCCTGTAACGCTTACCTACACCGGCAACGGATACAATGACACAGCCGTTCCCGTTAATGCAGGCAGCTACACAGTTACAGCCTCGATTGCCAACAGAAATTACACGCTGACCGAAAATACGACAGCCAACTTTGTGATTACCCCGAAGCCTGTTACCGTTACCGGCATTACGGCAAACGACAAAGTTTATGACGGCACGACAAACGCGGACATCTCCAGCGTGACCTTCGACAATGTGACCTTGAACCGAGGCACAGACTACAACGTGACCGCCAGCTTTGACGAGGCCAGTGTGGGCAACGGCAAGAACGTCGCTGCCACAGTGACCCTGATCGGACAGGCCGCGAAGAATTACGCCTTGGAGTGGAGCAGCCTCCCTACGACTGGCAGCATCATCAAGGCCGCTGCGCCTGACTTCGCCAAGGAAACTACGCTCGCCATTGTAAACGGCCACGAAAAGACCTACACTGTGACGCTCCCCACCCTG
>OHAT01003631.1_pt1 | contig 9956 bp, 9 predicted proteins | sample 1577141 | NCBI WGS metagenome assembly OHAT01 (sample SAMEA3541578, study PRJEB24748) | human gut metagenome | biome: human gut; feature: human-associated habitat; material: faeces | place: China | collected 2012
AGTCCCCGGAGGATATGACCGTTGGCAAGCTCCAGCATGCCGGGCAGCACGCCGCCCTTCTCGTTCGCACCGGGCGGGGAGGCCGCCTCGCTCATGACGCGCTCGCCAAAGAGCCAGCTTGCCAGAAGTGACACAATGCCTCCCGCGGCAAAGTCGACAGCGCATGATACCCCGGAGGAGAGCGATGCCGAGAGTTGCGAGGACACGGCGGACAGGCTGCCCAGGTGCCCCGAGAGATCTTGTCTGAGACGCTCGGAGAGAAGCGTGCGCGCAGGCGTGCGGGCGAGCGCGCCAAACGCAGAGGCTCCGTCGGCAGAAAGCGCCTTGAGCTGTGAGAGGACCTTCGAGAGGCCGGGGGGCGTGCTCACGTCACCAGCCTCGACAATGCCGGATACCTCGCTCACCGCGTCGTTCTCGATCTCCTGCAGAACGGCGCGCACGCTTGGGTAATGGGCGTAGAACGTCTTCTTGTTGATGAGGGCGCGCTCGGCGACGTCCTTTGCGGTGATGTCCTGCGTGGGCTTCTCGGAGAGCAGCGAGACCACGGCCGCGCGAATGGCAGCCTGCGAGCGCTTGACGCGAAGGTCGATGTGCCCCGTGGACTGAACGCCCATTTCAGTCACCCCCTCGAGAACGACGTGACGCGTCACGTGCATTACTGATAACTCTGATAGTATACTTATTTCTAATTTTGGAAATAAGTCGATTCTCCGGATTAAGGAGACACCTGTGGATTCTACCCCAGAAGAGATACGCAAGCGTTACGAGGAGCTTGCGGCGCCCACGCTTGCGGCGCCGCGTGTGGCGCTCATGGCCGGCTACGTGCAGCACGGCCAGACAACCACGCTCGAGCACGTTGCTGCCGTGGCCTACCTTAGCCTGGCTCTGGTGAGAAAGCTTGGCATCCGGTGCGACGAGCGCGCGCTGGTGCGCGGGGCGCTTCTCCACGACTACTGCCTCTACGACTGGCATGACCACAACGCCGCCCCAGACGCCTGGCATGGCTTCACCCACCCCCGCCATGCGCTGAGAAACGCCGAGGCAGACTTTCCCGACCTTACCCCGCTCGAGCGCGACATCATAGCCCACCACATGTTCCCGCTCGTGCCCTCTCCCCCACGTCACGTGGAAGCCCTTGTGGTCTCGCTTGTCGACAAGGCCTGCTCGACGGTCGAGGTCTTCGCGCGACGCCCCTGGGCTACCACATCTGAGGGAGGCACCGCATGCTAGAGCGCATTGTGGCGGTAATTGCCGCGCTCTCCACCATGAACGCGCCAGACCTCACGCCATGGGGCATCTCGATTCTCATGCTCTCGATGACAACGATATCCGTGGGAGGGTGGGTCTGGGAGACCGTGTACTGCTCGATTGTGGAGAGGCGCCCCGTGCGGCGCGGCTTTCTCTTTGGACCCGCATGCCCCATCTACGGCACCGGGGCAGTTGCCGTCTACGTGCTTCTCGGGCACTTGGAGAGCCCGCTTGCCGTGTTTGCGGCGGGCTCCGTCCTTGCAACAGCCATTGAGTACGCCACCGGGCGCGCGCTTGAGAAGCGCTTTGGGAGACGCTGGTGGGACTACACGGGCTGGCCGCTCAACTACCGTGGGCTTGTCTGCCCCATAGCATCGGCGGTCTTCGGGGTCTTCTCGGTACTGGTGGTATTCGTCATCGAGCCACAGCTCATTGCCTTCTTCTCCTCATGGGGAGAGGCGGCGTGCGAGGCGGCCGCCACCGCGTGCGTGCTGACCTTTGCCGCAGACACGGCGCTTTCCGTGATGGCGCAAGACAAGGGTGCCAGTAGGTGGAGAATCACGCTGCGTCGCTAGCCCGGATTGCTGTAAGGTGAGGAGGTTTACCTACCTTACCGGAGGCAGCATGTACTCATTCGACAGCAGGGTGCGCTACAGCGAGTGCGACGAGAACGGCGTTCTCGCCCTTGTCCCCATGATGAATTACCTGCAGGACTGCTCCACCTTTCAGTGCGAGGAGGTGGGCAGGGGGCTCAAGCAGCTCCGCGATGACCACCTTGGCTGGTTTGTGACCTCCTGGCTCATCCAGATCGACTCGCTCCCCAAGTTCTGCGACACCATCACGACAAGCACCTGGTGCTACGCCATGAAGCGCCTCCAGGCGGAGCGCTGCTTCGAGATTCGCGGGGCAGACGGCGCCACGCACGTGCGCGCGGATTCCCAGTGGTACATGTACGACTTCTCGCAGGAGCGAGTCATCAGCATCCCGCAGAGCGAATCGGTCTTCCTGCAGGGAGACGAGCGTCCAGCGGACCTGCCGCAGATCTCGCGCCACCTAAAGCCCCAGGGAGAGGGCACGCCAACCTCCCCCATCGTGATAACCGAGCAGCACCTGGACACCAACCGTCACGTGAACAATGCGGAGTACGTGCGCTTTGCCCTTCTCGCCGCCGGTGAGCTGGGGCACGCCATCGACCTTGTGCGCCTTGAGGTACAGTACCGCACCATGGCACTCCTCGGCGACACCCTGAGCCCCGTGGTCTATGGTGGCGGCAACGACATCACCGTGAGCCTCAACGGCGAGGATGGCAAGGCCCGTGCCATCGTGAGGATGGAGGGCCGCGCATGACGGGAGAGAGCAAGGTTACGCTTCCCACGGTCCACGTGGCGGCAGCGATCATCCAGCGAGACGGGCTCATCCTGGCAGCTCGGCGCGCGCACGGCATGGACGGCTGGGAGTTTCCCGGCGGTAAGGTGGAGCCCGGCGAGACGAGCGAGGAGGCCTGCCGCCGAGAGGTCACGGAGGAGCTTGGCTGCAAGCTTCAGGTGATGTGGCTTCTCGACACGCTGACCTACGACTACCCCGAGTTCCACCTGGTCATGGACTGCTTTGTATGCACGCTGGCACCGGGGACCGAGCCCGTCGCAAAGCCCGGTGAGCACAAGGAGCTGCGGTGGCTTGGACGTGACGGGCTTCTCGGCGTGGACTGGCTTCCGGCAGACAAAGGGCTCATCCAGACGCTGGGGACTGCCTGGGACCAGATAATTGAATCGGAGCCCCTGTAGGAAGACGAGCCCATACGCCACCACGCACGGAGAGGGAGACCCATGAGCAAGGCAGACGACATCTTTGTCGACATGTGCACCGATATTCTTGAGAACGGCACCATCACCGAGGGCCAGAAGGTTCGTCCGCACTGGGAGGACGGCACGCCGGCCTACACCATCAAGCGCTTTGGCGTGTGCAATCGCTACGACCTGCGAGAGGAGTTCCCGGCCATCACGCTGAGGCGCACGGCGCTCAAGAGCTGCATGGACGAGGTCCTCTGGATTTATCAGCGCAAGTCGAACAACGTCCACGACCTCCACAGCCACATCTGGGACGAGTGGGCAGACGAGACGGGCTCCATTGGCAAGGCATACGGCTACCAGGTGGGCAAGGTCTCGCACTATGCCGACGGCGACTACGACCAGATGGACCGCGTCCTCAAGGACCTACGCGAGAACCCCTACTCCCGCCGCATCATGACCAACCTCTACACGTTCTCGGACCTCTCCGAGATGCACCTGTATCCCTGTGCCTATAACGCCATCTACAACGTGACGCAGGAGCCTGGCGAGAGCCGACCCACGCTCAACATGCTCCTCGTCCAGCGCAGCCAGGACGTGCTTGCGGCAAATAACTGGAACGTGTGCCAGTACGCCATCCTCCTCATGATGGTGGCGCAGGTCTCCAACATGAACGCGGGCGAGCTTGTGCACATGATCGCCGATGCCCACATCTACGACCGCCACGTGCCCATCATCCGCGAGCTCATCTCCCGCCCTCGCCACACGGCGCCCAAAGTAAGCCTCAACCCCGAGGTCACGGACTTCTACCAGTTCACGACTGATGACCTCATCGTCGAAGACTACGAGTGTGGTCCGCAGGTCAAGAACATCCCCATCGCCATCTAGCCCCTGCCCCCTCTAACCGCTCGCTACCCCACCCTCCCCGTTCTTTATCGGTATTTGAGAATCGGACTTCTCGCCAACTGGGCAAATGCAGGGGCGTTTTCTCAGAAACCGACAAAGAACGGGGGGAGAAAGATGGGGTGCGAACAGCTGGGATGGAAAATTGGAGGTCTCAATGAACGCAATCGTTGCTGTGTGCCGTGACTGGGGTATTGGCTACCAGGGCTCGCTTCTTGTCCACAGCAAGGTCGACATGCACCGGTTTGTGGAGCTGACCATGGGTGACACCGTCGTCATGGGGAGAAAGACCCTCGAGAGCTTCCCTGGCGGCCCCCTCAAGGGACGCCGCAACGTCGTGATTACGCATGACCCCTCGGCGCTGCCAGAGGGGGTTGTGGGCGCAACCTCCCCCGCCGCGGCAGTTGAGGCGGTTGCGGCAGACGACCCCAGCAAGGTGTGGCTCATTGGTGGTGAGTCTGTCTACAGGGCGCTTCTCGATCAGTGCACGCATGCCTACGTGACCAAGTTCGACGTCGAGAAGCCCGCCGACGCCTTCTTCCCCAACCTGGACGATGACCCCGCGTGGCGCGTCGAGCACGAGGAGGACGCCGGCGTTACCGCAAAGGGCACGCACTTCTCGTTTGTCACGTATGTAAGAGAATGAGACAAAGGGACTGTCCCTTTGTCTCATTCAGTGGTGCGGATGTCAGTTCCTCCGTAGAGAGCAAGGTAGAAGTCGTCTGAGAGCGGCGTGTCGATGTTCCACTTACCATCGTCGTCCTTCGTGAGGGTGAGCGTGACATCCGTCGTCGCTGTTGGCACGTCTTCGGCATCAAGACGCTGGTAGAGAAAGTCAAAGAGCTTGTCGACGAGGGCGGCACGCCCGCCGGAGTCAAGCGTTGACTGCATCTCGTCTGTGAGCATCCAGGCCTCGAAGTCTGAGGCGGCGTTGGTGATGGCATCCGAGAGCGTTGCGTTGGTGACGCTCACGGTTGCCGTGGCCGTCTTGCCGTCATCCGCCACGCTCACGTCCCCTACCTGGTAAGAGAAGTGCGAGAGCAGGTGCTGGTGGTACTCCCCCGACTCAACCCCAAACTCGTCGAGCTTGGCGATGGTCGCATCGTCACCAAACTGGGGATCGGGCACGCCGTCATCCTTGGGCTTCTCGTCATCATTCTTGTCACCCTCGTCCGAGGGGTGCACGAGGGCGTCATAGCCGTCCATGAACTGCGTCACGGTCTCGGTGACCTTCTCGGTGTCGCTCTTGCAGGCAGAAAGCGAGAGGGTCACAACCACGGCGAGCGCAAAGACCCCCAGGCACGAGAGTACCCGGGCAAACGGGCGACGATGGCAAGACGAGAGACGCATGGATAGCTCCTTGCGATGAGGCGTGCGGTACCTTCCTGAAAGTAACCAGTCAAGCTTAGACGAAACGGACGTCTCCTGCACAGAAAGAGGCACCCGGCTTGCACCGGGTGCCTCGATCAAACTGAACGGCGAGAAGGTCGAAGGCCTACTCGTAGTCGTTGGCCATGTCGATCCAGCCCTTGAGGAACTCCTCGTTGCCCTTGCGACCGCGGGAGAGCTCTGCGGCAGCAACGACGGGCAGCCAGTACATGATCTTCTGCTTGGGGACGTCGGCAGACTTGGAGTAGACGTCGAGGTACTTGTCGGCGGCCTCGGGGAACTCAAGCTTGAGCAGCATGTAGGTCATGGCTGCGTCCGCCTCGGGCAGGCCCACCGTCACGTGGGTCCAGTCGCAGACAAACGGCTCGCCCTCGCCGACCACGATGTTCGTGGGGTTGAAGTCGCCGTGGCAGATCGCCGTGCCGCGCTTCATGCGGTCCGCACGCATCTGGAGATCGTAGCGGGCGGAGGGGTCCATACCCTTGACGCGGGAGATCATGCGGACGAGCTTGTCACCCTGCGCCGTGAGAGCCTTGGGCGCGGGGGTCTTCTGGACCTTGATCTGCAGGTCCACGAAGAACTTGAGGAGCTCGTCGAACTTGGGCGTGCCCTTGGCCTCGTCCATCATCTCGTGGAGGGTCTTGCCGGGGACGTACTTCATCGCGAGCGCCCAGGAGCCGTCCTCGACCTGCGAGACCTCTAGCACCTGCGGCGTGTTGAGCCCCTCGGCCTGCTCCATGCGGGCAAGGTTCAGGGCCTCGCGGAACACGTCGACGGCGGGCTTCGTGGGGACGAAGACCTTCACCGTGCGGTCTCCGTCGTGATAGACGACCTTGTTGTGCCTGCGGACAATCTCGACCTTATCATCGGAAAGCTTCATGCTTCCTCCTATCAAGCGTGGCCTCTGGACGTTACTCTTCTGCGGACTCCGCCTGACCGGCGTGGTCGGTCTTCTCGATCTCGCGGATCTCCAGGCCCTCGTCCTCGTAGGACGTGGCAGGGCGGCCGTAGTAGGCGTCCAGGTACATGCTCCTGATCTCGGCCACGAGCGGGTAGCGCGGGTTGGCGCCGGTGCACTGGTCGTTGAAGGCGTTGAGGCTCATCTCGTCCAGGGTGTCAAGGAAGTACTTCTCGTCCACGCCATACTCGGCGATGGTCTTCTTGACGCCGATGAACTCCTTGAGCTTCTCGATGCCGTCCATGAAGCGCTCGAACACCACATCATCGGAGTCGGCAGCGGTGCCAAAGCCGCAGAAGCGGCCCATCTCGGCATAGCGGGCCTTGGCGTGGGGGTACTCGTACTGAGAGAACGTGCCCATGCGGGTCGGACGCTCGGCGGCGTTGTAGCGCGCCACGCGGGTGAGGATGACGGCGTTCGCCCAGCCGTGCGGGATGTGGTGGTAGGCGCCAAGCTTGTGGGCCATGGAGTGGTTGAGGCCGAGGAAGGCGTTGGCGAATGCCATGCCGGCGAGGCAGGAGGCGTTGGCCATGTGGTCGCGGGCCTCGACGTTCGTGGGCTCGGCATAGGCCTTGGGCAGCCAGTCAAAGACGAGCTTTGCGGCCTTGAGGGCGATGGCGTCCGTGTAGTCGGATGCCATGATCGAGACGTAGGCCTCCATGGCGTGGGTGAGAACGTCGATGCCGGAGGCAGAGGTAAGGCCCTTGGGCTGCGTCATCATGTTGTCGGTGTCCACGATGGACATGGTGGGCATGAGCTCGTAGTCCGTGATGGGCCACTTAATGCCGGTGTTCGCGTCCGTGATGATGGCGAACGGGGTGACCTCGGAGCCGGTACCGGAGGACGTGGGGATGGCGACGAACTTTGCCTTCTGGCCCATGGGCTTGAAGCGGTAGACACGCTTGCGGATGTCCATGAAGTCGACGGCCATGTCGTCGAACTTCTCCTCCGGGTGCTCGTACATGGTCCACATGATCTTGCCGGCGTCCATGGCGGAGCCACCGCCGATGGCAATAATCACATCGGGGTTGAAGGCGCGGAGAAGCTCCTCGCCCTTCTCGGCATCCTGGAGCTTGGGATCAGGCGAGATGGACCAGAAGCTGGAGTGGGTGATGCCCATCTCGTCCAGCGGGCCCTCGACCTTCTTGGTGAAGCCGGAGGTGTAGAGGAAGGAGTCCGTGACGATGAAGGCGCGCTTGCAGCCGTAGACCTCCTTGAGCTCGCGGAGAGCGACGGGCATGCAGCCCTTCTTGAAGTAGACCTTCTCGGGAGTCCTGAACCAAAGCATGTTCTCGCGCCTCTCTGCGACCGACTTGATGTTGAGCAGCTGGTGGATGTCGAGGTTGCCGGAGAAGGAGTTGCCGCCCCAGGAGCCGCAGCCGAGCGTGAGCGACGGAGCAAGCTCAAAGTTGTAGATGTCGCCAATGCCGCCGAGAGAGGCCGGGGTGTTGATCAGGATACGGCAGGTCTTCATGGCCTCGGAGTGCTTTTCGACCTTCTCGGTCTCACGGGTGTCGATGAAGAGCGAGGAGGTGTGGCCGTAGCCGCCGTCAGCGATGAGACGGGACGCCTTGGCGAGAGCATCGTCGAAGTCCGTGGCTCGGTACATGCCGAGGATGGTGGTCAGCTTCTCGTGCGCCCAGGGGTTGGAGGGCTCGACGGACTCGGTCTCGCCGATGAGAATCTTGGTCCAGGCGGGAACCTCGATGCCTGCTGTCTCCGCGATCTTGGTGGCGGGCTGGCCGACCATCTTGGCGTTGACGCCACCATTCACGATGACGGTGTTGCCGACCTTGTCGGCCTCCTCGTCGTTGAGGAAGTAGGCGCCGCGCTTCTGGAACTCGGCCTTGACTGCGTCATACACGCCGTCGAGGACGATCACGTTCTGCTCGGTAGCACAGATCATGCCGTTGTCGAAGGTCTTGGAGTGCATGATGGAGTTGACGGCCTCGATGACGTCTGCGGTGTCGTCGATGATGGCGGGGTTGTTGCCCGGGCCAACGCCCAGGGCAGGGGTACCGGAGCTGTATGCGGCGTTGACCATGCCGGGGCCGCCCGTCGCGAGGATGATGTCGGCCTCCTGCATGAGGGTGTTGGTGAGCTCGATGGAGGGTGTGTCGATCCAGTCGATGATGCCCTTGGGGCAGCCCGCGGCCTCGGCGGCGTCGCGAACGACGCGTGCGGCCTCCGCGGTGCACTTCTTGGCGCGCGGGTGCGGGGAGATAATGATGGCATTCCTCGTCTTGAGGCAAATCAGCGTCTTGAAGATGGCCGTCGACGTGGGGTTGGTGGTGGGGATGACGGCAGCCACAACGCCGAGGGGCTCGGCGATCTTCTTCATGCCAAAGGCGCGGTCGTCCTCGATGACGCCGCAGGTCTTGGTGTCCTTGTACTTGTTGTAGACAAACTCAGCGGCGTAATGGTTCTTGACGACCTTGTCCTCCATCACGCCGTAGCCGGTCTCCTCATAGGCCATCTGGGCGAGAGGAATGCGGGCCTTGTTCGCGGCAATGGCAGCGGCATAGAAAATCTTGTCCACCTGCTCCTGCGTGAACTTCGCAAACTCCGCCTGGGCTTCGCGCATCGTCTTCAGATGCGCCTCCAGCGTCTCCACGCTATCGATGACCGAAGCATTCTGTGCCATGTTACCTCCATATCCCCGGTCGGCAGACCCTATGGCCAGCCGAACTTAACAGCAGACCGTACAAGAGAGCGAGGTAGTGCCGGTGAAGCGCGGTGCCCTCTGGGCATGGCTGCCCGCATGGGCTGCCGGAGACGCCAGGAAACTACCCTGGTGCCATTCGACGGCATAATCATACCGCTTACGGTCGATTGTGCATATAGAAGAACGCTTCGTTTATCGGCATGTTTCTAAACGTGTGTTTGGAGTACGGGAAATCCGGCGCTGAAGCTGAGAAAAATTGCCTTTCGGCGAGAATAGCATTCCTGCAGCTAGAAGCGCTTACGACAGGCGCTCGCGAAGCCGCTGCTCCAGCCGGGCCACTTGCGCCATGGGATCATCTGGGGTGCAGGTGATGCGGCGCCACGAGTCCTCCCCCACCAGCCGCACGTCGACCAGCGGGCCAAAACCGTTCTCAAGCGTGCGAGAAGCAATCTCGTACGAGGGGTCCGAGCGCAGCCCTGGGTACGCGACGCGCTCGACGCGCGGATGGCATACGAGGTAGCTTGCCACCACCTGTGCCGCATCGGAAGACGCACGCCACGTGCGGGCGCGCTGCTCGAGCAGCGCCAACTCCGTGTCTCCGGCCTCGCGACCCGCCGAGAGGAGCCCGCGTACCGCATCCGCAACGCGCTGCTCACCTCTCGCTACCCATACCAGCATTTCGCCCTCATCAGTCGCAGACGCAAAGGCAACGTCTGCCCCAAGCCTCACGGCAGCGCAGGCCGCGCCAACAACCGAGAGGTCGCAAACGGCAGCCACACCCTGCTCGTGGGCAGCAGCGACAAGTTCACGCACGTCGACGCAGGCTATGGGCTTGCCAGCTAACGGCTCGATGGGAGCCGACAAGCCCTTGGCCAGGGCCCCCTCAAGCTCATCCTTGGACACAACCCGCAGAACGCTGCCCCGCTTGGCCATAACTACTCCCAACAAGAAAGCGGCGGGACAGCCAGCCGAGGCCGCCCCGCCGCACACATGAGACAAAGGGACT
>OHAT01003632.1_pt1 | contig 9956 bp, 9 predicted proteins | sample 1577141 | NCBI WGS metagenome assembly OHAT01 (sample SAMEA3541578, study PRJEB24748) | human gut metagenome | biome: human gut; feature: human-associated habitat; material: faeces | place: China | collected 2012
TATTTGCGGGGAAAAATTGTTTAATTCAAAAAAAGGTCATAAATTTGTCATCAGGAGGTGAGGAATTCTGAACGAATGGAATTCTTTACTAGATAAAGGCACTTATTGGAGGATAAGTGTCATTTATTTTTTTATATACGAATTTAAGATTTTAATATTATATGCTATGACAAAGAAGGTATCTTATGTAACTAAAGAAGGGCTGAAAAAATTGCAGGAAGAGCTGGACAATCTGCAAAACGTGGAGCGCCCTAGAATCTCCAAAGCAATCGGTGAAGCCATTGAAAAGGGAGATATCTCCGAGAATGCAGAGTATGACGCGGCGAAGGATGCTCAAGGTATGCTTGAGGCAAAGATCGCGCAGCTTCAAGATACAATTGCCGGATTATCGACGAATCCCAAATCGACACCTCAAAAGTGCAGATTTTGAACAAGGTGACTATCAAGAATATGAAGACAAAAGCGACAATGACTTATATGTTGGTGTCCGAGAGTGAGGCTGACTTTAAGGCAGGGAAATTGTCTATCACGACTCCTATCGCGAAGGCTCTGATCGGCAAAAAGCTGGGTGATAAAGTTGAAGTACAAGTGCCGGCAGGAATGATGGAATTCGAGATAATGGACATCTCAATTTAATTGAAAATTAAAAATGAGCGAGAGAATTTGTGTGTGTGAAATCTAAAATCATAAATCTAAAATCGTAAATTAATACATGGCTTCAATTTTCACGAAGATTATAAATGGTGAGATCCCGTCATACAAGGTGGCGGAGGACGAGAACTATTACGCGTTTTTGGATATTGCGCCGATGCAAAAAGGGCACACGTTAGTGGTGCCGAAAAGAGAAGAAGATTATATCTTCGACTTGACAGATGATGAATTAGCGGGTTTGATGGTATTTGCCAAGAAAGTGGCAAAAGCTATCGAGAAAAGTGTACCGTGCAAGCGCATTGGTATTGGTGTGTTAGGGCTGGATGTCCCACATGCTCACGTGCATCTGGTTCCATTAGTGGAGGGAAACGAATTGAATTTCAGTAACCCGAAGAAACAATTCCCGAAAGAGGAAATGGAAGCTTGTGCCAAGTTGATTCATAGTAACTTGTAACATTATTAGACAATTTATTATCGGGGACGCATTTAAACGTCCCTTTTTTTGTAAAATGGAAAAGAAAAAGTTATATAACGCCTACGAGCAACACGAGGGATACAATTGTTTCGGCTGTGCGTCCGGTAACGAGCATGGGTTGCGATGCGAATTCTACGAGGAGGGGGAGTATATTACTTGCTACTGGACTCCCCGTCCCGAGTTTCAAGGATTTTTTCATGTTTTGCATGGAGGAATCCAAGCTACTTTAGCGGATGAGATTGCCTGCTGGAACATTTTCGCCAAGGTACAGAGTGCGGGAGTTACTATTGCGCTGGAGATGAAATATCGTTCAACCGTGTACACGGACCGGGGCGAAATTTTCATGCGCTCCCGTATCGTGGAACAGAATGCCCGTGTTGCCAAAATGCATGTCGAGATATTCAATGCCGATGGCTCCTTGGGAAGTGAAGCGGAAGTTACTTATCGGATTTTTCCTGAAAACGTGGCCAAAGAGCGTCTCGGGTGGACGGGTATCGAGGCTTTTCATCAAAATTAATTTTATATAGGGAAAATATGAAGTATAAAAACGTGGTTTGGGATTGGAACGGGACATTGTTGGATGACGTGAAGATTAGTGTAAATACGATTAACCGGATGTTGAGAAAAAAACGGTTGAATGAACTGACCGTGGAGGAATATAAATCCATATTCGGTTTTCCGGTGAAGGACTATTACGAGGGAATCGGTTTCGATTTCAAACATGATGATTGGGAAACTGTTTCTCTTGATTTTGTCGACACTTACGAGGAGTTGGCAAAAGATGTCGTGTTGACTCCGGGGGTAGTATCTGTATTATCGGGATTGAAAGAAATGGGTGTACGGCAATATATATTGTCGGCTTTGCAGGAAAACTTATTGGAAGATATGCTGGAACGTTTCGGTATCCGCAATTATTTCGAGGGTGTGTGCGGGTCAGATAATATTTATGCTGACGGTAAGATTGCCAGAGGTGAAAGAATGTTGGACGTGTATCCGATAGAGCCCCGTGAAACTTTAATGGTGGGAGATACGCTACATGACGCGGAAGTTGCCGAGGCACTAGGCTTTAATATCAGGCTGTACGCCGGAGGGCACAATAGCGCTGAACGTTTGCGAGAAAAAGGAATTGTATTGGAACGGATGGATATGTTGTTACACGAAGTTCGATAATTGAAATGAAAAAGCCTATAAAGTCAGACTGAGTTCTTTTGACTTTATAGGCTTTTAATCTGTTTTTTATTTCCCCTCTAATGCTCTGTTCAGAGAGAACAACAACATCCGGTAATGTTCCCGTGTTTCTCCTGTCGATGTGGGGATTTTACTTTCAAGTAGCGTTTTCACTTTATTTGCCATGGTAAACAAATACTGCTTGGAATTGTCAATCGCTTCTACATCCACCTCGTCTTGCCAGTTATAGCCATAACCAATGCCGTGCAGGCGTAGCTGTTCGGCAACGAAGCTGTCCCCGTGCTCCCGTTCCATAGACTTCAACGTTTTGTAGAATTTCCGAACCATACCCGATTCGTCCAGCCCATAGTTCTTCAACTCGTCCAGAGAGGTCAGGAAAAATTTCCCTTTCTTTTTCATGCTATTCCCGACAACATCATTGATCATCACGATAGCGTTCGTTTGCAGCAATTTATCCCCGTTCGTCAACGCTTTTCCCCGGATGGTATTTTCCCATATCCCGTTATACAAGTCGTCGAAATACGCTTTCAACGTGTAAGGATCGTCCGACACGTGGGCAGAAAGAATTACCCGTTGATAAGAGGACAGCAGACTTTGAGCAAGCACCGATCTCACGACATCCGCCTCGCTGATCCGAAGGGTCAACTTCTTGCTCAACGGTTTATTGTACAGCCAGTCGCAATCCCGGAATTGTTTCAACGCCCATTGTAAAGAAGCTTTTTGCACTTCTTTCGGCACGGAACGGTAACGGTCACCCGGGGTTCCCTCTTTCACGTCAGTCAAGTAAATACCACCCACGTTATACATCACGTTCGTGATATACCGGTAATATTGTTCCATCAACTGTTCCAACAATTGTTGCTTGTGCGAGCCGTCCGGGTCATCTGCGATCCACTCGTCCATGTGGGATAAAATATATTTCAGGTTACGGATGCCGTAATCTCCCGCCTTCATCGGGTCATCACCTAAATCTTCCTCGATGGCACTTGGGTCATAGCGTTCCAGTAATTGTTGCCGTCCGTAACGGTAGCACGGGTCTCCGGCTTTCTCGTCGAGCCATGATTCGAGTACGGGGACTTCCTCCCGTGCCGTGCGGGCTTCCGGTATCGGTTGGTATGCCCAGCGGATTAGGAATTCGTCATAAATTCCCAAGTCGGGAGGTGTAAGTTTCACGCCTTTATCCCCCGGTTGCGCTACGTAATTGTAACGTGCGTAGTCCATGATGGAAGGAGTGGTCCCGTATTTTTGCGTGAACGTGACGGAACGCAACGAGTCCACCGGATAGGCAGCCGATGCGGCCATGTTGTGCATGAACCCGAGGCAGTGTCCCACCTCGTGTGCTACCACGTAAGCGATAGACTCTTTCACGATCTCATCCGGCATCTTCTTGTCGCGTACGGACGGGTCTATTTGTGCTGTCTGGATAAAACGCCATTGGTTGATCAATTGAATCACGTTGTTGTACACTAGTACCGATGCGTTCACGATCTCTCCGGTTGTCGGGTCTATCCACGAGGGGCCCATGGCATTGGCTGTGGTTGACGGTATATACCGGATACAGGAATATTTCAAGTTATCCGGATCGAAATTCGGGTCATCTTTCGGGAAGTCCAATGCCCGCACTGCGTTCTTGAACCCGATTTTCTCGAAAGCCTTATTCCAGCGTTCCGTTCCTTCCTTTATCGGTTGTTTCCACAATTCGGGAAATGCGTCATCCACGTAAAACACGATCGGTTTCACGGGTTCAACCAATTCTCCCCGTGCATACGCTTCAGCATCTTTCGGTTCCAATCGCCAGCGGTGGATCATGGAATAAATCCCCACTTCGTCTTGTTCCGTCGAGAAATGTTGTTTGTCTGTCAGGAATATCCCGATACGGGTATCGGCGATACGGGGACGCATTTTCTCTTCCGGCAACAATAGCAGGGTACGGGTAACTTGTATACTCGTGGGTTCGGCCGTGCGTATCGTGAAAATACCGAATACCGTCATGGTCACCTTGTAGGCTAAGTCCGTCTTTATCGTGGCGTTATCCTCGAAAGCTTTGATTTCCCGCAAGGCTTCTCCCTCGCTGTTAGGACTGGATTTGATAGAGATAAATCCACCGTAACTCTTGGGTAAAGAGGGTAACATATCATTATGGCGGGCAAAGAAATCCGTCACGTCGAACACCATGGCGGTGCTGTCGTTATTAAACGTTTCGATTTTAAATCTTTTCAATACCGGATCGGTAAGACTCCGCTCCAATGCGATCTTCATCCCCTCTTCCCGCTCATTATAGGTTGCCTTGGTATTAACCCTCCTCAGGTAGATAGAGCTGTCTGTTCGCGTAAATTTCACGTGCAGCGGGTCTTCCGGCTTGTAACCGACTTCACAAAGCAGGTTGTCGCTGGCACTGGTTAACGTGGAGGCCAGTAACATATCCCGTCCAAGGTACACCACGGGTAACTCGATATAGAGTTTTCCCCCTACCTTATGCAAGGAGATAAAATCTCCTTTTGCCGTTACGCGCCCGGCTTTCTGTACCAGTTTGTCATATTTACTGGTTTTTACTACTTCTTTTTCTTTCTTTTTCCTGTCTGCCGCGTTCATCTCTCCAAAAGAAAGTAAGAATAAACCGGAGAGTAGCGCCGAAACAATCTGTGTTGTTATTTGTTTCATATTATTCAATATAATCTAAAATATTTGTTTGTCTTGCGTTATTCTTTCACTTTTGCAAAACGGAATACTAGAGGGAACATTTCCATATCACCTTCAAACATTTCGTAGGTATCATACAAAAATTCGATAGGCTCATATTGCAGTATTCTGATCTCCAATACCTCACCGCCTTCCACGAGACGCATACCTATGGTGGTTTCTTCTTCTTTTACTTGGTTGGGTGAGAAATGAAGATTCACCTTATCACATCTGACAGAAGTAACTAAAGCTAGATCGGTAAGTGTTTCCCATAAATATTCCTCCCCTGTGGAACCGATATGGATTTCTGTGTCCCTGAAATAATTCCGTAAATCACCTGTCATGTGTACTTTTATCATATCCATTCCGTCTTCCGTGACAAATTCCAGAATATCCGTCGCAGAATTATTGGTGGGTAGGGCAGTCAGGTCGTCCGGGAAATCTCCTCCAACGAGCATTTCCATATAATCTTGACACATGAAAGCGGAATAAGTCCATTTCCCGGCTAATTTATTCATGGAGAGCGGGCCTACTATGGGAATTTCCATTTCGTTATAATTCCCGAAGTAGAAACTTTCGTCCTGTAGGGTCAGAGCTAACTCGAGTCGGTCGTGCCCTTCTTCTACCAGTAGATAACGGACTTTGATCTCTGCTTTGTCTTCGCCCGGCTTTATCACGAATGCATGCACGTCACCCTCTATCTCGTAATGGACTCCTGCTTCCGCCGTGGTCCCGTTGCCAATCACGAACGGGATTGAAAGAGGTTCGGTAGAATTGTATTTACCCGTGACGGCTCCGGCCACGGTTACTTTCACGATAAGTTCGTCTTCTAATTCCCGCCAATCTCTCTCGAATGAAATAATCATTTGTTCTTTGGTTTCAATCGGGATAATGACAACTCTTTTATCGCCCAATTGAAATCCCGCCACGGGTTCCAGTTCTAAACGGATTTCCCTGTCCTCGTTGTAATTTTCTTTCGGCTGGATTTGTATTTTTGCTCTATCTTGTCCGGCTTCCAGTACAAACTCGTCTGCGCTCAGTTCGTAATCTTCCCCTCTGACAGCTGAGCCTCCAACCGTGAATTTAACCACGGTTTGTTCCTCCACGGCACCATCGGCTCTCAATTCCACTTCAAGAGCGCCGTTCGCCTGTAATATATAAATTGATCTACCGAAAGACAATGATGCATCGTCATTATTATCGTCATGACAAGAGAGCATCCCGTATGTTAGTAGAGTCAATAAAAATATCCATATATTTTTCATGATATTTTATTTTTCTGTTAAATACTATCGTATTGCGTTATTGTATTCTTCTTTTCTCTCTTTGATGATTTCTCGGTCAGCCTCTGTCAGTACCTTACCTTTCGGCAATATATACCGGGAAGTAACCAAGCCTTCTTTGGGAGGAAGATCGTCCGTGTCATTGCATCCGGTCAAACCGAAGAACAAACATATGGCCAGTATAAATAATATTTTTTTCATGATTACTTTATTTTTGATTGTACACTTAATCTTCGTACCCTTCATTTTGAATCAGGTCGGGTAGTAATTCTATATCTTTTTTCGGGAGGGGAGCCGTGTAGAGATATTTACTGGTAATATATTTTTTCCCTTCTGCGGTTCCCCAGAACTCCGGTCGTCCGTTACGTTTTAGTTCAAACCACCGGTCTCCTTCCATGAACAATTCCTTGCGGCGTTCGGAAAGGATCACTCGCATCAGTTTGGATAGCGTCTTTCCGGTAGCATTAACTTGGATAAGGTCATTGTCTCCGATTTCCGGCAAATTGTCTTTCGTGTAGGCTACATAGTTCTCTATACGTTTGGAACGCAATAAATTCAAATATTCCAAAGCGTGGGATTCATCCTCTTGGTGCAAGTAACTCTCTGCCAGCATCAGACACATCTCTGCACTTCGTACATTGGCGCACACGTTTTTTTGAGCCAGACGTTGTTTGTTAAATGACAGTTCGTAACGGATATCCTGTTTTCCGTCCGTGAATAATTCCACGAGCTCTTTGCTCACCGGGCGATATTTGCGGTCTTCTAGTGCGAAACCGTATGTCATATCGGATACTCCCATTCCTCCTACTGTATAAGAACGGATGAGAACGTTTCCTTTTTTCTCGTTTTTACTTTGAATCATATCCACGTATGCCTGTCCTGCCAGTAAGGGGTATTTTTCAAGTAATTCTTGTGCCAAGGGAATTACCTTGTCCCATTTCTGGGCCCAGAAGTAAAGTTTTGCCAAGTAGGCTTTTGCCACGTCAGACGTGAAAATCCAAACTTCATCTTTAACGTTGTAATCTATAGCCGCTAAAAGATCTTTTTCTATAAATTCGAAAGTTTTTGTCCAGCTTGACCGTAACGGGCGTTCTTCCATATCAAAACTTTCGACTAGCGGTAATCCGAGTAACTCGTTTTCGCGAGATTTGTCATATGGTTCACAGAAAGTGCGCAGCAGATTGTAGTAACATACCGAACGGAGACAATATGCCGTGCCTAACACGTTTTTTTCTAATGTTTCATTTCCGTCGTTTAAATTGTCAATGACAATGTTACAATCACGAATATACCCGTACAAGTATTCATATCCGTCAGAGATGTCGTTCAGTCCGTCTCCCACGTAGGTTTTTAGGGCTCCTCCTTGCGGGTAAAAAGTCAGTTTAGCATCTAGGTTATCAGAGTACATTTCGTAATCCAGAATAGATTTAGCATCTCCTAGAATGTAGTTTTCCATGGCTCCTTCGACACGATTCAAGTGGAGCTCAAGCATTGCCCGAAATTCTTCGGCAGTCTTTGGCAATATCTTTCCCTTCGGTTTCACGTCCAAATATTCCTTGCACGAGAAACAAATGAATGTAAGGAAAGCGATGATGTATATATTATACTTTTTCATTTTTCTCGAAATTTAATTGTTCTGAAGCTTGTATTAAAATCCCAAGTTTAATCCAAAAGTGACAGATCTTGTCAAAGGATAAGTTGTCGTTGGGGTTTCCGGGTCTATTCCCGAGTAATTCGTGAACGTGAAGAAATTATTCAAGGTTAAGGCAAAACTCAATGACGAGATCCTTAATTTTCTTGTCACGTTCTCAGGTAAAGTGTATCCTAGCGTGATGTCTCGAATTCGGGCAAATGCCACGTTTTCAAGATAAACTCCCCGGGTGACTTCCGTGTCGGTTACGTTATAATAATTCAGATTTAACGGTTCACCGTGATAGTCAATAATCCGGGGGTATTTTACTCCTGTCCTGTTAGTTTTGGTCCAGCGGTTCGTGGCATCTTTTTTCACGTTAAGATGATTTCGGTATAAATCGTTGTAATATGTTTGTTGCGATTCTCCGCTGCCCGTTAATGCTTGGTAGCTTGCCGGGGATTTCAAGTCTTCCCGGATTTTGGCGTCAAGCACGAAAGTTCCACCGATACTTAATGACAGGTTTTTGTATGCACATCGCAGGTTAAATCCTCCTGTGTAAGGAGCATTTTTTGTTCCGGCGTAAAAAAGGTAATTATCCGCATCATGTAAATCGGAGCCTTTATTGATAATGGCATCCGGACGTAATTTGAAGATGTACAATCCGGTTTCAGGATCAATCTCTTCCACTTTGCCCACGAAAATAGAATTGAGCGGGAAACCTTCACACAGATTCCCGTCCACGTATCCGTTCGGGGATTTGTAGTCAAGTACCTTATTCCGGTTCCAAGCGATGTTTCCGGAGAGGCGTACTTTTACGTCTTTTGTATCCATGATTAAAAAATTCAATGTGGCTTCAAGACCTTTATTTTCGATCACGGATGTATTATATCCTTGTTGCGTGAAACCTGTTGAACTTAATACCCGCACGGCTGTCACGACATCTTTACTCTTTCGGTAATATCCTTCCACGAGACCGGTGATCCGATCATCCAGTAAACCGAAATCAAGGGCTGCTTTTATGTCCCGTGTCTTTTCCCAGCGTAGATTAGGGTTCGGGGCGTTGGCAACTCTTCCCATGCGGAACATTTCATTTCCATACTTGCGGTATTCCTTGTCATAAGACATAATCAAACGGGGACTGTAAGTTTTGCTGATATTTCCGGTATATCCCCCCGCTACACGGAGAGTCATTCGGCTCACGATAGGTCTTAAGGATTGCATGAAATTCTCTTCTCCCAAGTGCCATGCAAACCCCAGTGACCACGTGGGATTGAATTGCTGGTCGTTACCGAAATTGTTTGACCCGTCCGTGCGGAACGAGAAACTGGTCACGTACTTCTGCTTGAAATTATAGTCCAGAGAAGCGAAGAATGAGGCGAAACGATTTTCCTCCTCCGTCTGTCCGGATAAACCGTCCACGATCTGGGCGAATATTTCCATCTGGGAATAGTCAATTTTGTCGCCTGTTACCGGTTTTGATGGTAACGGGATAGAAGAATTTCCTGTTACAGGATCGTAACCGTAGCGTTTTTCAAAGATACTTTTCGCCAAATCTCCACGTATCTCTGCACCTCCGAACGCCACCAGTTGGTGGTTTATGCCCAAGCGGGCAGTGTAACTCAAGTATCCCCGGGCGGAATAATTCGTGTTATTGGCGGATGTTTGATAAATTGACCCGTATGTTTTGTCTTTCTTGCTTTGATCAAAGGACAAACGGTCGTTATAGGCAGCGTATGTATCAGGACCGTTTATGTTGTCGGTCTTGTAGTTCGCGAAACCGTATGAAAACAAACCGTTAAATTTTAATCCCTCGATAATCGTGTATTCCAAGTTGAAACGAACCGTTGTGGCAAAATTATTCGCTTCACTGGAAGTTTCATTTAATTCTCTTAAAACGTTCAACCCGTTAGGTGGTAAGTTATTCCAATCCCTGCCGTTTATTTTGGACAAATTGCCATAAGTGAAATCAGCCCGATAACTGCCGTCCTCGTTATAAGGAGATTCATAAGGATTTGCGAAGTATGCATACCGGAAAAGATCCACTGTC
>OHAT01003637.1_pt1 | contig 9938 bp, 9 predicted proteins | sample 1577141 | NCBI WGS metagenome assembly OHAT01 (sample SAMEA3541578, study PRJEB24748) | human gut metagenome | biome: human gut; feature: human-associated habitat; material: faeces | place: China | collected 2012
CCTTTGTTAACCTTAAATCTAATACTATGAAAAACACATTGCAAAGATACAGACTCTTGGGATATTTGCAAACTATCCAAGAAAAAAAGCATGTTTCATAACACCTTTTAAGAAGAACCACTCTGTTTTTTACTTCCTTTTTCAGACAGTCTTCTCAAGTGTAAAGAAAAGTTGCATCTTCTCAGAACAAAATGAACCGCTTCATTTTATTCTGCCCATAAATTACACTATCTTTGTATTCAAATTAATAAATACTCATTATATGCCTGACTATGATTTAATTGCCATATTAGGTCCCACAGCATCCGGCAAAACTCCATTTGCCGCTGCATTGGCAGCAGAGCTAAATACAGAAATAATCAGTGCCGACTCTCGGCAAATATACCGTAACATGGATCTTGGTACAGGTAAAGACCTTGCCGACTATACAGTGAATGGCAAACAAATACCTTATCATCTCATTGACATTGCCGATCCGGGATATAAGTACAACGTCTTTGAATATCAACGTGATTTTCTGACCGCCTATGAAAGTATTAAACAAAAGGGTTGTCTGCCCATTGTATGCGGCGGAACTGGAATGTATTTAGAATCGGTACTCAAAGGATACAAATTGCTGCCCGTACCCGAAAATCCGGAATTACGCATCCGCTTAGCAGGCAAGTCCTTGGAAGAACTCACCGAAATGTTGAAAACCTATAAAAACCTGCATAATACGACGGATGTAGATACGGTGAAACGGGCAATCCGCGCCATTGAGATTGAAGAATATTATGCCCACACACCGGTAGACAAGCGTTCTTTTCCGCTATTGAACAGCCTCATCATCGGTGTGAACATAGACCGCGAACTGCGGCGTGAGAAAATCACCCGCCGCCTGCGCCAAAGGCTGGACGAAGGAATGATAGACGAAGTGCGCCGATTGATAGAGCAAGGGATTCCCCCCGAAGATCTCATCTACTACGGATTGGAGTACAAATATCTGACACTTTACGTCATTGGCAAACTAACCTACGACGAAATGTTCAACCAACTGGAGACAGCTATCCATCAGTTTGCCAAACGCCAGATGACCTGGTTTCGGGGAATGGAGAGGCGGGGATTTACCATCCACTGGATAAACGTCCAATGGCCTATGGAAGAAAAGATAGCCTTTGTAAAGTCAAAACTCAAAGAGATTTAGTATCTTTGACGGCAACGCTGGCTAAACAGCAAATATGGAAATGTTAGACTTATTAAAAGGGACGAACATATGAGTGTAGAACCCAATAAATGGGGAGTGATCTATAACCCCAAAGCCGGAACGCGTAAAGTACAGAAACGGTGGAAAGAAATTAAAGCATATATGGACAGCAAAGGTGTGTCTTATGACTACGTGCAGTCCGAAGGGTTCGGTTCGGTAGAGCGTCTGGCGGGAATTCTAGCCAACAACGGATATCGCACCATTGTCATTGTAGGCGGTGACGGCGCACTGAACGACGCAATCAACGGCATCATGCTCTCCAATGCAGAAGATAAAGAGAATATTGCTATCGGCATCATCCCCAACGGAATAGGTAACGATTTTGCCAAATACTGGGAGATGAGTTCGGAATACAAGGATGCGGTAGATTGCATCATAAACAACCGCCGCCGCAAAATAGATGTAGGCACGTGCTACTACTATGACGGCGAAAAGCATATGACCCGCTACTTTCTGAATGCCATCAATATCGGGCTTGGAGCCAGTATCGTAAAAATCACCGACCAATGCAAACGTTTTTGGGGTGTGAAGTTCCTGTCCTATTTCATGGCATTCCTTTCACTGATATTCGAACGGAAACTATACCGCATGCACCTTAAAATAAACGGCGAACACATACGCGGGCGCATTATGACAGTATGCATAGGCAGTGCATGGGGATACGGGCAAGCTCCCAGTGCAGTGCCTTACAATGGTTGGTTAGACGTATCAGTTATCTATCGCCCCGAATTATTGCAGCTTTTTTCGGGAATATGGATGTTAATGGAAGGAAGAATCCTCAACCATAAAGTGGTAAAACCCTACCGTACCCAAAAGATAAAAGTATTACGTGCCCAAAACGCTTCCGTCGACTTGGACGGGCGTATTCTCGACCGTCATTTTCCATTAGACATCGGAGTGCTGCACGAAGCAATCACACTGATTATACCAAACTGAGGAATGAACTTTTTTCACACCTCTCAATTCATAACTTGCAATTCATAATTTATAATTCATAAAAACGTATGATTAAACTGAAAAATAATCCTGCCGGAAACTTCTTTCTGCTGGCAGGCCCCTGTGTCATTGAAGGTGAAGATATGGCAATGCGCATTGCCGAACGTGTGGTGACTATCACTGACAGATTACAGATTCCTTACGCATTTAAAGGTTCTTACCGCAAGGCCAACCGTTCGCGCTTAGACTCATTTACGGGCATAGGAGATGAGAAAGCCTTGAAAATTCTAAAAAAAGTGCATGACACATTTGGAGTGCCTACCGTAACAGATATCCATGCCGCAGAAGAAGCTGCCATGGCTGCCGAATTCGTAGATATTCTGCAAATCCCCGCTTTCCTTTGCAGGCAAACCGACCTACTGGTAGCCGCCGCCCAAACCGGTAAAATCATCAATATCAAAAAAGGTCAATTCCTCTCCCCGCTTGCCATGCGTTTTGCGGCAGACAAGGTGGTGGAAGCCGGCAACAAGAACGTAATGATTACAGAACGCGGAACAACTTTCGGCTATCAGGATCTTGTGGTGGATTATCGCGGAATACCGGAGATGCAGACTTTCGGTTTTCCCGTTGTACTGGACGTTACCCATTCCTTGCAGCAACCCAACCAGACCAGCGGTGTCACAGGCGGCATGCCGCAACTGATTGAAACGATAGCCAAAGCCGGTATAGCCGTAGGTGCAGACGGCCTGTTCATCGAGACACATGAGAATCCGTCCGTAGCCAAAAGCGACGGTGCCAATATGTTGAAGTTGGATTTACTGGAAGGACTCCTGACTAAATTAGTCCGCATCCGGGAAGCAATTAAATAAAAAACAGAATTGTTTTGTGATTTATCGCCTAATCGCTTCGACAGATAAGGCAAAAACATTTTTAAATCAAATGATGATGAAACATTTATTACGTAACTTATGGATTGTTGCACTAATTGTATGCTGTAACTTCCAACAGGTATTTGCACAACAATTACCACCCATTCCCATCGACAAGGATGTCCGTATCGGCAAGCTGGACAACGGATTAACTTATTACATCCGTAAAAACAGCCTTCCCGCTAACCGGGCCGACTTCTATATAGCCCAAAAAGTGGGTTCCATACAGGAAGAGGACAACCAACGCGGTCTTGCCCACTTCCTCGAGCACATGTGCTTCAATGGAACCACCCACTTTCCCGGAAACTCCCTAATACAGTATCTGGAACGTATAGGTGTAAAATTCGGCGAAAACCTGAACGCATACACATCCATAGACGAAACGGTCTATAACATCTCCAATGTGCCTGTCAACACTTCCGGAGCCATTGACTCCTGCCTGCTGATCCTGCACGACTGGAGCAACGACCTGACTTTGGACACGAAAGAAATAGATAAGGAACGCGGCGTTATCAATGAAGAATGGCGTACCCGCATGAGCGCCATGCAGCGTTTTCAGGAGAAAATGCTTCCGGCTATGTTTGCCGGAACCAAATACGCCAACTGCTTCCCTATCGGAACAATGGACGTTGTGATGAACTTTAAGCCTCAAACATTAAGAGACTATTACGAAAAATGGTACCGTCCCGACTTGCAGGGTATAGTAGTGGTAGGCGATATTGATGTTGACGCCATTGAAGCCCTTATCAAGAAAAGATTCTCGGACATCCCCGCACAGCCCAATGCCGCCAAGCGTGAATATTATCCCGTAAACGACAACCAAGAGCCTATCGTATTGGTTGCCCGCGACAAAGAGCAGCCATATGTACAGACCTTTATCTTCAACAAGCATCAAGCTACTCCCAGAGAAGAAAAGAATAATGTGGGTTACTTGATGCAAGACTATGCTGTCACTCTGATTACCAACATGCTGAATGCACGTCTGAACGAGTTGCTCCAAGTTGCCAACCCGCCCTACATCTATGCAACGACCTACGATGATGATTTCTTTGTTGCCAAGACCAAAGATGCTTTCACCGGTATCGTAGTCTGCAAAGAAGATAACATTGAGGAAGGTATCTCAACCATTCTCCGCGAAATAGAGCGTGCACGCCAATTTGGATTCACCGAAACCGAATACAGTCGTGCACGAGCAGAATACCTGCGTCATTTGGAATCTGCTTTCCAAGAACGCGACAAGCGTAAAAATGAAAGCTACGTCAAGGAATATGTCCGCCATTTCCTCGACAATGAACCCATTCCGGGAATCGCCAACGAATATACTATCATCAATCAGATAGCACCGGCCATTCCTGTGACAGCCCTTAACCAGATAATGCAACAACTGGTGACGGACAGCAACCAGGTAGTGGCACTGTTCGGACCCGAAAAAGAAGGCTTGAGCCTTCCGACAGAGGAAGCCATCAAGAACCTGTTGAAAGAAGTGAAGTCGGAGAAGCTCACTCCGTATATAGATAAGGTATCCGACGAACCTCTGATGAAAGAAGCTCCGAAAGGCGGTAAAATTGTTTCCGAAAAGAAAGATGACATCTTCGGAACTACTATGTTGACCTTATCCAACGGTGTCAAGGTTATAATCAAGAAAACAGACTTCAAAGCCGATGAGATTCGCATGAAAGGCGTAAGCATGGGTGGTAGTTCACTCTTCTCCGACTCGGAAATCATCAATATCAACGGACTGGATGCAGTGGCATTGGGTGGTTTAGGCAATTTCAGCGCCATAGAACTGGAGAAAGCCCTGGCAGGTAAAAAAGCCTCCGTAAGCTATGGCATCGGCGACAAGACAGAAGCCGTAACCGGAAATTGCTCTCCCAAGGACTTCGAGACAATGATGCAGCTCACCTATCTGACTTTCACTGCTCCGAGACGCGATGATGACGCTTTTGCATCTTACAAGAACCGTAGCAAAGCCGAATTACAGAATATGGACCTGAACCCCAGTTCTTCTTTCAGCGACTCTATCACGTCCACTCTCTACTCGAAACATCCCAGAACCCTGCGGATAAAAGCCGACATGGTGGACAAGATGAATTATGACAAGATTCTGTCCATGTATCAGGACCGCTTTAAAGATGCCAGCGACTTTACCTTCATCCTGGTAGGAAACGTTGATGTGGAAGCAGTGAAACCCCTAATCGAGTCTTATCTGGGTTCATTGCCCTCCATCAACCGCAAGGAGACATTCAAGGACAACCACATCGCAATGCGCAAGGGCATCTGCAAAAATGAGTTTATCCGCCAGCAGGAAACTCCAAAAGTGAACAACTTCATCTGTTATAGCGGTACTTGCAAATACAATCTCCGTAACGAGATTCTTATGAGCATGACCGACCAGCTTCTTAACTTCATCTATACCGAAAAGGTACGTGAAGACGAAGGCGGTACCTACGGCGTATATCCCATGGGACAGCTCATCAAGTATCCCACAGAAAAAGCCGTTCTGCAGATCTTCTTCAACACAGCTCCCGATAAACAGGAAAAACTGATAAAAATCATCTACGACGAAGCAGAAGCCTTTGCTAAGAACGGTCCCGATGAAGCCAGTTTGAACAAGGTAAAAGAGTATATGCTGAAGAAGCACAGCGAAGACCTCAAGGAAAACGGCTACTGGCTAAACAGCATAGACGAGTACCTGTACACCGGCATCGACCCGGTGAAGGACTACGAGCAAATCATTAACAGTATCACCCCCAAGGACGTTCAGCAATTTGCCAACGAACTCCTGAAGCAGAAGAACCAGATCACTGTTTCAATGATCAGTCCTGAAAAGAAATAAGGTTACCAACCTTCGAAGTGCTGAAATTACAGTTTCCAAAAAGGCTGCGTTGTTAATAAAGCAGCGCAGCCTTTTTCATATACATTAATTTCCATTCATTATGAGCCTCTTTATAGAATTACGCAAGCAAGGGAAGCTGGCCGCCAAGCGAAATCCGATGTACGAGAAGAACAAATTCGGTAAGTTCTGGATGTACTTTATGGCCGTTTTTTGGGCCGGCTATCTGATCTTCTTCGGAACCACTTTCGCTTTTGCCTTCGATGGTGGCGCAACTGAAGCATACCATGTATTGAACAGCGGACTGATATTTGTCCTGGCTCTGGATTTTCTGATGCGCTTCCCATTTCAGAAAACGCCCAGCCAGGAAATCAAGCCTTATCTCCTGTTGCCGATAAGGCGCAACCGCCTGATTGATTTTCTGCTGATACGTTCCGGATTGAACGGTTTCAATCTGATATGGCTGTTTTTCTTTGTCCCGTTCGCTATCATCAGCATTACTAAATTCTACGGTATAACGGGCGTATTGACTTATAGCATCGGAATATGGCTGTTGATGATACTCAACAACTATTGGTTCCTGCTATGCCGCACGTTGATGAACGAACGCATCTGGTGGGTGATGCTGCCGATATTGGTATACGGAATTATTGCCGCCGGCCTATTCATTCCGGAAGACAGCCCGTTATTCGACTGGTCCATCGACCTGGGAGAAGGATTTATCCTCGGACACCTGCTTACTTTCATCGGAGTATCCGCAACGATCGTGGCACTGTGGTTCATCAACCGCGAACTGATGATCAAGCTCATTTATAACGAGATCAATAAAGTGGAAGACACCAGAGTAAAGCACGTGTCGGAATACAAATTCCTGGACCGCTACGGAGAGATTGGCGAATACATGCGGCTGGAGTTGAAGATGTTGTTGCGCAACAAAGTCTGCAAGACAGCCTTGCGTACAGTATTCATGGTGGTCATCGCCTTTACATGTATTCTGAGTTTCACCGAAGCATACGACGGGCAGGGCATGAAAAACTTTATCATGGTCTACAACTTCGTGATTTTCGGAATCTTGTTTCTATCAAGCCTGATGAGCTACGAAGGCAACTACATTGACGGATTGATGAGCCGCAAAGAGTCTATCTATACCCTGCTTCGCGCCAAATATATCCTATACAGCATCGCCATACTCATACCTCTCATCCTGATGATACCTGCCATGGCAACCGGCAAGCTGTCTGTGCTGAGTTGTATAGCCTGGGCCACATTCGTAGCCGGCGGCGTTTACTTCTGCCTGTTCCAATTGGCTGTATACAACAACAAAACAGTGGATTTAAACGCCAAGATGACCAACCGCCAGAATATGGGAACCGGATTGCAGAACTTGATTTCCGGAGCAGCATTCGGCGTGCCTCTGCTTATGAACTTTGTGCTGACAACTTTTTGGGGTCCTACGGTTACGGCCTGGATACTGATTGCCGTCGGTGCCGGTTTTATACTGACTTCACGCTTCTGGCTGAAAAACGTATACCACCGTTTCATGAAGCGGCGCTACAAGAACATGGAAGGATTCAGAGACAGCAGACAATAAGATTTATGATTTTAGATTTATAGCTATGATTCAGATAAATAATTTACAAAAGAGATTCGGTGAAAAGACCGCTGTAAATATTGATAACTACTTCATCAGTCAAGGTGACATGTTGGGTTTGGTAGGAAACAACGGAGCCGGAAAGACCACCCTCTTCCGACTGATACTGGATTTATTGCAGGCAGATCGTGGGAATGTCACCATCAATGATATAGATGTATCCCAAAGTGAAGACTGGAAGAGATTTACCGGCGCTTTCATTGACGACGGTTTTCTTATAGACTACCTCACCCCGGAGAATATTTCTATTTCATCGGCAAGATGTATGGATTGAAAAAAGAAGAAGTAGATGATCGTCTCGTTCTTTTTGAACGCTTCATGAATGGTGAAGTCATAGGACAGAAGAAGTTCATACGCAATTTCTCCGCCGGAAACAAGCAAAAAATAGGTATTATCTCCGCCATGCTGCACCACCCCCAACTGCTGATACTGGATGAACCGTTCAACTTCCTCGATCCAAGTTCACAGTCCATCATCAAGCAACTGCTGCAGAAATACAACGAGGAACATGGAGCCACTGTCATCATCTCCAGCCATAACCTCAACCATACAGTAGATGTATGCCCGCGCATCGCCCTATTGGAACATGGAGTCATCATTCGTGACATAGAAAACGAAAACAACTCGGCAGAAAAGGAACTGGAAGCCTATTTCAATGTCAGCGTAGAAGAAAAGGTTGAAACGGAAAACGATACAGACGAAGAAACACCGGAAGAAGAACAAGCATGAAACAGCCACTTGCCCATATAATCGCCTTTGTCGGACTGGTGCTCTGCCTGAGTTCCTGCCACACCTCCGCACCCCGCCTTGACTATAAAGCATTGGCGCAAGCCTCCGTACGCTTGGGCGTGGATATAGAGCTAACAGACAACCACAGGCTGTACATCAACGCTGCCGAATGGATAGGCACCCCCTACCGGGCGGGCGGTAGCAGCAAACAAGGAACGGACTGTTCCGGCTTGGTGTCCCAGCTTTACAAGAAAACCTACCGCATACGTTTATCGCGTAGTACCGACGGACAACTGAAAGAAAGCAACCGAATAGCCCGCCGCAACCTGCGCGAAGGCGACTTGGTCTTTTTCACCAGCCGGGCATCCCGCAAGAGGGTGGCCCACGTGGGCATCTACCTGAAAGACGGCAAATTCATTCACGCCAGCACCAGCCAAGGAGTCATTGTGAGCAATCTCAAGGAAAGGTATTATACGCAATACTGGCTCTGCGGCGGAAGAGTGAAGTAATCACCGGCATCCCATGCCAAAGCCCGTTGCCGATTGAAGTTAATCAACCGGCAACGGGCTGATAATTCCAATTTATTCATAACTTTGCCGCAAAAAGGCATATGAATTATACAACCTACCTTTTCGACTTCGACTATACGCTTGCCGACTCTTCACGCGGCATCGTCACCTGCTTCCGCAACGTACTTAACCGCCATGGCTACACCCTGCCTACCGATGACGATATCAAACGCACCATTGGCAAGACTCTGGAAGATTCCTTTTCCATTCTTTCCGGTGTAACAGATCCCCTGCAGCTCGCCGAATTCAAGAAAGAGTACGTGAAAGAAGCCGATACACACATGACCGTCAATACAGTGCTTTTCCTCGAAACAAAATCGGTGCTGATAGCACTGAAAGATTCCGGCGCCCGCATCGGAATCATCTCCACCAAATTCCGCTACCGCATCAAGGAATTACTGGACCAGCACTTTCCCGAAGACTTTCTGGACATCATCATCGGCGGAGAAGATGTAAAAACTCCCAAGCCCTCGCCCGAAGGGCTCTTGCTTGCCATCAAGCAGCTACACGTCACTAAAGCCGAAACGCTCTATATCGGCGACAGTACGGTGGATGCAGAAACCGCACAAAAGGCGGGAGTGGACTTTGCCGGCATCACGCATGGCATGACCACCGCCGAAGAACTGCAACGCTACCCGCATAAAAAGATTATGGACAGCCTGGAAGAACTGTTGAAACAGGAACCATTACCCGCCAAAGCCCCGAAGAATTCAAATGTACGGCAGATCATATTCCTGTTGGCGCTATCTGCCGCACTCGCAGCACTCTTTTATTTCCTCACCTGAATATAAAAGGGCTTCCCGCATAAATCAAATCGTTCCTTCATGGAGTAAGTTTCGTTCCACCATGATGGAACGAAACTTACTCCATGAAGGAACAAAACTTTCCCCACACACGAAAGCAGTAATTGTACTAAAAAAGAGATAGAAAGATTTGCCCATTCCAAATAAAAGAAGTAATTTTGTGCCCGATTATTCCGCACCGGGTTTAATTAAGTGCTTTCTAAGTGATTAGAGACCACCCGACGGAGCTAACTTATACATTATAT
>OHAT01003639.1_pt1 | contig 9929 bp, 9 predicted proteins | sample 1577141 | NCBI WGS metagenome assembly OHAT01 (sample SAMEA3541578, study PRJEB24748) | human gut metagenome | biome: human gut; feature: human-associated habitat; material: faeces | place: China | collected 2012
ATCGCCTTTGAGGGCGACGCCCCGCTGCCGTGCGTAACGGCTGGCGTCGCTCAACTGGCTGTGCAGATGATATTGCAGGAAACAGTAGAAATCGATCGCTGCCCGATTCTCGTTCCGGAATACGCGGAGACGCTGTTCGTCGTAACGGGCATACTCGCCCCATTGCCGGAAATCGGCCGTACCGAAGCGGTCGCGCAAGGCGCTGAACGCGGCGTAGGGTTCCAGCCACAGACGGTTCTGCGTCTCGAAGGCGGCATAGCCGTCCGTCGTCCGGACGGTCTCCCACGTCCGGCGGAAAAGCAGCCGTGCCCAGTCGAGTTTCAACCGCATGACCGCCTCGTAATCGACGGTGGGCAAGGCGTTGAGCCGTCGTTGCTGGCGACGGTATCGGGCATCGGGTTGCAGCCCCGCCCCAATCAGGCTCAGGTAGAGCGGATGGAGGGCGAAACTCGAAACGGCGTTGTAGGGATAGGAGTCGCTTCGCGTTCCCGTGCGGATCGTATCGTTGACCGGCAACAGTTGTACGACCCGCTGCCCCGTGGCTGCGGCCCAGTCGATCAGTTTCCGCAGGTCGGGGAATTCGCCCGTACCGAAACCCGACGCCGAACGCAGCGAAAAGAGCGGCAGGGCCGTACCTGCGCCGCGCCATGCGGAGGCGTTCGCCTCGCGCAGCCGCAGTCCGGCCACGACGATGCGCTCTCCCGCCGCCGGCAGGCAGTAAGACCGACACCCCATAAGAAAGGAGATAACCGCCGTGAAGACGAAGAAAAAAAGCGTCCGCCTTTGGGCGGTCGTTTTCTGGCTGCTCATATGGCAGGGCGCGAGCATGGCGCTCGCCGCCCTCTACCCGCACGGCGCGCTGCTGCTCGCCTCTCCCCTTTCGGCGCTCGCACGGCTCGGGGAGTTGGCAGTCACCGCCGCGTTCTGGCGGACGGCGCTCACCTCGACCGCGCACATCCTCGGCGGCTTTCTGCTCGCCTGCGCACTGGCGGTCGTGCTCGCCGCGCTTGCCGCGCGGTACCGCCGTGTCGAGGAGCTGCTCGCGCCGCTTGTGTCCGTTGTCAAGGCCGTGCCGGTCGCGTCGTTCATCATCCTCGCGCTCGTGTGGCTCGATAGCCGCCGACTGCCACTCTTCATCGCCGCGCTGATGGCTTTCCCCGTCGTGTACCGCAACGTGCTTGAGGGCATCCGCGGCACGAGCCGCGAGCTTCTTGAGATGGCGCGGGTGTTCCGCATACCGCTTTCACGGCGGCTGCGCGGCGTTGATCTGCCGCAGGTGCTGCCCTATTTCCGCGCGGCGGCCGATACGGCGCTGGGCCTTTCGTGGAAGGCCGGCACGGCAGCGGAGGTCATCGGTCTGTGCTCCGGCACCATCGGCGAACGGCTCTACACCGCCAAGGTCTACTTCCAGACCGCCGACCTCTTCGCGTGGACGGCGGTGATCGTGCTGCTCTCCGTTCTGTTTGAAGGGCTGTTCCTGCGCGGTGTGGACGCGCTGACGGAAAGGTGGTGCGCCTGATGGAGCTTCGGGTGGAAGATCTCCGCAAAAGCTACGGCGGCGCGGCGGTGCTGCAAAGCGTGAGCTTCACTGCCGAAATCGGTCTCACGCGCGTCACGGGCAGCTCCGGCATCGGCAAAACGACGCTGCTGCGCATTCTGCTGGGGCTGGAGAGTCCTGACGGCGGCGCGACGAACGCGGGCCGCTTCCGCTGGGCGGCGGTCTTTCAGGAGGACCGCCTGCTCGAGCAGCTCGACGCCGCGGGCAACCTGCGCTTCGCGCTCGGCGCGGCTTACGACGAGGCCGCCGCGCGCGCCCTGCTCGCGGAGCTGGGGCTCGGCGAGGTGGGAGACAAGCGGGTGTGGGACTGGTCCGGCGGCATGAAGCGCCGTCTGGCCCTCGCGCGCGCCCTGCTCGCGCCCTCGGACGCGCTCGCGCTCGACGAGCCGTTCACCGGACTCGACGCGGACAACCGCGCCGCGGCGCAGCTCTGCGTCGCGCGGGCCGCACGGGAGAAGATCGTCCTTCTCGTCTCGCACGAGGACGACGCCCTCACCGGCGCGGAGGTCCGCCTGCAATGACCGAAAAGGAGAGCCGCTTTCCGACGGAAAGCGGCTCCCCTTTTTTATCATGCTTCATGCCTCATGCGCGGCGAGGAATTTTTCGTACTGCGACTGATACCACGTCTTCAGCGCCTCCACGCCCTCGTCCGTCCAGGGGAAGGTCTCCTCCTCCACGTCCTGTGCCAGCTCGTAGCAGAGGTCGGAGTAGGTCGAGGCCTTGAGCGCGTCGCCGTCGTCGCCCTTGACCTGCTCATAGCGGTAGCGGAAGTCGAGGTTTTTTTCGCGGTCGGTCACCGAGCCGGTGTAGACGAAGGCGCGGTGGAACCAGCGCTCGTCCATGGCCGAAAAGTATGGATGCATCCCTCTTTCCTCCTCATTCGTGGTGATAGAGCTTCTTGCCGTCGAGCGCGAATACGCGGTCGCTGAAGCCGCCGAGCGGCGTGGCGCCGAGCACCTCGCGGTAGATCTCCATGCGGCTGTCGATCATGTCGATGTAGCTCAAAAGCTCGCTCTCGGCGCAAACCGGACGCACCGCCGCGCCGAACTCCGGCTCGCCGTGGTGGGAGAGAACGAGGTGCCGGAGCAGAACAGACTTCTCCTCCGGAACGTCCAGCTCCTTCGCGATCTCCGCGATCTCCTGCGCGCCCATGACAAGGTGGCCGAGCAGCTGGCCCGGCACGGAATAGTCCGTCACCAGGCCGAGGGCGGAGAAGCGGAACTCGCGCTCCTTTTGCAGATCGTGCGCGAACGTGCCCGCGAGCAGCAGGCTGCGGTCCACCGTGTCGGCATACATCCCGGCGAGGAAGTCGGCGAGCTGCATCATATTGCCCGTGTGCATCAGAAGGCCATGCAGAAAGCCGTGGTGGACGCTCTTGGCGGCAGGGATGGTGCGGAAGCTCTCGCTGTGGCGGCGCAGCAGCTCGCGGCAGACCGCCTTATAATCGGCGTCCGTGATGGAGTCGAGCAGCGCTTCGACCGAGGCGTACATCGCCTCCCCGTCGATGGGCGCGGTGGGTACGAGCGCGGTCACGTCGTAACGGTCGTCCTCGCCCGCGAGGCGGATGCGCTCCACCGTCACCTGTAAGGCCCCGCGGAACTCCGACACGCTGCCGCGGATCTTCACGACCTTGCCCTCGTCCGCCGCGCCGATGGGGCCGGGGTAGTCCCACACCTTCGCGTCGACCGCGCCGGTCCGGTCCGAAAGGGTCAGGTTCAAAAAGGGCTTGCCGTTGTTCGCCACCTTGGAAAAGGCGGATTTGAGGACGTAAAAGCCCTCGATATCGTCGCCGCGCGCCATCTGCGCGACGGGCAGATCGTATTCCATGGTTCGCTTCCTCGCTTTTTCTGATTTTCCCGCCTATTGTAGCACACCGGCGCAGCGCTGGCAAGCTACTCGGCCTTCTTCTTTTTCGGCTTCGGCAGCGGCGTGACCGTCTCCAGCACCGCGACGACCTGCCGTGCGAGGTCGGTATCGTCGATATCGAGGATATAATGCTCCTTCGCGCCCTCATAGGGCAGGCCGCGCTCCGCGTCCGCCATGAGCGCGGCAAGCTCCGGCACGATCTTCACGAACACCGTGTTGTCGCACACGAGCAGCACGGGCTTATCGTTGACATAGACCATGTATTCCCCGAACATTTTGCGGTAACGCAGCCCGCCCGCGCCGTGCAGGCGCTCGCAGACGTATTCAATGTAATCCTTTGTTGTCGCCATATTCTCACCTCGCTTTTATGATACCAGCGCGGCGCGGTCTGTGCAAGTGTTCAAATAGGTGCGGACGTCCCGAAAATTTTTATAATCCCTATTGACATTATAGGTTTATCGTCTTATAATCCTATCAACTTGATAGGATTATAGAGCTGTCCGATCGGACAGACGCAGAAACGAGGGCAAGCAGCATGAAAAATGAAGCACTTTTAGAGGTCAATCGCCTGCACGTCAGCGCGGGGGAAAGGGAGATCCTTCACGGCGTTGACCTCACGGTCGGGCGCGACGAGACGCACGTTCTCATGGGGCCGAACGGCACGGGAAAATCCACGCTCGGCTACGCCGTCACCGGCAATCCGGTCTACACCGTGACGAGCGGCAGCATCGTATTTGACGGCGAGGACATCACCGCCCTGCCGGTCAACGAGCGCGCTAAACGCGGCATCTTTCTCTCCTTCCAGAACCCGCTGGAGGTGCCGGGCGTGACGCTCAGCGCCTTCATCCGCAGCGCGCTGGAGCAGAAGACCGGCGACCGCCTGCGGCTTTGGGACTTCAAAAAGCGCCTGAGGGAGACCATGAGGCTGCTGAACATGGACGAGAGCTACGCCGAACGCGACCTGAACGTGGGCTTTTCCGGCGGCGAGAAAAAGAAAGCCGAAATTTTGCAGATGCTCATGCTCGAGCCCAAGCTCGCCATCCTTGACGAGACCGACTCCGGTCTCGACGTGGACGCCGTGCGCACGGTGTCCGAGGGCGTGCGGCTCTTCCGTGAGCGCACGCACGGCTCGCTCCTCATCATCACGCACTCCACGCGCATTCTGGAGGCGCTGCACGTCGACGCCGCGCACGTCATGGAAAACGGCGTCATTGTCAAAAACGGCGGGGCCGAGCTGGTCGAGGCCATCAACGAAAAGGGCTTCGGCAGCCTGAAAACCGAGTAAGGCGGTGACATCGTCATGGCAGAGAACAGAGAAAAAACCTACGTTGCGGACGTAGACCGCAGCATTTACGACATACGCGACGCGGAGCACGACGCCTACCGCATGGAGTCCGGTCTGACGCCGGAGATCGTGGACAAGCTGTCCAAGGAAAAGGGCGACCCCGTGTGGATGCAGCAGTTCCGGCTGCAATCGCTCCAGATCTACAACGAGCTGCGCCTGCCCGACTGGGGCCCCTCGCTCGAGGGCCTGGACATTGACCACATCGCCACCTATGTCCGCCCGAACACGAAGATGCAGAACGACTGGGCGAACGTGCCGCAGGACATCAAGGACACCTTTGAGCGTCTGGGCATCCCGCAGGCGGAGCGCAAGTCGCTCGCCGGCGTGGGCGCGCAGTACGACTCCGAGCTGGTTTACCATAATGTGCGCGACGAGGTCGCCGCCGAGGGCGTAGTCTACACCGATATGGAAAGCGCCCTCAAGGGCGAGTATGCCGACATGGTGCGCAAGTATTTCATGAAGCTCGTCACCCCGCGCGACCACAAGTTTGCCGCGCTCCACGGGGCGGTGTGGTCCGGCGGCTCGTTCGTGTATGTCCCCAAGGGCGTACACCTCTCCATTCCGCTCCAGTCCTACTTCCGGCTCAATGCCAAGGGCGCGGGTCAGTTCGAGCACACGCTCATCATCGTGGACGAGGGCGCGAGCCTGCACTTCATCGAGGGCTGCTCCGCTCCCAAGTACAACGTGGCGAACCTCCACGCGGGCTGCGTGGAGCTTTACGTCAAAAAGAATGCCAAGCTGCGCTACTCGACCATCGAGAACTGGTCGAAGAATATGTATAACCTCAACACCAAGCGGGCGCTGGTGGAGGAGGGCGGCACGATCGAGTGGGTGTCCGGCTCGTTCGGCTCGCACGTCGGCTGCCTGTACCCCATGAGCATCCTCAAGGGCGACGATTCCCGCATGGAGTTCACCGGCGTGACCTTTGCCGGCGCGGGACAGGATCTCGACACGGGCGCAAAGGTCGTCCATGTCGGCAAAAACACCAGCAGCTATATGAACACGCGCTCGATCAGCAAAAGCGGCGGCGTGAGCACCTTCCGCTCGAGCGTCGTGGTGGAAAAGAGCGCAAAGGGCGCGAAAAGCGCGGTTTCCTGCCAGTCGCTGATGCTCGACTCTGAATCGCGCTCGGACACCATCCCCGCCATGGACATCAAGACGCGCGACGCCGCCGTGGGCCACGAGGCCAGGATCGGCGCGATCAGCAACGACGCGGTGTTCTATCTCATGAGCCGCGGCATGAGCGAGGAGGACGCCCGCGCCCTGATCGTCAGCGGCTTCGTGGACAACGTGTCCAAGGAGCTGCCGCTGGAATACGCCGTGGAAATGAACAACCTCATCCGCCTTGAGATGAAGGGCAGCATCGGCTGAGCGAAAGGAGCGAACGATATGGAGAAAACTATTTATGTCAACCGTCCCGCTTCGCGCACCTGGAACCGTCTCGGCGTGAACGAGGCCGCCGTCCGTTGGGACACGGACGCGGAGGCGCTGCTCTCGAACGAGGGCTTCACCGCCGTTTCCGGTGAAAACGCCCCTCTCCGCATCGAGGCTGCGGACGGCGGCGCGGCCTATGGCCGCCGCGTCTATACCGTGACCGCCGAGGCGGGCGCGGAGCTGACCGTCTTTGAGGTCTGCACCGCCGCGCAGCCCCTTGCCGTGGAGCTCAGGCTCACCGTGGCGGAGGGCGCGCACCTTCGCGTCGTGCAGCTTCTGAATCCCGCGCAGGGCGCAGTGCTGCGCCACGAGTTGAGCGCGCAGCTCGCCGAACACGCGAAGCTCGACCTTATCTCCCTCCAGCTCGGCGACGGCGCTGTTTATGCCGACCACCAGATCTCCCTTGCGGGCGATGGGTCGGCGCTGCGCGCCGACCTCGGCTACCTCGCCCGCCGGAGCGACACGGCGGACATTGATCTGACCGTTGAGCAGCTCGGCAAAGGCACCGTGAGCGAGATCCACGCTTCCGGTGCGCTGATGGAGCGCGCGAAAAAGGTCTTCCGCGGCACCATTGACTTCAAGCGCGGCTCCGCCGGCTCGGTCGGCAGCGAAAACGAGACCGTCCTGCTCCTCGGCGAGGACGCGGAAAGCAAGACCGTCCCCGTCATCCTCTGCGCCGAGGAGAACGTCGAGGGCAGCCACGGCGCGACCATCGGCGAGCTGGACGCGGACACGCTCTTTTACTTTGCCAGCCGCGGCATCGACCGCGCCGCCGCCGAAGCCATCCTCGCCCGCGCCGCCGTGGAGCGGCTCGCGCGCATGGCGGAGGACGAAGCCTTTTCCGCGCGCGCCCTCGGTGCGCTCGCGCAGGTCCTGTGTACGAAGGAGGAACGCGAATGAGCACGAATTATAAAGCCGATTTCCCGCTGCTCGCGCAGCGTGACGTCGCCTATCTCGACAGCGCCGCCACCGCCCAGCGCCCGCAGTGCGTGCTGGACGCGGAGCGGGAGTTCTATACGCGCCACAACGCCAATCCCCTGCGCGGGCTCTACCCCCTGAGCATCGAGGCGACCGAAGCACTCGAGAGCGCCCGCGCCGCCGTCGCCCGCTTTCTCGGCGCGGCGCAGAGCGAGGAGATCGTCTTCACCCGCAACACGACCGAGGGGCTGAACCTTGTGGCCTACAGCTACGGGCTCAGCCATGTCAAGGCGGGCGATGAGATCCTGATCTCCACGATGGAGCACCACAGCAACATCCTTCCCTGGCAGATGGTCTGCCGTCAGACCGGCGCGCAGCTCAAATTCATGGAATGTGAGCCGGACGGCAGTCTGGACCTCAATAAGGTCGAAGCGCTCATCACGGCAAGGACAAGGGTCGTCGCGCTGCAGCAGGTCTCGAACGTGCTCGGACGCGAATACCCCATCCGCGCGGTCGCGGAGCTGGCGCACCGCGTGGGCGCGGTGCTGGTGGTGGACGGCGCGCAGAGCACGCCACACCTGCCGGTCAACGTACAGGAGCTGGGTGCGGACTTCCTCGCCTTCTCCGGCCACAAGCTCTACGGGCCCATGGGCATCGGGGCGCTGTACGGGCGGCGCGAGCTTCTGGAGGAGATGCCGCCGTTTCTCACGGGCGGCGAGATGATCGAGTCCGTCACGCGCGAGGGCGCGGTGTTTGCCGAGGCGCCGCACAAATTTGAGGCCGGCACCGTCAACGCCGCGGGCGCGGCGGGCCTGCACGCCGCCATCGACTATGTGGAGCGCGTCGGCTTCGATACCATCCACGCGCGCGGGCTGGCCGTCACCGCCGACGCCCTCGCACGAATGCGCGCGCTGCCGCACGTCCGCATCCTCGGCTCGGACAAGGCGGAGGAGCACAACGGCATCCTGGCCTTTGTGGTGGACAACGTCCACCCGCACGACGTGAGCGAGCTGCTTGCCGCCGACGGCGTAGCCGTCCGCGCGGGGCATCACTGCGCCGAGCCGCTCCACCGCTTCCTCGGCTATCACGCCACAGTGCGCGCGAGCTTCGCATTCTATAATGATAAAACCGATGTGGACCGGCTGGTCGGCAGCCTATCCACCGTCAGGGGGCGCATGGGCTATGACGACTAATCCTTTCTACAACGAGATCCTTACCGAGCACAACGTCCGCCCGGAGTTCAAGCACGATCTGCCGGACGCCGACCTCGTGCTCGACGGCGTGAACCCGAGCTGCGGCGACGAAATTCAGCTCAAGCTCAAGCTCGATGGCGATACCATCGCCGACGGGGCCTTTGTCGGCGACGGCTGCGCCATCTCGCAGGCCTCTACAGACATCATGCTTGGCATGATCGTCGGCAAGAGCCGCGAGGAGGCTCTGCGGCTCGGCGACCTCTTTCTGCGCATGATCCGCGGCGAGGCGAGCGAGGAGGAGATCGACAGCCTCGAGGAGGCCTCGGCTCTGCGCGACGTCTCCCATATGCCCGCGCGCGTGAAGTGCGCCATGCTCGGCTGGCGCACGCTGCGCGAAGCGTTGGGCGAAAAAACGCCCTCCTGAGCACAAAATACAACGCGATTTTTGCGATATGGTCTTGCAAAGCCGCGCGGGAATGCCTATAATAGAGCATACCTGCGCGGCTCTCCTGCATCCGCCGCGCAGAGACTACAATGTTTTGAAGAGGTAAATTGGAATGAAAAAGCTACTCTCTGTGCTGCTGTGCGCCGTCATGGTGCTCAGCCTTGCCGCCTGCGGCAAAAAGGAAAATGCTCCAACCCCCGGCCCCGACCCCAACGGCGATACCGAGGGCCTGACCGTCGCGCTGGTCGTGGCGGGCAAGCTCGGCGACCGCAGCTTCTACGACTCCTCCAAGGAGGGCCTGGACCGCATGGTCGCCGACCTCGGCGTGACGCCCATCGTCATCGAGTGCAACAACGAGAACCACGACATTCAGATGAAGAACGCCGCCGAGAAGGCGAACATCGTCGTGTGCGTCGGCTGGGAGTTCTACAACGTCGAGACCATCGCGCCCGACTATCCCGAGGTCAACTGGATCTGGGTCGATAACGCCACCAGCGCGCCCGTATCCAACGTGCTCAACATCACCTACGCTCAGAACGAGGGCAGCTTCCTTGCTGGCTACATCGCCGCCGCGGTCTCCGAGACCGGCGTGGTCGGCGCGGTCGGCGGCGAGGACGCCGACACCATCAACGACTTCATCGTCGGCTACACGCAGGGCGCCGAGTATTACGGCACCGAGAACGGCAAGGAGATCAGCGTGGTGAAGAACTATTCCAACACCTACGACGATCCCGCCGTCGGCAAGGACTGCGCCATCGCGCTGAACGATCAGGGCGCGGACGTCATCTTCCAGATCGCCTCCGCCTGCGGCGACGGCGTGTTCGAGGCCGCCAAGGAGAAGGGCTTCTACGCCATCGGCGTGGACAGCGACCAGAAGTACATCGACCCCGAGGTCATCATCTGCTCCATGAAGAAGGAAGTCGGCAGCTCCATCTATGACGCCGTCAAGTCCTATCTCGCGGGCGACAGCCGCTTCGGCACCACCTGGACCGCCGACATGGCGACCGGCTACGTCGGCATCGGCTACGGCGACAGCGGCATGACGCAGCAGGTCCCCGACGAGGTCAAGGCCGCCGTCGAGGAGCTGGCCGCGAAGATCGCCTCCGGCGAGATCGTCGTGGAGACGACGCGCGCGTAATTTCATGCACTTCCCTTGCGGCGCGGCAAAAG
>OHAT01003640.1_pt1 | contig 9929 bp, 8 predicted proteins | sample 1577141 | NCBI WGS metagenome assembly OHAT01 (sample SAMEA3541578, study PRJEB24748) | human gut metagenome | biome: human gut; feature: human-associated habitat; material: faeces | place: China | collected 2012
TCTTCCCTTGCAGGAGAGGTTTGAACTGTTTATTATATACCCGGTCAAAATCATCCGGATGGATTGAGGATTTATAGTCTTCTTGATTCTTGAAGTTGTAATCATGAATCGCTTTTAGCCCCTCATTATTATTAATGTCTTCATTGAGGCCAAAATCTACGGTCAATTTATCATTCAATACATCGTATTCCCAAAGAATGGAATCCCCGGTATCTACCGATACTTTTAGCCGGGCTAGGCTATTTTCGATTTGTTCCCGCTTGATGTGATTCTCGGTATCGTCGAATACAATATAAATATAGCCGAATATATTATCAAGAGAGTCTTTTAATGTGACTCCTTTTACCAACAGATGCTTTGTTTTAGAATCATGATGACTATCGTAATAGCCGTTTTGAGAAGCAACCTTGAAATCATAATTAAGTGGAAAGAATATATCTTTTCCGTTTTTGAGGCTTTGGTTTACATATTTCGGGATATTAGGATTCTCGAACATATTCAGTCCCACGGCCTGCTCACGGGTAACACCAAAAATATCGAGATCCGCTTGGTTGATATCTACCAACACTCCATTCTCATCATAAAGTTCGGCGCCCCAAGGCATCTTGTCGAAAATGATCTTAAACTTCGTCTCGCTTTTCATGACTTGCATAGCCGTATGTTCTACTAATCCTTGAACTTCCCCTCTTTCAATGGCTATGGAAAGGATATCAGCCAACATATGTAAATTCTCTATATCTAAGGCACTCCAGTTCCGTTTCTTTTTTACAGAATCAAAGCCGATAAATCCGGATGGTTTGCCTTGCTTGAAAATAGGGATGACTAATAAGGATGAAACCTCTTGCAAAATCAGAAGATGCTGCTCACTCTTCGCCTCTTCCGGCATTTTAGAGACATCATGAATAACGATATCCATGCCCTTTTTGATACTATCGTACCACCAAGGAATCTCGTCTTGCGGGAGTTGACGCAGTAAATCCTCTCGCATAGAGATAATGCCATCACAAGTAACTTCATTCGTAAAGTCAACAGTATGAGTTTGTTCGTCAAATGTTCCGATATACACCCGATCCACATCGAAAAATTGTAAGATGCGGAATAGCGCTTGGTCAATAACCGAGTTTTCTTTGGCTCCAAGAAGAAGTGACAATACATCCGACATCGTTTTTCGCAAATCAATCATATTGGCCAAAATCAAGTCGGTCTTTTCATCTTCTACATCGGTCTTCTTGTCTATAGCCTCATTAAGAAATGTTGTATTGGAATGAATGTTATTCATGATAAATTGAGTGTACTAAATTTATTCGAAAACAAATGTAAGTATAAACTTTGATTATTTTTTGTTTTAGTGTTTATTATATTATTATCGTGGCTTTAAAAATAATTTTGTACGTTTGTAAATGGTTGAATTAAACTTGAAATCTATGGATAATAAAATCATATTGACGATAGGCCGCCAGTTCGGAAGCGGTGGCCGCGAGATCGGACAACGTTTGGCGAAGGAGTTGGGTATCGGTTACTATGATAAGGAACTGATTACCGTGGCGGCCCGTGAGAGTGGATTATGCGAGGATGTTTTCGAGAAGGCGGACGAACGTGCCTCCAGTGGTTTATCGTACGCTTTTACGATGGGGTACTCTTCTTTTATGGGAGGGATGTTTACGCCTTATAATGATATTTTGTCTAATGACGGTCTTTTTAAGATACAGAGTGACGCTATCCGTAAATTGGCGGAGACTGAGACGTGTGTTTTGGTAGGGCGTTGCGCTGATTATATCCTCCGGGATGATCCGGCTTGTTTGAGCTTCTTTATCCATAGTTCAGTGGAGAGCCGAGTCCAAAAGACCGTGGAAAGGCATGGTGTGACAGTGGAAGAGGCGAAGAACATGATGGAGAAGACTGATAAATCCCGTGCGGCTTACTATAATTATTATACGAATAAGACATGGGGAATGGCCTCTTCTTATAATTTCTCGATCGATGTATCCGTATTAGGGATCGACGAGACCGTGGAATTTATGAAAAGCTTTATCGAGCGCAGATTGAATAAGCGTCCGCCTCATTTCGGATAAATCGTATTCTTGAGAAACCATTATTGAATAGAGATTAACCTATTAAAACTAAGAAAGTATGCGAAAACCTTTTATTACTGTTCGGCTGACCCATGGTATGTTGGGCGCCTTGTTAGTTTCCACCTGTGCTTGTTCGGGCACGAAGTGGACGGAGGTAGAGAAAGATTCTATCCGTATCGTTACCCAGCAAGAAGGAGCTGTATTAGGATATTCGGCCAATTCGGGGGTGAGACTTCTTGCCGTTGACGGATATGCCTTCAAAGATCTGAATCGGAACGGGTTGCTTGATCCGTATGAGGATTGGCGTCTTACCCCCGAGGAACGTGCCGTTGATTTGGCCGGGCAGTTATCTACAGAGGAGATCGCCGGATTGATGCTTTATAGCGCCCATCAATCTATCCCCGGTGCCTCGAAAGGGTTTGGAGCTTCTACCTACAATGGCAAATCTTTTGATGAGAGTGGAGCCCAGCCATCCGATCTTTCCGATGCGCAGCGTAAATTCCTCACCGAGGATAATGTTCGTCATGTATTGGTTACGAGAGTACAAAGTCCAGAAGTGGCGGCTCGCTGGAATAATAATGTGCAAGCTTTAGTGGAGGGCATCGGTCACGGTATCCCAGCCAATAATAGTTCCGATCCTCGCCATGGTACGGCTGCGGATACAGAGTATAATTTTGGTAGCGGAGGACAGATCTCCTTATGGCCCGGTTCTTTAGGTTTGGCGGCTACTTTCCGTCCGGAAATGATGAGACGTTTTGGTGAGATCGCCTCTGCTGAATATCGGGCGTTAGGTATCGCTACTGCCTTGTCCCCGCAAGTGGATATGGCGACGGAGCCCCGCTGGAGCCGTGTGAGCGGTACGTTTGGAGAGGATCCGGACTTGGTTACGGATATGTCTCGTGCGTATGTGGACGGTTTTCAGACTTCAACCGGTGGGAAAGAGATTCGTGACGGTTGGGGCTATGAGAGCGTAAACGCCATGGTAAAACATTGGCCGGGGGGTGGACCGGGTGAGGCTGGACGTGATGCTCATTACGGTTATGGTAAATACGCTGTTTACCCCGGAAAGAATATCGAGGAACAAAAGAAGCCTTTTGTGGAAGGCGCCTTTAAATTGGATGGAGCTACCGGCAAAGCTTCTGCGGTGATGCCTTATTATACGATTTCTGTCGGACTGAATCCGGATGGTGCGGATATTGCGAATAGTTACAACCGTTATCTGATTACGGATCAATTACGTGAGAAATATGGATACGACGGTGTGGTTTGTACAGACTGGGGAATCACGGGTGATGAGACGGGCATAGAGACCTTCGCCGGAAAACCTTGGGGAGCGGAGGAGCTTTCTGTTGCCGAACGGCATTACCGTATTTTGATGGCTGGCGGAGATCAGTTTGGGGGTAATAACGATAAAGGCCCGGTATTGGAGGCTTATAAGATGGGTGTGGAAGAGATGGGAGAGCCCGCCATGAGTGAACGTTTCGAGACTTCTGCCGTACGTTTATTACTGAATATCTTTCGGACAGGATTATTTGAGAATCCCTATTTAGACCCTGCCGAATCCCAAAAGATCGTAGGGAATCCTGATTTTATGAAGGAGGCTTACGATGCCCAGCTCGCTTCTGTCGTGATGCTGAAAAATAAGGGAAACGCCTTACCTATGAGTAAGGAGATGAAGGTGTATATTCCGAAACGTTATTATCCGGCGGTAGTCGGTTTCTTCGGAACGACTAGCGAGGCTCATAGGGATGATCCGGTGAATTTGGATTTGGTTCGTAAGTATTTTACGGTCGTTGATAATCCCGATGAGGCGGATTTCGCTATCGTCTTTATGACGAGCCCGAACAGTGGTACGGGGTATGATAAATCCGATCGTGAGAAAGGAGGAAACGGTTATATGCCTATCAGTTTACAGTATAATGATTATACCGCTACCTATGCCCGTAACCCAAGTTTGGCGGGGGGAGATCCGTTTGAGAATTTCACGAACCGTTCTTATAAAGGTAAGTCCGTGAAAACAGCTAATAAGCAGGATATGCTTTCTGTTTTGGAGACAAAGGCTAAAATGAAAGGTAAGCCTGTAATCGTATCTTTGGAGATGGATAAGCCCACGATTATGTCCGAGTTCGAGGGTTCGGCGGATGCCATTTTGGTGAACTTCGGTGTACAAAACCAAGCGGTCTTGGATATCATCAGTGGAAAAGCCGAGCCTTCCGCTTTGTTGCCTTTGCAGATGCCGGCAGATATGCGTATCGTGGAGGAGCAATTCGAGGATGTTCCCCGGGATATGAAATGCTATACGGACAGCGAGGGCCATCTGTATGATTTCGCTTTTGGTATGAATTGGAAAGGCGTTATCGATGATGAGCGAGTGACTAAATATAAATAGGGTAAATTACATTTTTGTGTTTTTGTGGTTACGGTATCTATATATAATGCCTAAATTTGCATGGTAATATTATTAAGTGCAGACCATGAAAATTATGACATTGCAGGGAACGGACAAATTGTTATATGAACTTGTCGCGCCTTTGGTCATGAATCCAGCCATTTTGCGACAAAATAACAATTACCCTTTTAAAACATCTCGTAGCCACGTTTGGTATATAGCCTTTCATGAAACGGCTGTTGTTGGTTTTATGCCTGTAAAAAAAGGACATATCTATTACTCTATAGACAATTATTTCGTGAGTGGTGACGATCCTTCGGTATTGAGTGAACTTCTTGAAGAAGTCATAAAGGATTTTTCATCTCAAGCTTCACTTATGGCTGTTGTGCATAAACGTCATGTAAAAGTGTTCTCACAAAAAAAGTTCCAGACATGTGTTGAGTGGAAAAATTATGATAAAATGCATTATTTACCGGAGGTAGAGTCATGATGCGAAGAATGGATGTGTACGAGGCGACAGAGAAAAGATTGAAGATCATTTTTGATTATTTCGATTACGTATACGTCTCTTTTTCCGGCGGAAAGGATAGTGGTGTACTGTTGAATTTGTGTGTAGATTATATTCGTAGATACGCTCCGGGACGAAAACTAGGTGTATTTCATATGGATTATGAGGTTCAATACAGCCAGACGACCGAATATGTGGAAAAGGTTTATGCCGCTAATTCCGATATCCTTGATATTTATCATTGTTGTGTTCCTTTTAAAGTCCAGACATGTACATCTATGTTTCAACAATATTGGAGACCTTGGAGCGAGGAGTGCCGGGATATCTGGGTTCGAGAGATGCCCCATTCATGTCTCCGGGCGAAAGACTTTGACTTCTTCAAGGAGGACATGTGGGATTATGATTTTCAGAATATGTTCCCTTTTTGGTTGTATCAACGGAAAATGGGCCGGCGTATATGTTGCCTTGTTGGTATCCGTACCCAAGAGAGTTTTAATAGGTGGCGGGCCATACATAGTGATAAGAATTACAGAAAACTAGCTAATTATAAATGGACTCGCAGAATGAATTATTCTATATATAACGCATATCCTATTTATGATTGGAAAACTCAGGATATCTGGATAGCGAACGGAAAGTTCGGTTGGCCATATAATCATTTGTATGATTTGTATTATCAAGCAGGGGTGCCTTTGTCCCGGCAACGTGTGGCGAGCCCATTCATATCCCAAGCGATATCCACACTGTTCATTTACAAAGTTGTCGATCCCGACATGTGGGGGCGGATGGTTGGACGTGTAAACGGTGTTGGCTTTGCCGGTATATATGGGAATACCTCCGCTATGGGATGGAGGGCTATCAAGTGCCCAGCCGGGTTCTCTTGGGAGAAATATATGTATTTTCTCCTAAATACCTTACCCGAAGAAACTCGTGAGAATTATTTGAATAAGTTAAGAGTCAGCCGTAAATTCTGGAGAGAAAAAGGGGGATGCCTCAGTGAGGAGACAATCGCTAAGTTACGGGCGGCTAATATTCCTATCATTGTGGAAGAATGTACCGCTTACCATACGGATAAGAAACCAGTACGGATGGAGTATATCGATGATATCAATATACCCGAGTTTAAAGAAATCCCTACTTACAAACGTATGTGTGTTTGTATTTTGAAAAACGATCATACATGCAAGTATATGGGTTTTTCCCAGACAAAACGAGAGAGGGATATGAGAAAAGAAGTAATGGACAAATATAATTTTTATAAGCATGGGAAACTTTGTTAGTCCGGCATATGGTGTTAGGGCTGTCCCTATAGAAAAAATTGTAGCCAACAGCTATAACCCTAATATCATGGCACCACCGGAAATGCGATTATTGGAACTTTCCATTTGGGAGGATGGCTATACGATGCCTTGCGTCTGTTATTATCTTGAAGAGGATGATTTATATGAGATAGTAGATGGTTATCATCGTTATCTGGTTATGAAGCAATCTCAAAGGATTTATGATCGTGAGAAAGGAATGTTGCCTGTAACGGTGATTGAGAAAGATATTTCAAACCGAATGGCTTCAACCATTCGCCATAACAGGGCTCGAGGGATGCACAACTTGGAACTTATGACGGAGATTGTTACGGAGTTGGTCAAATCTGGGATGTCTGATAAGTGGATCATGCGTAATATTGGAATGGATAAAAATGAGTTACTTCGGTTCAAGCAGATTTCGGGATTAGCTGAATTATTCCGGGATAAAGAATTCGGTTGGTCTGATGACTGGTCGGAAGAAGATTAAGCTTTTTACATTTCTCAATATGTTGAGGAGCAATTTGTTTGTTCGCCGATATATCGAGTATATAATGTTCTTTCCCTTCCAACTCAGAGTCTGTCCAAAGCTCGATAACCGAATTGCCTTTTGCCCGTAACCCTCCCATAATGGCGCTTTGCCCGAATCGTTCTCTCAATATGTCTTGCAACTCAAACAAGCAGGGAGCCTGTTTGGGCAAATTGGTTTTCACTACGGTTTGCGGAGTGATTGTAAAATTCTTCGCATCCGTTACTTGTCCCCAAGAACATACCACCACTAACAGCAGCGACAACATGATATTGATTTTTCTGACGGTAAAGCACATAACTTCTTTTATTTAAGATATTGTATCAAGGCATCGCATTGTTCCATATATCCTTGCAGCGTATCTGCCATTTGCGGCATTTCAGGAAGCAGTTCACCACATATCCGTTTGATGCCGGGTAGTTCCATCAATCCGGGAAAGCCTTTTCGCATCCATTCTTTCTTAGAGGGATAATCGTCCGGAAGATTAGTGTATAGCATTTGGTAGTAGCTGATGGATAATGCGATTTGTTGTATCTGTTTTGTCTCTCCTTCGGGGTATTGTTCCAGTTTGTTGATAGCTTCCGTAAACAGGGATCGCTGCATTTCGATGGTAGCCGGATAATCACCCAACAATACAAGTGTCTGTAACAAATAAATACGGCAAGTAGCAAGTTCCTGCTCAGTTAACGGCAGTCCGCTCAGGTACTCAAGCCCCTCTTTGACCTCAAGGAGAGAGAGCAGGCGTTCCGGTGGCAATGTGCCCGGTTCTTGTGCCTTCAGCCATTGGTGGCAAGCGAAACTGACCACGCAACGGTGGAGCAGGCGTGACGGATCATTTTCATCTCCTGTAAGGGAGGCATAACGGTCGGCTTCCGCAAAATCATGCTTTTCTATAAGCTTGTACATTATGCGTTTACAAAATTCTGGAAATAGAGATTCCTGTTTCTCTTTCCACTGGTTGTACGGGGTCTCCCAACCGGCAAGGAAAGACATTTCCTCTTCTTCAAAATCGAAATCCATCTCTTTCCCATAGGCTCCTGCCACTTCAAACGCTTCGGGAACTGCCAGCAGCCGGAGCAACGTTTGGATTCTTTCAGGTTCGGGTGCATTGTCATCGTCCAAACCTTCCACTACGCAAAGTAGCGGAAAGAACGCGTACCAATGTCCCAGCGTATCGGCTCCTCTTTTATCCCCTTCGGCAAGTGCCTTAGAAGCTAAGGGAACAATTTGTTCCGCCAATTCCAAAGGGTCTAGTAGCCGAAGTTCCGCCTTTGCCGATACAGGAAGAACACTCATCTCAAGCAGCTTTTTCCATAATGCAGTCCCTGCGGTGACACAACACTTTCCGGAACAACCGTCCACATAAGTACCATCTTTCAAGAAACCGCCCTCTACGGCAAGCCGCCTCGCCTCGCTACGCTCCGGCTCCGGCAATTGCTCCGGAGGCAAAAGAGAGAGATAACCGAGTTGTTCCAGTTCATCACGAACCCGTAATACCGTGTACCCGCAGTCCAGTTGATTCTGGATTTGGTAAAGACTATAACAAATACTTTGTGCCAAAGGTGGAACAGGAGAGGCGGTCGCTGTTGTTATCACGGAATATTCCACCAAACTTTCTATAGCATGCATTGACATAATTGCAGTGATTTATAAGGATTAATATGAGTCATATTGGTTGATAAATTGAAAACCAGAGATAGAAACTATAAGTTTGAATTACCTAATTACAAGATTTACAGATTTAATACCACTACGTTTATCGTAAGCAAAGTTACAAATATTTATTATTTGACCGATGATTTTTGCAAAGAATTTGCATTGCAACAAGGAAAAGACTAACATACCGTGATAATTATACTGATAACCTATGGTTTTATTATGAATGTTATTGGCTATTGTACCCGATGAAATTGGTGGCAAATCTTCAAGGCATCTTATACATTATCCATCCGAATGACGGAAAAATTGAGGGGAAACATAGAAGTGGAACCTGAAGGTGTACAGTTATACTAATTTTTTGTACATTTGCCCCCGACTTTTCACATAGGGGTGCCCGAGTCATACGGGCTGAGATTATACCCATCGAACCTGATCCGGGTAATGCCGGCGAAGGGAAAATAAGGTAGAACTAGGAAATAAAGGGGGCGTTACCTCTATGTGCTCCCTGATGTTTAAACTTTAATTAGTTATTAAGATGGAACAGATTGTTTCAAGTGGAATCATTGACTCTTACTTCGAGAAGTTGAAGAGCAACTTGTCTGTGGATGTAGCGATCGTGGGAGGGGGACCTTCCGGTATCGTGGCCGCTTATTTCTTGGCGAAAGCCGGTAAGAAGGTGGCGTTGTTTGATCGTAAGCTGGCTCCCGGTGGAGGTATGTGGGGCGGCGCTATGATGTTCAACGATATCGTGGTGCAGGAAGAGGCTATGCCGATCGTGCGTGAGTTGGGTGTAAGTTATAAGGATGCCGGAAACGGTATAGGTGTGGCCAGGGATCAGGCCGGTGTACTCCACTACATCCACAATGGTGATTTCACCTGTGGGCTCGGCAGTGTGCTGACCATCCACGGTTGCGGTGGTGCCGATTTTCGGAGTTTCAATAAAGGAAACTGTCTGGCCCTCATCTTCCAAGTCCTCATGGCTGGCGATTTCCGTTTCGCCCAGGAAGAGCTTTTCAAAGACCACCAGGTCCTTTCCTTTCAGTCCAGTGGCATCGAAGGTAAAGAGCACGTCAATGGTCCCATTGGTTTCGGTGGGAGTGAAGGTGGCCTCAGAAGTCACCTGTTCCTCTCCAATTACCAAGGGTTCCCCGGGTTGCCTGTCCATCAGCACACCGGACAGTTTGTACTCCTGGCCAATGGTTAAACCGGAATATTTCACTGTGTCAGTGATGGTGATTTGTTCCGCTGGCTGAGCGGTCTTTTCGCCGTTGATGGTTGCGGTTGTCCCAATCTCAGGCTGCCCGAAGGTCACGGTCTGGCCCTCATCTTCCAGATCAGAATGGGATGCGACCAGTGTATCTCCTTGGTACAGGTCCTCAAAAACCACCACGGCTTTGCCTGCAAGAGCGCTGGCATCCAGGGTGTAAGTCAACTCCACAGTACCCTCAGAACTGGTGGGGGTAAACTCTACCTC
>OHAT01003648.1_pt1 | contig 9900 bp, 7 predicted proteins | sample 1577141 | NCBI WGS metagenome assembly OHAT01 (sample SAMEA3541578, study PRJEB24748) | human gut metagenome | biome: human gut; feature: human-associated habitat; material: faeces | place: China | collected 2012
CACGATCATCAAAAACAAATGTATCAACTACCTGCAACATATACAAGTCAGGGAAGATGCCAGCGAACATCTGAAGAATCATGCCGAATGGGAACTGAACACCCGCATCTCCACCCTCGAAGCCTGCAATCCGGAAGAACTGTTTACAGCCGAAGCACAAGAAATCGTGAACAAGACATTGGCCTCCCTGCCGGAACAGACCCGCCGTATCTTCATCATGAGTCGCTACGAAAACAAACCTTACAAAGAGATCGCAGAAACACTCGGTATGACAACCAAAGGCGTGGAATACCATATCGCCCAGGCTCTGAAAAAGTTACATGTCAATCTGAAAGACTACATACCTCTGTTGGTATTCTTATCCTATATGAACTGATCCGGCCTTTCCGCCCATACACGGCTGTCTGGCTTTACTGAGTACCGAAAACAAAAGAGCGCAGAATCATGCGGACTTATCTTACCAATGATGTCCGCATAACTCAGCGCCCTTCCGTATTTATCTGCGTCTGGTAATATCAATCCCGGTACGTTTCCGTCAAGCGATCACCTCAACAATGTTACCATCCGGATCCAAAACAGCTCCTTCATAATAACCGTCACCAGTAATACGCGGCTCGCCTACGATCTTGTAACCGTCCGAACGGAATTGTTCGATCATGGCATCCACCTTCTCTTTCGATCCGGTAGAAAAGGCAAAATGGGCAAGTCCGATGAAGACATCTGCCGTTTCTTTGGTAATATCGGTCCGCTGCATGATTTCAAGTGAAGCCCCTCCCTCGAAAGTGACGAAATAAGAGGCAAAGCCTTTCTTCGGATTCACATACTTCTCGTTGCTTTTCCCGTTGAAATACTTGATATAGAAATCACGCGAACGTTCCAGTTCGTTCGTCCAGATAGCGATATGAGTCAATTGCATATGTTATTCTTATTTACAAATCCGGCAACCGGCACATCTCGCCAGTTCTCCACGAAAACGTTTTTCTACTAATTTATGCAAACGGTCTTTCAAAGCATCCAGACGTACGTAATCGATCACGTCCGCGGTGAAAGCTACGCTTAACAACATGCGTGCCTCGTCACGAGGAATGCCGCGGCTCTGCATATAGAACAAAGCAGTTTCGTCCAACTGTCCGGTGGTCATGCCATGCGAACATTTCACATCGTCGGCATAGATTTCCAACTGAGGTTTGCTGTACATGCGAGCTTCACGGGTCGCACAAAGATTGCGGTTCGTCTGATAGGCCGCAGTCTTCTGTGCATCTTCCTTCACTAAAATACGGCCGCTGAACGCACCGACCGCATGATCGTCCAAAACATTCTTGAACAGTTCGTTGCTAGTACAATAAGGTACGGCATGCGTAATATGGCTATAGGTATCCATCTGTTGCTCCTTGTCCAGAACGGACATACCGCATAAGGTAGACTCGGCATACTCGCCATTCAGTTCCACGTAATAATTGTTGCGAGTCAAGCCATTCGTCAACGTAATGCCGTTTACCAAGACATTGGTCGAGGCCGCCTGCTTTACGTGTACGGAAGAGAAACGGGTCGTAGACTCGCTGCTTTCTTCCAAATCATAATAATCAAAGCGAGCACCTTCCTCCGCGAAAATCTCAACCACTTGAGTCGCCAAGAATTTCACGTCGTCGATACTATGATCGCAAACCAATAGCTTCGCTTCCGAATGAGGTTCCATAATCACCAGAACACGACGGTTCGCCATCGTATCCACATCGCTACGGAAAATATTCACCAATTGGATAGGACGCTCAACCACGACATTTTTCGGTACATACACCACGAAACCATCTTGGGTTAACATCGTATTCAACGCGATAATACCATCCTTGCTACTCGGCGCCGCCTTTCCGTAATACTTGGAAGCGATCTTCGGATATTGCTCCGTAAAAGCCTTCAACCCTCCAGCATACACGCCTTCCGGCAAATGCGCTTTTGGCAATTCCTTATCGTAAAACGTATCGTTCACGACAAAGTATAACGACGTGCTTAAGTTCGGCACGTCACAACGGAACACGTCATAAGGATTCACCGGGATAGCGACCCGGTTGATATTCAAACCGTAATCCGGAGCGAACGCTTGGGCTACATCCGTATATTTATAATCCTCGCTTCTCGTGGAGGGGAATCCGAGTCGCTCAAAGTTCGCCAAGGCATCAGCCCTAAGGGCATTCATCACCGGCGTACTATGACGACATACCAGATCCTCACATTGGGCGAAAAGATCGATATATTGTTGCTCGGCCTTCATATTACTCATCTCCCATCTCTTTCTTGATCCAGTCGTAACCTTTCTCTTCCAGTTCCAAGGCCAATTCCGGACCGGCGGTCTTCACGATACGGCCTTTGTAAAGCACATGAACCACATCCGGCTTGATGTAATCCAGCAGACGCTGATAGTGCGTGATTACGATAGCGGCATTCTCCGGAGTCCTCAACTGGTTCACGCCATGCGCTACGATACGCAAGGCATCGATATCCAAACCACTATCCGTCTCATCCAAGATCGCCAATTTCGGCTCCAGCATCGCCATCTGGAAGATCTCGTTCCGCTTTTTCTCTCCACCGGAGAAACCTTCGTTCACGCTACGGCTGGCCAGTTTATTATCCAGCTCGACGATCGCACGTTTCTCACGCATCAATTTCAAGAAGTCCGTAGCCGAAACCGGTTCCAGACCGTTATATTTACGGTGCTCGTTCAACGCCGCACGCATAAAGTTCACCATACTAACTCCCGGGATCTCGACCGGATATTGGAAGCTCAAGAAAATACCCTCACGGCTACGATCCTCGGGAGAAAGATCCAGCAGATTCTTACCGTTGAAGATAACCTCTCCTTCCGTTACCTCAAAAGCGGGATTACCTACCAATACACTACTTAACGTACTTTTTCCGGAACCGTTCGGTCCCATGATAGCATGTACCTCACCCGCTTTCACCGACAGGTTGATACCTTTCAATATCTCTTTGCCATTTACGTTGGCATGTAAATTCTTAACCTCTAACATCTTTTCTAATTGAAAATTGAAAGTTGAAAATTGAAAATTATTCTATCCTACGCTGCCTTCCAGCGAGATCGTTAGTAATTTCTGAGCCTCGACGGCGAACTCCATCGGTAACTTATTCATTACCTCGCGGGCATATCCATTCACGATCAAACCGACAGCCTCTTCTACCGAGATACCCCGTTGCTGGCAGTAGAACAATTGCTCCTCGCTGATCTTACTCGTCGTAGCCTCATGCTCCACGATCGCCGTCTCATTCTGAATATCAGCGTAAGGGAACGTATGAGCTCCACAAGTAGAGCTTAGTAACAAACTATCGCATTGGCTATGGTTACGGGCGCCTTCCGCACGGGCGGACACCTTTACCAATCCCCGATAGCTATTCTGGCTATGACCGGCAGAGATACCCTTGGATACGATCGTACTTTTCGTATTCTTACCCAGATGGATCATCTTCGTACCCGTATCGGCCTGTTGGTAATTATTGGTCACGGCAACCGAGTAAAACTCACCTACCGAGTTATCACCCGCCAAGATACAGCTCGGATATTTCCAAGTGATCGCCGAACCGGTCTCTACTTGCGTCCAAGAGATCTTGCTACCCTCACCTTTGCACAAACCTCGTTTCGTCACGAAGTTATAGATACCGCCTTTACCTTCCTTATCACCCGGATACCAGTTCTGTACGGTAGAATACTTCACCTCAGCACGCTCGTTCGCCACGATCTCCACGATAGCGGCATGCAATTGGTTCTCGTCACGCATCGGCGCCGTACATCCTTCCAGATAACTTACATACGCCTCATCGTCAGCGACAATCAAGGTACGCTCGAACTGTCCGGTATTAGCGGCATTGATACGGAAATACGTACTCAACTCCATCGGGCAACGTACGCCCTTCGGTATATAAACAAACGAACCGTCCGAGAACACGGCCGAATTCAAGGCGGCGAAGAAATTATCACGATAACCAACCACGCTGCCCAAATACTTCTGCACCAAGTCCGGATGATGTTGTACAGCCTCGCTGAACGAACAGAAAATAATCCCCTTCTCCGCGAGATTCTCCTTGAAAGTAGTCTTCACGGAAACACTATCCATCACGGCATCTACCGCCATTCCGCTTAAATGCTTCTGTTCTTCCAAAGGAATACCCAGTTTATCGAATGTTTTCAACAACTCAGGATCTACCTCATCCAAGCTCTTTGGTCCCTCTTTTTTCTTAGGGGCGGCATAATAGATAATGTCCTGATAATCGATCGGCGGGATATTCAAGTGAGGCCATGTAGGCATCTCCAACGTCTGCCAATGGCGAAAAGCCTTCAAACGGAACTCGAGTAACCATTCCGGCTCGTTCTTCTTGGCAGAGATAATACGGACTGTCTCCTCGTCTAATCCACGATGGATCACCTCCGTATCAATATCGGTAACGAAGCCGTATTTATAATCTCCGCTCGTTACCTCATTAATTATATGATTTGAATCCTGCATAATTAAAAATTAACCATTGATAAAAGCCCTTCATTCTCCTAATGAAAACAAATTATGTGGGAAAATTGTTGGTACTATTTGCTTCACGCTATAATAAAAACGAGATTCTATCTTTGATTGGCGATGAATCAAGACTGATCCACGATCCACGAACTCCAGCGCATTCAACAGCAAACTGGTAAAGACCAAAACGACCAGCAACCCGAAAAAACCACCAAACAAATGGTTGATAACGCTCAACGGTGTCGCCCCTACCACCTTGGTAACCAGTTCACCCGCTAGGATAAATACCCCCATAATCAAGATAAAACCCGCTATATAACTCAAGATCGTAACCCCTTCTTCCGGAAACCAACCCAACGCCAAGATATATCCTTTCAGCCAAGCCGCCGCTTTCCCGCAGAAAAAGATCGCGATCACTAGGGCTATAAGCGAAACAACCTGTTTGATGATTCCATCAAACAGGCCTTTCACAAATCCTATCCCTGCCAGACATAGCAATGTAATGTCCAACCAGTTCATCGTTATAACGTCTTCTTAATTTCTGTCTCTTCGTAAGCCTCGATCATATCGCCCACTTGGATATCGTTGAAGTTCGTAATATTCAAACCGCAATCCAAGCCAGCCACGACCTCTTTCGCATCGTCCTTGAAACGTTTCAAAGAGCCTAGCTCGCCGGCATAGATAACGATACCGTCACGTATCAAGCGGATCTTGTTCGTACGTTTGATCTTGCCTTCCTTAACCATACATCCGGCAACCGTACCGACCTTGGTGATCTTGAATACCTGCTGAACTTCCACATAAGCGGTAATCTCCTCCTTGATCTCCGGAGAAAGCATGCCTTCCATAGCGCTCTTCACCTCCTCGATCGCATCGTAGATGATAGAGTACAAACGGATCTCTACACCTTCCTTCTCGGCGTTTCTACGCGCTTGCAAAGACGGACGAACTTGGAATCCGATAATGATAGCGTTCGAAGCCGCCGCCAAAACCACATCCGACTCGGAAATCTGGCCAACCGCCTTGTGAATTACGTTCACCTGAATCTCCTCTGTAGACAAACGGATCAAGGAGTCGGACAATGCCTCTACGGAACCATCCACGTCACCCTTCACGATCACGTTCAACTCTTGGAAATTACCCACGGCGATACGACGTCCGATATCATCCAAGGTAAGCATCTTCTGCGTACGAAGACCTAACTCACGCTGCAATTGCTCACGACGATTAGCGATCTCACGCGCCTCTTGCTCAGTCTCCAATACATTAAATGTATCACCGGCCTGAGGAGCACCGTTCAAACCGAGGATCAATACCGGCTCGGAAGGACCAGCCTTCTCCACCCGTTGATTACGCTCGTTGAACATCGCCTTGATACGTCCTTGATGAGTTCCCGCCAAAACGATATCTCCCATCTTCAACGTACCGTTCTCCACCAATATGGTAGATACATAGCCACGTCCCTTGTCCAAAGAAGACTCGATGATAGAACCAACCGCACGTTTTTTCGGATTCGCTTTCAAATCCAACAGGTCGGCCTCCAACAGTACCTTCTCCAACAACTCCTCGACACCGATACCTTTCTTAGCGGAGATCTCTTGACTCTGGTACTTACCCCCCCAGTCTTCCACCAAGTAATTCATATTCGCCAACTCCTCCTTGATCTTCTCAGGATTAGCATGTGGCTTATCGATTTTATTAATAGCGAAAACAATAGGAACACCGGCAGCCGAAGCGTGATTAATCGCCTCAATCGTCTGAGGCATCACGTTATCATCAGCGGCCACGATAATAATCGCGATATCCGTCACCTTCGCGCCACGGGCACGCATAGCGGTAAACGCCTCATGACCCGGAGTATCCAAGAACGTGATACGGCGGCCATTCTGCAACTTCACGTTGTAGGCTCCGATATGCTGCGTGATACCACCAGCCTCACCGGCGATTACGTTCGCGCTACGGATATTATCCAATAAAGAAGTCTTACCATGGTCAACGTGTCCCATCACCGTTACGATAGGCGGACGGGCTACCCAATCCTCCTCGTTATCATCTTCCTCATCAGCGTTGATCGCCTCGACAACATCCGCGCTTACATATTCAGTCTTATAACCGAACTCCTCAGCCACGATATTGATCGTCTCCGCATCCAGGCGCTGATTGATCGAAACCATAAGGCCAATGCTCATGCAAGTACCGATAACCTCCGTTACAGATACGTCCATCATGTTCGCCAAGTCGTTGGCCGTAACGAACTCGGTCAGCTTCAATACCTTGCTTTCCAGTTCTTCCTGTTCCATCAACTCGTGCTCACGTTTCACAGCGGCGTCACGTTTATCACGACGGTATTTAGCCCCCTTATTATTCTTATTATTCTTGTTGGTCAAGCGAGCCAAAGTCTCCTTGATCTGCTTTTGAACATCCTCTTCGCTAACTTCCGCTTTCACCGGCTTCTTCAAGCGAGGCTTACGGTCGTTATTCGGACGATCGTCACGATTCGGGCGCGGATAATTCGTACCCGGCGTATTATTCACGTCTACCCGATCTTTCTTGATACGTTTACGCTTCTTCTTAGCGTCACCTTCCTCACCCGGTTTAGCAGGAGCGTTCGGTTTAATCAAAGTAGGCGAATTCGGACTCTTATGAGGAGCGCCCGGACCGTTGCTATTATTACCCGGCCGATTGTTATTAAACTTTTGCTTCTCATCACGCTCTTTCCGCTTCTCCTCCTTCGTTTTCTTCTTCGGACGAGTCGATTGGTTAAGCGCATCCAAGTCAATCTTACCGGTTACCTTGATCTTTGATTCCAATTTAACCGAGTTCAAACGGAAAAGATTATCGTCTTTTTCCTCGGTCTTCTCTACTTCCTGTTCCGGTTTCACACTTTCCACCTTAGGTTCCGCAACAACCGGTTGCTTCTCTACGGTTTTTTCTTTTTCCACTTCCACTACTATAACTTTTTCTTCTTTTTTCTCCGTGGGAGCCTGCGCAGGCTGCGCGGGTTTAACAGGAGCTTGAGCAGCGGGAGCGGCAGGCGCTTCCTTCACTTTCGGCTCTTCCTTTACCTTAGGCTCTTCTTTCACCTTCGGCTCCTCTTTAGCCTTCGGCTCTTCCTGCTGTTTTTTATGTTGTCCACCATCCAAATCGATATGACCCTTCATTACGATCTTAGGCCTGAATTCTTCCGGTATCACTGTCTTTATTTCCGCAGTCTTCTCTTCTTTCACAGAAGGAGCCTCTTTCTGCGCACGATCCGCCGCAAAATTACGATCTTTCTCAGGCAGATCCTTTCCAAACTCTTTTACGAGCAAAGCATACTGTTCATCACTGATCCTCGTGTTGGGATTATCCTCAACCGAGAACCCATTCCGGTGCAGGAACTCAACCACCGTGTTGATTCCCACGTTCAATTTTCTCTGTACTTGAATTAATTTTATAGGCATATCTAACTTTGTCGTAATACTTATTCGTTACCTTCATCTTCAAATTCCGCGGATAAGATAGCTAAAAGATCGTCCACGGTCTGCTCTTCCAGATCGGCACGTTCAATAATCTCATTGCGGTTCATAGCAAGGACGCTCTTCGCCGTATAGCATCCTATATTCTTCAGTGCGTCGATCACCCAGCTGTCGATCTCGTCGGAGAACTCATCCAAGTAGATATCCTCCTCGTCCGCTCCTTCGATATCACGGAATACGTCAATCGTATACTCAGTCAACATACAAGCCAACTTAATATTCAGACCGCCCTTACCGATCGCTAAAGAAACCTCCTCCGGACGTAGATAAACCTCAGCTTTCTTTTCTTCCTCATTTACACGGATAGAAGAGATCTTAGCCGGGCTTAAAGCACGCTGGATAAACAAAGAGAGATTTGAGGTGTAATTAATCACATCAATGTTCTCGTTTCTCAACTCGCGAACGATTCCGTGGATACGAGAGCCTTTCATACCTACGCAAGCACCCACCGGGTCAATACGGTCATCGTATGACTCGACAGCCACTTTGGCACGCTCTCCCGGGATACGGGCGATCGCCTTGATCGTAATCAAGCCGTCATTAATCTCCGGAACCTCCAACTCAAACAACCGCTGCAAGAAGACCTTATCCGTACGGGAAAGAAGGATCTTCGGGTTGTTATTATAGTTATCCACACGTTGAACGATCGCACGTACGGTCTCTCCCTTACGATAGAAATCGGTCGGGATTTGCTCGGATTTCGGCAGTAGCAACTCATTACCATCGTCATCCAGCAACAGGATTTCTTTCTTCCACACCTGATAAACCTCAGCGGCGATGATGTGGCCGATTTTATCCTTATACTTAGCGTACAAGCTGTCTTTCTGCAATTCAAGTATCTTTGAAGCCAAAGTCTGGCGCAAGTTTAAGATCGCACGACGTCCGAAGTCCGCGAAATGCACCTCGTCGGTCACTTCCTCGCCCACCTCACAGTCGGCGTCGATTTTACGGGCCTCCGTCAACGTAAGCTGCAAGTTCTCATCCTCCAATTCATCATCAGCCACAACCGTACGGTTTCTCCAGATCTCGAAATCACCTTTCTCAGGATTGATAATCACGTCATAGTTCTCATCCGTGCCAAACATCTTGGCGATCACGTTACGGAACGAATCTTCCAAAACGCTAATCATCGTATCTTTATCGATATTCTTCAACTCCTTGAACTCCGCAAGGGTGTCAATCATACTGATTGTTTCCTCTTTCTTGGCCATAATCTTACTTGAATCTTATTAAGTATTTTGTATATTTTATTTCATCAAATGTATACGACTCATCCTCTATCACGGTTACCTTCCGCTTAGCGCCCTCCGGTTTCACCTTCTTCTCGACAGAGACAACCACACCGTTCTCGTCGGCAGATTTCAACACACCTGTCAGCTTCGAGCCGTTTTTCAACAGCATCTCCACCTCGTTTCCGATGTTCTTGACGTATTGGCGAAGTACCTTAAAAGGAGAAGTAATGCCGGCGGAGCCAACCTCCAGCTCATAGTCCTCGACGTCACGATCCAGATGCTCCTCCAAATACCGGCTCAACTCAGCGCAATCATCAATGCTTACCGCTTCATCGTTATCAATTTCAACGACTATCAGGTTCCCCGGTTTAATCACTACGTCTACTAAATAATTGCTTGAAGAGGCTAGTTTTTCCTCTACTAATTGGCTTACCACTTTCTTTTCTATCATACACATATCTGTTAAGAACAAAAGAAGGGGACTACCCGCCCCCTCCTCAACTTCACTTAATCGCCCGCAAATATACAAATAATCAGTGAGTTTTCAAACAAATACAATCTTTTTATCAGAAAAGTTCGTTTTGCAGCCTAAGATAAACTCTCTTTATCTCAATACCTAATATAGGTTACATC
>OHAT01003650.1_pt1 | contig 9894 bp, 10 predicted proteins | sample 1577141 | NCBI WGS metagenome assembly OHAT01 (sample SAMEA3541578, study PRJEB24748) | human gut metagenome | biome: human gut; feature: human-associated habitat; material: faeces | place: China | collected 2012
CTTTCCGGGCTTGTTCTAATTAAAAATAATTTTTCCGCTGAATATGCGCAAAGCAAACGCGGAGCGCATTCAAATCGTCAGGCTCAGCCCTGCGCCTTTTTTCTGCGGCGAAGCTTGCGCACCAGTTTGCGGAGCAGCAGCACAAGGCATACCACCAGCAGAATTACGGTGAGAATCAGACCGAGAAGGATAAAGGTAAAGCGGTTGGGCTTTTTCAGCAGCGCGGAAAGGCTGCGGCTGTCCTCTACCTTTTTGCGGTCGTGCAGGGTGTTGTAGTAGTCCGGCACGTTGCCGATGCCGTCGCCATCGGTGTCCTCGAACGAGGCCATGTACCGCGCAATGGCGTCCCAGCCTTTCAGCTCTTTGCCGTTTTCGGTCAGGATCACGTCCTCAAAATCTTCGATGGGAGTGCCGTCGGCGTACTTCGGCACGATGGACAAAATGCCGTAGGACATATCCGTCACGGCGCTCAGCATCTGCCCGCTGTAAAGGTCTGCCACAACGCGGTACAGCTTGTCGTCCTGCAGCTCCACGCGCTGCCCGTCCTTGACCAGATAGACATCCGTCACCTTGTTCAGCAGCAGGCGGTGGGGGTTATAGGTAAAATTCAGGCCGCTGCAATACAGCCGCGCGGTGGTCATGAAATCCGACACGGAAGCGTCGATCTCGGCGGCGGTGCGCAGTTCCTTGCCGGTGAGGTAGACTTCGATGAGGGGATAGCCCGGCACGCCGTCCGCGCCGATGCCCAGCGAGAAGGAGTTGAACACCTGCTCCACTGTGATATCGCCCCGGGCGTAGGTGTCGCGCACGGTGCCGCTGGGTACTACCGCCAAGTCGACCGGCACGCCGTTATAGTCGGCGGCGTTCTCCACCGCGTACACATAGGCGTCCGCGATAATATCACCCAGATTGTGCTCGGTGTGCACCTTGCCCAGATCCTCCAGGTTAGAGAAAACAACATCGTTTTCTGCCAGCACCTGATCCTTGGTGTAGCCGAACTGCGCCAGATAATCTTCGTCCACTGTGTCCATAAAGCGGTCGATGACCTCTTGCGTTTCCGCATCGGCGGGAATATCGGAAGTGATGGGGATCAGCTGGTAATCGGTCACCTGCCAGCGGCCGTTTTCCTTCTGCGCCATGGACAGGCTGCCCAGATTTTTGCCGTATTCGCCGCAGGAGACCACATAGGTGTCCCCGTGCCGGATGGGCTCCCGGATGCGGCTGTGGGTGTGGCCGCTGAGGATAAGGTCAAGGTCAGGCACACCCTTGGCCAGCAGCTCGTCCTCAGACTTTTTGGGGTCGTCCCATGTGCCGCTGTGGGAAACGCAGACGATCATGTCCGCATCTTCGTTTGCCTTGATCTCTGCCACGGTGGCTTTGACCGCCTGTACCGGGTCCTTGAATTTCAGTTCACAGGTGGGTGCGCAGGAGAGCGCATCCTTGCCGAAAACGCCCACCACGGCAATGCGCACATCGCCCTTCTGCACCACGGTGTAGTCCTGCACGCCGTAGGCGGCAAAGGCGTCTTTGAGCATTTGCTGTCCCTCGGTGAGGCCGGCGGCCTCCATGGCATCCCAGTCCACATTGCAGACCACGATGGCCGGGACGGCATCGCCGGAGGTGCGGGCGCTGGTAAGCATATTGGCAAGCCCCTTGGAGCGGTAATCGAACTCGTGGTTGCCAAAGGTGGTCACATCGTAGCCCATGTAGCCCAGCATCCGCAGCTCTGCAGCCTGCGTTTCAAACACGGTCTGGATCAGGGTGCCCATGGAAAAGTCACCGCCGTCGATCACAAGGGTGTCCGGGTCTTTGGCGCGCTGCGCCTTGATGAGGGTGTTGGCGCGGGCAAAGCCGCCGATGTCCGTTTCCTCGTCCTCCACAACGGTGGTGAAGGCGTTCAGGTGGGAGTGGGTGTCGTGGCTGAACAGGATGTCCAGCGTTTTGCCTGTCTCCGGTGCCTGCCCATAGGCGGCGGGAATGCCCAGCAGCACTGAAAACAGCAGCAGCACGGCCACCGTCATGGCAAAAAGTTTTTTCATGGCGTGTTCTCCTTTGTTGCGTCCTTATTTTTTCGGCTCAGCCGAATTTTTACAGCATCAGAAAAAGTAACACCACTCTATAAAAATCAACTATCTGCACGCTATTTTAGCATAAATGCACAAAATAAACAAGACGGCAGTTGCCTTTTTGCGCCGATATGCAACGCTTTTGGAAAATCAGACTTGTTTTGTCTCCTGTAAAAACAAAACCAGCCAAGCCCGCAGGCTTGGCTGGTTTGAAAGCGATCGCTATTCCCTGATCAGGCACCCACGATCAGGCGCACGGCACCGTAGATGCCGGCGTCGTTGCCAAGGCTGGCGGCCTTGATGGGGGTCTCCTTGCAGGACTGGAAGGCGTACTCCTTGTAGTGGCGCACCAGCGGGTTGAACAGGACTTCCCCGGCGCGGGCCACGCCGCCGCCGATCATGAACATTTCGGGGTCGGTGGTGGCGGCAATGTTTGCCAGTGCCATGCCCAGCGTGGAGGCCATCTCGTCCACCTCACGGGCAGCCAGTGCGTCCCCGGCGCGGGCGGCGTCGAACACGTCCTTGGCTTCAAAGTCCTTACCGCGCAGGGTGCAGGCGGTGTCCGGGTTTGCGTCCAGCAGCTTCTTCATGCAGCGCACAACGCCGGTGGCGCTGGAGTACTGCTCCAGACAGCCGCGCTTGCCGCAGCCGCAGACGGCGGTCTCGTGGGGGTTGACGGTGATGTGGCCGATCTCGCCGCCGGCACCGTGAGCGCCGTCGATGACCTTGCCGTTCACGATGACGCCGCCGCCCACGCCGGTGCCCAGCGTGACCATGACGGCGCTGCGGCAGCCCTGTGCCGCGCCCATCCAGATCTCGCCCAGAGCAGCCACGTTGGCGTCGTTGCCCACCAGCACCCGGATGCCGCCCAGCAGCTCGCTGAGCTCAATGGAGACGTTGCGGTTGCCCCAGCCGCCAAGGTTTGCACACACGATGGGCACGATGCTGGAATCCAGCACCGGGCCGGGCACGCCCAGACCGACACCCTCGACCTCGTCTGCGGACAGACCCTTTTCCTGCATCTTCTGCTGCACGGCAGCAGCCAGATTTTCCAGAATGTGAGCACCGTTATTGGAAGTATCGGTGCTTACCTCCCACTTTTCCAGCAGCTTGCCGCTGGTGGTGAACAGGCCGACCTTGGCGGTAGTGCCACCCAGATCGATGCCAAATGCGTATTCCTTCATGTCATTTACCCCTTTGATGCGGATGCGCCGCATTTTTTATCAGTATTTTATAGTATACCATATTTTTCCGCAAAAGAGCAGTACTGCGGCGGCATTTCGTGCAATCGGACTGAAATCCATGTAAAATTTTGGGCAGTTCCACAAGGAGATTCAGCGCACGGTGTTGGTCAGCGTGCCAATTCCTTCAATCTCGCACTGCACGGTGTCGCCCGGGTGCAAAAATTGCGGCGGGTCCATGCCCATGCCCACCCCGGCAGGGGTGCCGGTGGCGATGATGGTACCGGCTTTCAGGGTCATGCCCTGCGAAAGCTCGTGGATGACATGGTCGATATCAAAAATTTGCAGTTTGGTGTTGGAATCCTGCCGCAGCTCGCCGTTCACCCGGCTGCGGATGGGCAGCGCGGGCGGGTAGGTGTCAAATTCATCGGCAGTGACGATGCAGGGCCCCATGGGGGTAAAGCCGTCCAGACTTTTGCCGAAGTACCACTGCTTGTGGGCGGTCTGTACGTCCCGGGCGGAGACATCGTTCAGGATGGTGTAGCCGAACACATAGTCTTTGGTCTGCCCGGCGGGCACATCCTTGGCATCCTTGCCCAGCACCACGGCCAGCTCACACTCGTAGTCCAGCTTCTGCACAAGGTCGGTGTGCGCCTCGATGAAGCCGCCGTCCGGTACCGCGCGGCTGACCCGCTTGGAGAAGTAGATGGCGTCCTGATGCTGGGTGGAAAAGGCATCCGCAGAGTACTTTTCGGCCTCGTCCGAGTGCGCCATATAGTTGATGCCCAGACAGACCACGTCCTGCGCGGGGCAGGGGATGGGGCTTTGCAGGGTGACGGCTTCCACCGGCAGCGCGGGGATGCCGCTGATGGCCAGCTGCAAGCCGAACCGCACTTGTGGGGTGAGAAAGGGGATGGCGTCAGACAGGGTCTCGTAGGAGAGCCCCAGCCAGCTCAGCGGCCAGACCTGTGTGCCGTCCTGTGAGAGGATGGCGGGGTCCTCCACACCGTCCGGCAGGCGGCAGGTGACAAAACGCATACAGTCTCCCTCCTCTCAGTGCCGGTAGGCGATGGCGCTGCGGATGCGGTCAGCTTCCGCTTCTCCCGCCAGCTGGCGCACCAGCTCCAGCGCAAAGGGGATAGCGCCGCCCAGACCGTAGCTGGTGGTGATGTTGCCGTCCACCACGACCTCAGTGTCCAGCACATGGGCACCCGCCAGCTTGTCCTGAAATGCAGCGTGGGCGGTGGCGTTTTTGCCCTCCAGCAGACCCAGTGCTGCCAGCACGCTGGGTGCGGCACAGATGGCGGCTACCTTTTTGCCCGCCTTTGCAAAGGCAACGCAGGTGTCGGTCACCGTTTTGTTGGCGGCAAGGTTCGGCGTGCCGGGAATGCCGCCGGGCAGCACCACCAGATCCACATCGGAATAATCGACCTCCTCTGCCAGCGCATCGGCGGTGATATGCACCTTATGGCTGCTCAAAATCTCCCGGCTGCCGGAAGCGCTTGCCACCAGCACCTCCACCTTGGCGCGGCGGAGCAGGTCCACCACCAGCAGAGCTTCGCACTCCTCGGTGCCCTCCGCAAAAAATACAACAGCTTTTGCCATAAGAAAAACCTCCTGTTCAAATCTTAAAAAGAAAAGCCGCGTGCCGCAGCTTTGGGCGGTACGCGGCTTTTGTATCAGTCAGCGGCCTTTTTTTCAGCTTCCAGCAGCGCACGCAGCACACTGTCGTCCGCGCTCAGCACCCGGCTGACCCGGCTGATGATGGCGCTGGACGCGCCGGTCTTGTCCATGATCTCGGTATAGATGCACTTGTCGGCCAGCAGTTCGGCAATGTTGTAGCGCTGCTCCATTGCGCTGAGCTCCGAATAGCTGCACACGTCCTGCAGAAAACGATAGCATTCCTCCGGGGTCTTGAGCTGCAGAAAAGCCCGGTACAGGCCGGAGTTGCCGGTGGGATGATCTTTCGCCATGATAGTCTCCTTTTTTGCACAAAATGCCCGCAGACAGCGGCTTTATTACACTACATCAGTGTAGTACAAACGCGGATAAATTTCAATGGCTATTTTGTGATTTTTCGGAAATCAGCTCAGGGTGTGCTCATACACCAGCTCGTTGCGGGGCACGGTGCCGGTCTCCTGCTCGGCGGGGCGCAGTTCGCGGTAGCGCAGCGCCTTGAAGAACTGCTGCACCGGCAGCGCCTTGGCGTGGATGGTGCACCACACCCGACCCTTGCCCTCGCCCTTGGCCAGCCGCTCACAGGTCTGCACGATATCCCGGCCGATGGCTTTGCCGCGGTACTCCGGCTTGAGGTACAGGTGCATCAGGTGCAGGGCGGTGTTCTCCATCTTCCACGCGAAGTAGCCGATGAGCTTGCCCCCCAGAAACACCAGAAAATAGTTCACGTCATTGTCGATGTCCGCTTCAATGGCATCGGCACTTTGCAGCTCCTCCACAAGGGTGTCCAGCTGCTTTGCGGGGTAGTAGCGCTTGTAGACCTCGTGCCACAGCTCGCTGGCAAGGTCGGCGGTGTTGTGGATGTATTTGGCCTTTGCGACCAGCTTGTAATCAGGCTTCATAAAACTCCTTATACTCTTACAATGTAATCCGGCTTGCGGGGCGCGGCGGGCTTGGGCTCAGCCGCAGGGTAGCCCAGAATGCAGTGGCCTACGCCGATCCAGTCCCCCTCGATGCCCCACTTTTTCAGCAGTGCCTTGCCCTCGGCGGAGTCGAACTCCTCCCGGGCACGGTTGATCCAGCAGCTGCCCAGCCCCAGCGATGCAGCAGCCAGCATCAGGTTGCCCATGACAAGGCTGCCGTCCTGCACGGCGCAGTTTGCGTGGGCATCGGCCAGCACCACCAGAATGGTGGGCGCGCCGTACATGGGGTCGCTGTCAGTGCCCATGACGGCGGCGTTCATCCGGGTCAGCTGGGCGCGGGTGGCGGCATCCTGCACGACCACGATCTTAGCGCTCTGGCGTCCCATAGCGCTGGCGGCGTAGGTGCCGGCCTCCAGTACGGCGTCCAGCTCGGCATCCGTGATCTGCCGGGGCTCGTAGGCGCGGCAGCTGCGGCGGCTGCGAATGGTTTGTAAAGTCTCGTTAGTCATGAAAGATCCCCTCCTTAATAGTGGATGGCTTTATTGTACCACAACCTGCGCCGGAGTGCAAAGTGCCCGCCGGTAAAAAACATTGCTGGCTTCCGAAAACGTTTGCACTGCAAAAACACGACAGAATGCACAAAAAACAAAAGAAAGATTATGGAAAAGCATTCTTGTTGCCAGCGGGCAAATCGGGTATAATAGGGCTACCATAGCGGAAAGGAGTTGTGCTCTATGGCAAAGGCATCGCAGGTCGTCATTATGGAGGGGGAATACTACATTATCAAGTCCCCCAACGGGAAGGTACTGGAAGTAAAGGATTTCAACACGGAGAACGGCGCCGGCATCCAGCTGTGGAGCTATGCGGGCCATCCGTGGCAGCAGTGGCAGTTTGTGGACGCGGGCGAGGGACGCTGGCGCATCCAGAACCGCTTTACCGGCAAGATGATCGATCTGGCGCTTGGCGGCGTGGTGGAGGGCACATGGCTGCACCAGTGGAGCCGCACCAGCGGGCTGAGCCAGTGCTGGGCGCTGGAGCCTACCCGCAGCGGGCGCACCCGCATCCGCAATGTGCTGGCGGATAAATACATCGACCTTGTGGGCATGAACACCGCCAACGGCGCACAGGCGCAGATCTGGAACTATGTGGCGGGCGGCAATCAGGAGTGGACGCTGGAACGCATCGACCCTGACGTTGCCCAGACCGGCAAGCACGCCGGCGAGGCAAAAGACCCCCAGCCCACCCCCAGCCAGCGCAAGCACCAGAACGACTTGGTGCGCAAGTTGAACAACGCAGGCAAGGGCCGCGCCGGGCGCAAGGCATAAATCGAAAAACGCTTCCGCTGCTTTGTGTGGGCATCCGCAGCGGAAACACTTCCCAAAGGGCTGCTGCACAGCGTTTCATGCAGCAGCCCTTTCTTATGAAAAGAGATACGCATATGCCGCCGCGCAGCGGCGGCATACGGTAAGCATTCTCGCCCTCTGGCGAAAAACATCGGACAAAAAAGGAGAACGACCCATGAATTTAGGCGCATTTATGGACCCGGAATTTCCCATCTTCAGCACTACTCTTTGCTATCTGGAGCGGGAGGACGCTTACCTGATGCTGCACCGCATCAAAAAGCAGGACGACTACAACCACGACAAATGGGTGGGCGTGGGCGGCAAATTTGAGCGGTTTGAAAGCCCGGAGGACTGCCTTGTACGGGAGGTGCGGGAGGAGACCGGCCTTACCCTGACGCGCTACCGTGCCCGGGGACTGCTGACCTTTGTGTGGGGCAACATGACCGAGTTCATCCACCTGTACACCGCCGACCGGTGGGAGGGCGAGATGATCCGGGGTGATGCCTGCGCCGAGGGCGAATTGCAGTGGGTGCAAAAGTCTGAGGTGCAAAAACTGCCCATCTGGGAGGGAGATAAGCTCTTTTTCCGTCTGCTGGAGGAAGAGCACCCCTACTTTTCCCTCAAGCTGGTGTATGACGGCGACACCCTGAAACAGGCCGTGCTGGACGGAAAACGCATTGTTTAAAAATGTACGGACGCAGAGACCTATGGTGGGATGCAACCCTTTGGACAAAATAGACATAAAAAGAAAAGATTTTTCAGCACTTAAATCAGGACGCGTGCAGAAAAAACAAAAAATACTGACAGATGTGCCATCGAATAAGGACTTTTGACGCATTTTAATAGAAAAAAGAAAAAACCACTTTCTTTTTTTGCAAAAATATGTTACTATTCTGTTACGGAACTGTGGACAGCCTGCAACCAGAGACTGTCTGTAAACACAAACATTTCTTAAGGAGGAATGTGTCTTATGATGAAGTATCTCCAGAAACTGGGCAAAGCGCTGATGCTTCCCGTCGCCGTGCTGCCGATCTGCGGCATCCTGATGGGCATCGGCTACGCTCTGGCTCCCGCTGTTATGGGTGCCGAGGGCGCAACTTCCGGCGCAGCATACACCGTCGGCTTCCTGCTCATCAAGGCAGGCGGCGCTCTGATCGATAACATGGCTTGGCTGTTTGCCATCGGTGCCGCTGTCGGCCTTGCTGACAACGACGGTACCGCAGGTCTGGCCGGTCTGGTCAGCTTCCTGATGATGCAGCAGCTGCTGAACCCCGCTGTGGTCAGCGCTGTGCGCCACATCGAAGAGGGTACCGCTACCTACATTGCATACCAGAAGGTCGCCGGCAACTCCTTTATCGGCATTCTGGCTGCCGTCATCGGCGCTGCCTGCTACAACAAGTTCAAGAACACCCAGCTGCCTGACTGGCTGGCATTCTTCTCCGGCAAGCGCTTCGTTGCGATCGCTACCGGTCTGATCTCCATCGTAGCATCTGTTGTTCTGCTGTTCGTCTGGCCTCTGATCTTCGACGCTCTGGTCGCAATTGGCAACGGCATCGCTGGCATGGACGGCATCGGCGCTGGCATCTACGCTTTCCTGAACCGTCTGCTCATCCCCACCGGTCTGCACCACGCTCTGAACAACGTGTTCTGGTTCGATACCATCGGTCTGGGCGACCTGACCCACTTCTGGGCAGGTGAGACCAGCGCTGATGTGGGCTGGAGCCTTGGCATGTACATGTCCGGCTTCTTCCCCTGCATGATGTTCGGTATTGCCGGTGCTGCTCTGGCTATGGTCAAGACCGCTAAGAACAAGAAGGCTGCTATTGGTCTGGTCGTCTCCGCTGCCATCTGCGCATTCGTCTGCGGCGTTACCGAGCCCTTCGAGTTCGGCTTCATGTTCCTGTGCTTCCCGCTGTACGTTGTGTACTCCGCTCTGTACGGCATCTTCACCATCATCACCTACTACTCCGGTTTCCGTGCTGGCTTCTGCTTCTCCGCAGGTGCTACCGACCTGGTGTTCTCCGCTTCTCTGCCTGCAGCTGCTAAGACCTGGATGATCATTCCTCTGGGCATCGCTGCATTCGTGGTGTTCTACTTCGTGTTCTACTTCGCCATCACCAAGTTCGACCTGAAGACCCCCGGCCGTGAGGACGAGGATGCCGAAGAGGCTGAGAAGAAGGTTGTTCTGGCCAACAACAACTACACTGAGGTTGCTGCTGGCGTGCTGAAGGCCATCGGCGGCAAGGAGAACGTCTCCAGCGTGGACTACTGCGCTACCCGCCTGCGCTTCACCATTAAGGACTACACCGCTGTGGATGAGAAGGCTGTGAAGGCTGCCGGTGCTGCCGGCGTCATCCGCCCCGACAAGACCACCTGCCAGGTCATCATCGGCACCAAGGTGCAGTTCGTGTATGATGAGCTGAAGAAGATGCTGTAAGCATCCTTCTGAGCACGCTTTTGCGCGGAAGGCTGGTTGCTTCCGCATCCATTCCCAAACTGTAAAAATGCCGCTGAGGGCGGGCGTTTACGCCCCGCTTTCGGCGGCATTTTGTTTTGTTCACAAACCGGCTACCCTTTTGGCCGGAAAACGTGCTATACTGAAAACAACAAAGCAAAATAACAGGAGGTTCCCCATTATGAAGATCATTCGTGCAAAGGATTACAAGGATATGTCCCGCAAGGCTGCCAACATCATCTCCGCACA
>OHAT01003671.1_pt1 | contig 9830 bp, 3 predicted proteins | sample 1577141 | NCBI WGS metagenome assembly OHAT01 (sample SAMEA3541578, study PRJEB24748) | human gut metagenome | biome: human gut; feature: human-associated habitat; material: faeces | place: China | collected 2012
CAATTGGGACATTATCAACTTGGATACATTGAGACATTATCACATTGGAATCAGAAAAATGGTGCTAATAATAAATACTTAGTTGCTTTTTCCATCAAAAATTTATATGCTAGATTTAATATTAAAACTCGATTATCATTCAAATCAGTCTTTAATTTATAGACTTCATCAATTACTAGAAAATCGATTTTTGAAAATATGCTAATAACCTCATCATTAACAACTCGATCATGAGTCAATATAAATAGACTTTTTTGTGTGAAATCATAATCTTTTTCAACATCAACACTTGTATAAATTTTATAACTCGAAAAAGCATTCTTATATTTTCTTATAATCTTTTGCTTATATTCATCTACCAAAGCTAACGTAGGTACTATTAAAACAACACAATTTGGAGATTTTCTTGCAATATATTCAAAAACAACAAATGTTTTTCCAAAACTTGTTGGTGCACTAAAAATCATCCCACTATTTTCAGTAATTAAGTTCAAAATTCTCATTTGTTCAGGATGCAATGATATTGTTTCATCTATATAACTACATGCAAAACCATTGTAAACTGCTGATTTAAACGAATATTCCCTCGAATACATTGTAAGACCTAAATCAAACAAAGAATCAGCATTATTTTTCTCATATTCGGTTTTATTCTTTGCATTATTTAATGATATAATATAGTTTTCTCTATAAGATTGAACATTATTTATTTTCGTACTCATTCAGTTTATTCACCGCCATCTGCATTGCAACTTTAACAAATTCATCTTTATCAATTACTGGTAAAGAAATCAATAAATACTTTGTATCTAAACCCAACATATTACTCTTTTTAACTTTATCTAGACATTTAAGATTTTTTTCTATTTTATCTTTAATGTCTCCTCCATGTGCTATAAAAATAGGTATTACTATAGTTTTTATATTTGACTCTTCAATAAATTCTTCAAAATTCTTGCAGATTTCAATTGCATCTTGATAATCATGCAAAAATGTAGTATTTAAATTTAAATATTCGTTTGATAAAACGAGTAGATATTCTTCTTTTATATTCTGTTCGTACTGCTTTAAAGAATCATTTACTAACCTTATCCCATTCTCTAATCTTTTAGAAAATTTTGATTCACCAAATAATAATTCTTTATTTATATCATCATAGAATAGTGCATCAATACCAAACACACTCATATTTCTATCTGTAGTAATTCTGAACTTTGGAAGTATGCATTTATAGCCGAAGTATTTGCTTAATAATAAATGAAATATATATTCTCCTATTTTTCCAATTTTATCAGGCTTTATTAAAAGTTCCCCATCTTTACTTCTAAAACATTCATATTCTTCGCTTATTACTTTTTCAATTTCTTCATCTAAATTAAGCATAGGGATTTTTTCTAATTCTTCATTTAAAAAATACCTAATATTTTTATATAGTTTAACATATTCTCTTCTTCCCGGATTAAATTTAAGCCCCGTACTAAGTTGGGAATAAAGTAACAAATTCTGTTCCTCAAAAATATAAGAAACCAGCCCTACTATAAACTTATTTTGATCATCAAAATTAGCATACAAAAAACTAAATTTATCATTTTCATAATATACTGTGAATTCATCAAAATCACATGTTTCCAATGTAATTCCCCCATTCCGTTCATGCATTTTTGCTTAAATCATTTTATAAATATACGTGTACATAAATGATATTTATATATATTGTATTACAAAAATCACCCTTGAAATTATGTTTTCGACCATACATTTATAAATAATTAATGATACAATTCTATCTAAATCACTAAAAAACTTTTTGCATGTTATATTAAAACAAATAATATCTTTGAATAACCAAAATCTACAGGAAACAGTCTTTTTAATCTTTGTTTGTTCTTTCTAATACTACTTAAAAGAATCTTATTAAAAACGTGTTTATAGAATAACTGTGGTTTATGGATATCCAAAATAATATCTAAAATCTTTTAAATATTCATATAACAAAAGGATGGTGGTGATATAATTTCATTTCTTTAGTAATACCTATTCAGATTCTAATAATATCAAAAAAAGGAAAGACAATAATCAATTAGTTGTTTAACAATAAAATGAACCGTTCTAAATATCGTATGCATATAAGTCTGTTAATTGCTAATCAACTTCATCTAAATAGTTTGTCAAACACATCATAATCCGTGATCAACCTAAACGGAATAATATCCTTTAAACCTATTTCTTTAGACGTTCATTCAAGACATTAAGTATAGCTTTATGTCCTAGTCTTATTTTCTTATGCTTAACACTCCATTCTTCACCATTCACATATGCATGTAATGTCAGATAGTCATCCTTAAAGTCTTCTTCATCAATAAAAAGCTCAGATGAATATCTAAAATTTTCATAACAATTCGCACAAGAAATTAATTCATACATATAATCGTTCTTTTTAAATTTAAATAATCTCATTCCTGTTAATTCAGTATATACTTTCGCACCACACAAAGGACATGTTCTAGCATAACCACCAATTATCTTTCCATTTATATCAAGTGGTTTACACATAAAGTCTTTTACTTGAGAAATATTATCTTTAGATATACGAGAAGCCATTCTTGTCGCAATTGTTTCTTCTTTTGAATCATAGTCAATTGTTGAGATTTCTTCAAAATAATCTCTAGTATATCTTTCAGCATCTCTATTTACATTTAGTTCTAATCTGAAATACTGCGAGAAGAACTCTTTAAACTCGCTGATAATATCATATTCTGAAGTGATGTTTTGATTGACCAGTAAAACATCCTTATCCTCTAATCTAATTGGAACCAATGAATAATTGAGTTTATCAACATAATAGCAATTATTAATAAGAGATAATGCAGTACTAATTCTATCATCATTTTTTCTTGCTTGAAGATCATTCCTCATATCATTTAATAGGATTTCATATTCGAAATCTGTAAGCTTGATATCCTCATCTAATTTAAACCTTAAATCATCAACTTTAAGAAAAAGATTAATTAAATCTCTACTATAGTTTTCTAAGCATAATTTGTTAATACTTGGAATAAATTTTTCAATAAGTGGTGAATCATTTAAATCCAGTTTTCTTGCTAGTTTTAAGAAAACTTCATCTTTTATGTATTTCTCATAATTGTAAGCATGCATAAAGTGGAAAATGTTATCAAACAAAGTGGTATTATCTTGGAGATAATTTAGTGTTAAGAGTTCATTCAAATTGTCATAATTAAAATATTCGTATATATCTGCAATATAATCTATATCTTTAACTGACTTTGCTCCAACTAATTCAGCCAATTCCAAATATTTATCATCTATACTCGCATAATCTAATAATACATTATGTTGATTTTCATAGGGAAGATAACATTGATCCATATTTAAAATATCGCTTTTGCGACTTAGAAATGTTAGATTGCCAAAATTTAATTCATATCCTCTTTTTTCTATGCAGTCTTTAAAAAGAGACTTATCTGATTCATATAATTCTAATAATTTATCAGCAGTGCACTTATCATCACTTTCCAAACATTGTTCAATTTGTTGAACCATATCATCTAAGAGAACATTTGAAGAATACTGTTGAATAGTTTTTCTTTTAGACGGATACTGAACATATTTATAAATAATGTCAAATGTTTCTACATCCATTTTTTCCTGATCTAATATCATTACTTTATTTGATATGCTCTTAGTATTCTCATTGTCATAACATATCTTTTCTGAATACTTTACATATTCTGTTTGTCCATTGTTTAAAACAGGGATAATATTCCAATTTTTTATGCCCGTAAGACGAATCTGGTTAGGGAAGCAAGCGTCACATTTTTCTCTCAAATAATCATATAATAATTTCCTGAATTCATTATCTTTTAAACATTCTGATTTTATCACATTATAAGAATTCTTATCTGATAAATCTTTACATCTATCAACAAAATCTGGTTCTATATAAAAATTACAATCAGTTATTTTACTTTCATCAAAATCTATGCAATCATCTCTATAATTTTTATTCTGACATCCCCATTTTTTTAGAATATACTTATCTAAATCATTCGCGATAAACTTATCTTCCAAAGATACAAAACGATTAGTATTAAATATTTTAAAAATAGGCTCTTTTATAATTTTATTCTTAAGTTTATAGTAATAACTTAAATTTGCTGTCAAATATCCATTATATGGAATAACATCTGCAAGTTTTTTGTAATCTACTGTTTTTAATTGATTGAGCATCCATAAAAATCCTTCATGAACTTTTTTGTTCATCATTATATTCCACTCATCAGAAGATAACAGTGATTCTCGTGAAGTATTCAATTTAAAATTCGCATCAATAGATACTGGTACCTTTACCCTTTCTATAGTTGGAAATGTTGAATAAATAAAACATTCAGATTGTTCTTTTGGAATCAAATACGTAATTGTTTGCTTATTTGATGCTTGCTTATTGTCATATCTTTCCTTTAATAAATCCGTATTGTTAACATTAAAATAATAAATAAACTTATAATATTCATGAATCTTTTCACCTTTGATAATTCTTCTATTATCAAAATCCTGGATAAATAATTCTTGATCATTAAATCTTAAATGTTTAACTTTCCTTAAACATAAACAAATCTTACTAAAGTATTTTTCATTAAAATAATTATCTAAATAACCATTTTTTAGGCTAATAATCATCTTAGTGCCTTCATATTCTTCAGCAAGTTTTATTTTCTTTGGAATAGTTGGTTCATCTCCCGTAAGATAGAAATGAAAATCATTACTATGTATTTCTACTTTTTGTGCACCATTGAATATTGATTTAAAACCAATTCCTTTTTCACCTGTAATGCTTTCAGTTGTTAAATACTGTTTAGTAGAATCTCCAATTGCAGTTATAGAAGCAACATTCTCTTTTTTAAATCCAACTTCGTTATATGTGATTGTCAATATGTTATCACTCAAATCAAATTCAACAGAGGGTTCTTCATCATACTCACAGTCATCAATATTCTGCAATAATTCCATTAAGAAATGATCGGATTTAGTTCCAGATTGATTAATCAATTCCAGGATTTTCTTATATTGTCTTCCTAAAATCTTCATCTGAGATTTTCTATAATCTGTAATCTCTTTTAAGAATTTTTGATTTGAGCAACTATCATCGGTTATCAAACTATCTATGTTTTTTTCTATTTGATCAGTTTTCATCAAAGAAAAGAAATTTTTGTATTTTTCATTAACTTCTCTAAATACATTGTTTGCAGCATCAATAATATCACTTCCAAAAATACAATTCTGCAAATATATTGTATTCTCATACAGTGAACTATTCACAAATTGAACATTACTTATATAGTTATATAGCTTATCCTCAATTTGGTCATCGTTTTCTAGACAATACTCACGTATTTCACCTAACTCCTTTGAAACCATATTAGGAAGAGTATCAACTTTAAAAATAATTCCATTTTTATTTTTTAAATATTCAAATGTGCCATGATTTATAAATTTAATAATCGAAGGATACTTGCTAAACAAGAATACCTGTTTATTCGTTAACATATAATTTGTTGATGTCTTAAACGTATTTGGTATGTAACTCTTTAAATACTTCAAACTGCTCTCTGTGTATTGCTTTTTTGTTAATGCTGTTTGGAATAAGCGATTGTCTATATCATTTATCATTATGAAACCATAATTTCTAGTAGACCTCTCTGTTACAACCTTGTTAAGCAGTGGTATATTAATATTCAATAAATTATAGATTTCAATAGCTTCATCTATATCTAGTTTTCTTTTTATAGACATCTGATCATAATTCAAGACACATAACTCACTTGCTGGGTAATAGTCACCTGTTATCGATTGAAATAAACAAAGCTTTAAAATTTCACTCTTTGATAAACGTGAATCATATAATGGACATTTTCTACTATCTACCAGATTATCTTCTGGTACGAAGTTAACAATCTTATATTCCATTTTATCTGCTAAATCTTCTAATACATGCTTTATGAGACTGATTGTTTCGTTCTTGGTACGTGTAAACCATAAATTTCCACTATCAGAAGTACTACTTTGAGTTGCAATATTAGTTCTACCTGAATCAAGCTTAAATGGAGCATGAATAATCATCGGAACAGTTAATTCCTGTGCTGTAGGAAAATAAGAATATATTCTGCCGTTAAATTTATTATTTAAGTCTGCAGCCGTTACTATTTCAATCTTATATGTTCTTTCAGAATCTTCATCTTTTCCAAATCTAGATTTACATTCATCAACTGTATATCTAACCTCTTTGGCATATCTAAAACAATCAATACTTCTTTCTTCTCTCTTATTAGATGAAATGTATTCAATCTTCATTCTTTCACCATCAATAATAGAAGTATTGGAATGTCTTGTTGCTCTAAAGCCAAAGTAGCCAGTCTTTGATACATATTTTATTTCAGTCAATTTATTAAGGAATAAAACTGGATTTTCATTAATAAGATTTTCATTGCTTTTATAATTATCTTTCAACATCTTATAAAGCTTACTTGTTATTCCTTGTTTTAATTGAACAGTTAATTTTGTCCCATTAATCTTATTTCTATTTCCAAATTCATACACCTTTGGGATAGTAAAATCAGAATAATCAAAATAGAATTTAAAATAGCCACTTTCGATTACTACATTATTAGCTAAACCAAATATAGATTTAAACCCTATTCCTTTTTCACCAATTTCCTGTAAGTCTTGTTTATCTAATCCAGTTTCTTTTTGATCTAGGCTTTTATGATGATTCTTTGTCGAATTACCAATATCACTTATCGCAATAACATCCTTTGGTCTAAAACCTAATTCATTGTATTCCAGCTTTATAATGTCTTTATCCACATCAAAGTCTATTGTAAGCTTACAATCATCTGGTGAGGCATATTTACAGTCATCTACATTCTGAATTAACTCATACATGAAACGCTCATTAATATAACTGTCATTATCTACATAAGCACCTTCTTCACCAGTAGATAATAAAGTTCTAAGTGTATTGTTTCTCTTTTCTCCATCCATAGCGGCTTGAGCACCTCTGCAAAGAGCAAGAATCTTTATAAACTTCTCTGCTTCATTAAAATCATTGATACTATTGATAGAGGATAAACTAGATAAGATATTATCTTTAGTTTCTGCATCTATTCTTTTAACAGGTCTATCTTTGTATGTATCATATAGTTCATTAATTTTCATTTACAAATCCTCCCTGTTCCTTTAGCAGATTAATAGTATCTCTTGAAATGAAAATAGAATTATCTTCTGCATTAGAACTAAAAGTAATCGTTGATTTTATATCATCTTCTTCTATAACCATTGGATTACCTGTATCCTCCATATCTCGGATTTTAGTTTCATAATCAATGATAATACTAGAAAGTCTTGATCTTAAAGATGGCATTTCTGATAATAGCTGTACAATATTTCTTATACTAGAAATATCTAATGATAGTGTTTCTGAGCTATATTTTGGGAAACCCAGTTTCTTATCAAGTAAATCCCTTTGAATCTTTAATTGTTCATCTGTGAGATCATCAATCTCTTTTTCATCAAACAACTCAATAACCTTATTTTTATTCTTAGTCAAGATATCCAGAATATCTTCCTGCTTAATTTTCTTAGGTGTAGTAATGTTTATTTTCCTTAATATCTTCTTAATTACACTAAAGTCATCATTTGACATAGAGATATTTGTATTCTTTTTAAAGTATGAGATGAACTTATCAAATGGTGAAGCACTATTTTCTATAATAGATAAAGGATTACCAATACCATATTCTGAATAATAATCAATGATTAATAACTTAGAAGAAAGAATCATGTGTAGACGGTCATCATATGTGTTATTCACATGGAAGTTAAATATTTTCATATTCTTCTTTTGACACATTCTGTCTATTCTACCAATTCTTTGTTCCAATATAGATGGATTGAATGGCAGATCATAGTTTATTAAGCAAGAAGCAGCGTCTAAGTCTATACCTTCTTTACATGTATCACTACAGATTAAGATAGTCTTCTTGCTTGAGTCTTGCTTTTCAAACCATATCTTAGCATCGATAAATCTGTTCTTTTTATTCGTAAGTACAGTGTGATTGCTGAAATTATTTTCATAGATATATTCACAATTATACTTATCAGAAAGTTCACTCTTTAGATACTTCACTGTTTCTATATAGTGTGAAAAGATAATGATTTTATTGTCTTCTATTTCATCAATGACTTCTATTAACTTATCGAGTTTAGAGTCCTGACCATCTAAATGGAATTTAGATAGTTTACTACTCATATCTTCAATATCTTTTTCTTCATCATAGTCATATTCTAATAATTCTTCTAAACCTGCTTTTAATTCCTGTTTTACTTCAGATTCATTACTTGAATATTTTTGAGCATATTGCATAAGAGCATATAAGCAGCTTGCGCCAATATGACGATAGATAGTACCACTGAAAGGATCTAAATCATCAGTGACATCATATACTCCTTGTTCATATGGAGATAAATCCAAATAAACTTCTCTAATCATTCTTCTTGGAATATTAATATATGCCTGTCTTTTAGTCGTACTTGTAGTTGAGAATCGATTTCCTAATAACTTCTTAATAGAATCATAATCATCTTCTTTGTTATTAATAGGTGTTGCAGTCATAAATACTCTATTAGAAGGAGATTTTTTCTTTATAAGATTAGACAAATGTTTATATCTTGCACTAGAACTGTTTTTAAAATAATGTGCTTCATCTACTATAAGCATGTCATATTGTGCATAATCACCCTGATTAAACTTATTAAGTTTAGATAATGGAAGAATAATAACACCAGCATTAGAATCATCTAAATCATAAATAGATGATCTTAAATGGAACTTATCAAATAATTCTTCCTTCCATTTAAATTTCAGGAATGCTGGACAAACTATTAATACTTTAGAATTTGTATTTCTACTTAACTCTTCTGATACCAATATTCCAGCTTCTATTGTTTTACCTAATCCTACTTCATCTGAGATAAGAATAGATTTATTTCCTTCATTATACATATAAAGCCATGGTAAGTACTGATATGGATTGTAACGTATATTGGCTGTGTTGTATGCTACAGCTACTTTGTTGTTTTGTTTTAAGTTAGTGATATCAATGGAATCACGGGTCTCCTTTTTACCGGAATAATCTTGGTTTGTTAGTTCGTTATCAGCATAAAAATCTAAATTATAACTATCCAAACCTGGATTTCCACACTCTAACACATATTGATAAGCTTCTTTATAAGGCTCTATCTTTTTTAGAGTATAATAATCATCAACACTAACTGATATATTACGTTTTTTGAATAAATCAAGACAAGATCTAAATGTGCCATCCGTAATATAGCATTTATTAGTTTCTTTATCGTATTTTGAGAAAACATCTGTAATATCGAGACGATTTAAATAAAATATATCTCTTGTTTGTAACTTTCTTAATTCTTCTAACACACTAAGAGATTCCTCTTTTACGACAATAAACTTTTTTGGATAATCAGCATAGTATTGATTTTTAAATTCTAAACTATGGTCATATTCTTTTAATTGGCTATATCCTGTGGAATAGTAATCATAAATATCTTCATTTTTCTTCAAGGATTGTAAAGTTTTATAATCCATTACTGCTATTTCTATTCTGTTGTATTTAAAATAATAAAAATACTTTTTTAGTGTACTATCTGAAATATAATATTCATCTCTATCCTGATCATACTTTGCACCTAACCACACTTGATCAACATAATTGGAAAAATAACTATATATGAAT